>WNFM01270614.1_pt2 | contig 13934 bp, 20 predicted proteins | sample 5400271 | NCBI WGS metagenome assembly WNFM01 (sample SAMN13153352, study PRJNA577476) | soil metagenome | isolation source: 60 cm saprolite on Douglas fir-dominated hillslope | place: USA:California | collected 2013-09-17 | reverse complement strand
AAAGCCCAGCGCTGCAGCGATTGCTCGCGGGAGCACAGCGCACAGGGCCTATTAAAGGGTATCCTCTGCGAGTAGACTTCGCTCGTTCGCCTACCTTTGGTGAGCGTACCATACTCGTGGGTGAGGCAGCAGGGCTGGTGAATCCGGTCACCGGTGAAGGTATCGATTACGCCCTGGAGTCCGGGAAGATGGCAGCTGCCCACGTGTCCCACATGTTTGCGGCCGGTGATTTCTCTGTCAAACAGCTCATGACCTATGACACCATGTTGCGCCAGCACTATCAGCGCCTTTTCGTGCTCTGCGATCAATTGCGCATGTTGTACCTCAATCCTCTCATTCTTAACCAGGTTGTGAGAGCGGTTGCCCGCGACAACGAACTGATGACGCTGCTCATGAATATTGCAGTTGATAATCAAGACGCCTATAAAGGGCTCGCGCCCAGGACAATTGCGAAGGTTATCTTCGGAGGCATAGCGCGTCGATGAAAAAGTCTTTTCCAGCACGGAGAAACAGTCATGGCTAAAAACTGGAGTAAAGGAACGCAACCGATCTCTTCTCAACAGCGCACAGAAGGCTCAGAGCCTATCCCACCGACCACCTCTGCACCTGCCGCTTCCCCTGGAGAGACAGTAGGAAAGGAGGAAGCCTCACGCCGCTTGCTGCTGCGTGTTATCCAGCCAGGGCTGGCTGGTCTGATGGATGGCTCGGTCTCGACCCTGGCGCCGATTTTCGCCACTGCTTTCGCCACTCACCGCCCGTTTACAGCATTCCTGGTCGGTATGGCGGCGGCCACGGGCGCCGGGATCAGTATGGCCTTCTCGGAAGCCCTCTCGGATGATGGAGCCCTGACAGGACGAGGCAATCCCGTGCTGCGCGGCAGCATTACCGGAGGCATGACCTTCTTAGGCGGTTCCTTACATACGTTGCCCTTCCTGGTACCCAACCTCCACCTGGCGCTGCTCATAGCCTATATTGTCGTGGCAGTGGAACTGGTGGCGATTGCTGCGATCCGGTATCGCTTCTTAGGCACCAGGTGGTGGCTATCCATACTCCAGGTCGTGGGAGGAGGAGCTCTCGTCTTTGCCGCCGCCTGGATTTTTGGCAATGCCTAGAGGAGCTGGAGGGGTGCTACAATGACTCATATGAACAAACAAATCATTCCGCTGCCGAAAAGACCGGGGGATATCGCTATTCTCGCTTTTTTCCTCGTTAACCTCCTGTTCATCACCTACGTTGTCGATATCGAACAGCTGATTATTGCCGACCCGGCACATTTCACCTATCCCATCTGGCCACCTCCTTTCGCCGTCGATGCTATTCACTGGTGGGGACGGGCATTCGACCCGGTGTTGCTGGCGCGACCTGCATGGTGGAAGGTGACAATCTGGATCGATGCAGTGTTTTTTGGACCGTTCTACATTGTTGCCATATACGCTTATAGCAAGGGGAAAGAGTGGATTCGTATTCCCAGCATTATTTACAGCTCCATGTTATTTACTGTGGTCCTGGTGATCCTGGGCGAAGAGATAGGCGGCGCACACGCGACACCGCACCTGCCCATTGTCTTGCTCGCTAATCTGCCCTGGCTGCTGTTCCCTATCTATATCATCTATCGTATGTGGCGCTATCCCACGCCATTTACAGCGGCAAGCACGGTTAGAGAGGCTCCTGCCGCGCAAACCTTCACTGAACCTGGCACGCTGGGAGTGGAATGATGAGGCATTCAGAGGACGTCGACTTTCGCGCTCGATACGGTCTGTGGGCACTGGTAGCCGGAGCTTCGGCCGGTCTGGGCGCCGAGTTTGCCGTGCAATTGGCGACGAAGGGACTCAATCTCGTCTTGATCGCACGACGCAAGGAAACGCTGGACGAACTCGCCTCCACTCTTATGCATGATTATGCGATAGAAGTACGCACACTGCAGCTTGACCTGGGGATTGACGACATTGATACAGTGATCACGGCAGCTACAAGTGATCTCGAAATCGGCCTGCTGGTGTACAACGCAGGCACTGTCATTACCGGTCCCTACTTTGAGATCACGCTGCAAGATCATCTGCAGGAGATAGCTGTCAACTGCCGGGGGCCATTGACCCTGGCTTATATACTTGGCCAGCGTATGCTCAAGCGAGGACGCGGTGGGATGGTGTTTATGTCCTCTTTGAGTTCCTTTCAAGGTTCTGCTCTCATTGCTAACTATGCTGCTACGAAGGCCTATAGCAGGGTCCTTGGCGAGGGACTATGGGAAGAGCTACGCACGCAAGGCATCGACGTAGTTACCTGCTCCCCCAGCGCAATAAGCACACCTGGCTATCTCGCCAGCGCATCGAGTCGTTCGGGGCGCGTATCAAGTGCAACGATGACTCCCCGGGAAGTTGCTGCCGAAACACTCGCAGCTCTCGGGAAGCAGCCTGTCGTTATTCCAGGCTGGGGAAACCGCCTGGCAAACGTGCTGATGCAGCGGTTCTTTCCCCGCAAGATGGCGATCGGGTTGATGGGCCGGGTGATGCGAGGCATGTATAAAGGGGTATGATGGAGATTAAGAGTTGATGGTTCCAATCCTACCGCGCCACTTACCGGCGCCCCACAGGTGCTCCAGAAAGCCGCCCCGGCGAGCAGAAGCGAGCCGCCTTTGGGGCAACATGCGTGGTGCGGGAGCAGCTTACCCTCCGCCGAGAAATCCACCAAGGATCGCTTCAAGACAGCCCTCCGACAAGGCTTCTCGCCCGCGCCTGGTCGCAAGCATCCCAATCAAAACCACCAGGAAGAAGAGGATGACCATTCCTCCGGCCACATACATGAAGATCAGGTGTGGCCTGCCGTTCGTAAGCGCCACGCCGATGAATGGTCCGGCAAGTACCGCCAGGATGAGCAAGAGACAGCCACACCCACGCAGCCTGGACCCTGGTCGCCTGGGCTGTTGCCTGGCTCGTAGCAGAGGATGACGCCCCATGCGGTTTGCTACATAGCCAGCGGCGAGGAAAGCCGGGAGTGGATCATCTTGCGCTTGCATTGGCGCCTGCGCGTAGGGCGGCGGATAGCCTGGCTGCGCAGAGGCAGAAAACGGGCCTGGCGCACCCATTGATGGTGCGCTCGCCTGCGTGCCACAGGCAACACAGAAGGCAGCGCCAGGCGCCAGCGGTTGCCCGCAGTTCGTGCAGAAGCGCTGCTGCGGCTGATGGTCCATAGTGGTCTTCCCGCCTTTCGCTCAGCGTTCCCAGAACGCGGCTTCCCTTGCTTTGAGAGGGAGCATACCATAAATACGTTCCCATGTATAGCTGTGTTGGCCGAGACGTTCCCACGGGTATTCTCTTTCTTGTCTATAATCCAGGCAGGGTGTCAGATTGGAACAGGCGATAGAAAAACTGGTTGAGCGTCTCCTGGTCCACATCGCGGCCAAGGCGTACCAGCAGGATGTTCGCGGGGTCCATACGGATATTGGCCTCCGAGGTCAGGTACTCGACGAAGCCATAAGGCGCGAAAAGCTGCGCGACCAGTTCACGGTAACGAAACCGGCTGATGCCTAACCCTTCTGTATCCCAGTGCCAGGAGAGACCCATGCCCAGGATAATGTGATGCTCCAAAGATTCCTGTTCAAAGACCAGCGCCAGTAACTGGCGCGCAATGCTGAGCTTGCGCCATCCTGAACTGACCTCGACAGCGATTTCGTAGGAGTTCCCAAGTCCTCCCCACCAGGCATCGGCGGGAGCGAGCGTGACCTGTCCAACGATCTCTCCAGCAGGAGTATAGGCCAGGGTGATCATGGAATCGGGACGCCGCGCCAGGCCAAGGAGCAGGGCATGTTCGCGTTCAGGAAGGCGCGCAAAAGCGCGCAGTCCGCTGTCGACACTCAGGCTTTCGACCAACGACGGGGAACAACGATGCTGGAGGAAAATTGGTCCAACTGGAGTAGCAATGGTTTGGTGAGGAGAGATGATGCTCTCCCGAGAAAGCAGTTCATACAATTCAACCGTTGTGCATGCTGCTTGAAGCATCTTTATGTATCCTTCCTCTTACACGGAATTACCGGTGCAACAGGGGGCGTTGTCCCATGAGCACTACACCAAGCGCTTCTTTTGCTTCGGTGAGCAGACCGTTTGGTCTGTTTTCTTGTCAAAAAAAGAGTGCTGCACCATCCTCCTGCTAGGCCACAGAGCGGGCCACGGCGCCATCCTGCCCAAATATGGAAACAGCAGAGCTTATCCCATTTTGAGACCGAACGGTCTGAAGATAGTATACCTGCCAGGTGTCCTGTTGTCAATCCTTTCTGAGGTCTGTCAAAGCTATTGTGAAAATTACTTTTTCTCGATGCTCACAATCTGCCGAAGAAGACGTATTCTCCTAAACCCTCATATCCTGGCTCGATTGATCTCACGTAGCACATGCCCTGTCTATCATTATATGCGTTTCTTGTGACCATCTCTACTCTTCCACACCAATGCCTGTTGGGATTGACTGGATGCTGTGCTGGTCGAAGTACGTACTGAATGACAGAGCCTTCGACTATGTTATCTAAACCGATTTTTGTGCTGCTCATTCTCTCCTCCAATGATCCGATAACAAATAAGTAGCCACATTAAAGTAGTAACATTTTTGTCAATACCTGTCAAGGAGAGGATGTTGGTACAATGCGTCTCATGATAAGACTGAAGGTAAAAGAAGTGCTGCAAGATAAAGGCATGAGCATGGGAAAGTTGTCCAGAGCCTCTGATGTTGCCCTCATCACTATCTCGCGGATGTGTAATCAGCCAACCACGTACAGTCCAACGCTTGATACACTGGAACGGATAGCAAAAGCGCTGTCTGTTCATGTCTCAGATTTGTATGAGGAAGTGGAGGAGAGTTAGGGGTTGTGCCATTTAGCAAGGGCATACCTCCCTGAGCCTGCTCTCACAAATCTTGACTGCACCATGTCAAAAAAGGGCGAACGGCGGGGGACCATAAAGGCCCACTCCGCGCCGCTCCACCACCTGCGCCCCTACGGAGGTCATTGGTCAAGGCGATGTGGCCGAGGCGGGGGACCATAAAGGCCCACCCCACTCATCCACTCCACCCTCGCCCCTACAGAGATGACCCCTATGGAGATGAAGTACCATCAACGATTAAATCGCCTTGTCAATTAGGAGCAATCCACCGGCGCAATCTTCGCAGGTAAACTGGCCTGCTCCCAATTGGTCGAGGCACCAGTGACCTAGCTCTTCAAGCTTTGAGCGAGTGAAGAGTTGTTCATGTCCATAGGCCGCTTCGGGTTCAGCGGGTTCGTAGGGTACGGCGATGATCAGCCGCTGCCCGGTCACTTTTAGCAGGTTCGCGAGCACGTGATACATGGCCTCCTCGCTAAAGTGCTCGAGCACATGAAGTGCGGTCACAGTAGCAAAACATCCGATAGAAGTGAAGTCACTGGCAAGCAAATCAGCAGGCGTAAATTGAACGTTAGCCAGATGTCGTTCGGCAGCTATGGCCCTTGCGACGGGGAAAGGGTCTGTGCGGATATCCACCCCAACCACATTCGTGAGCGAAGGAAGGCGCTCGGCGGCAACCAGTGGTAAGAAGCCAAATGAGCAGCCCGCGTCCAGAAGGCTAGTGCCGACGATGAGCTCGCAGACACGCAGACATCAATAGGTGAATCATCCTGGGGAGAACTGCGGCCAGGAATTTGGCCTGGAAGAACTGATGTAGTGGAAAAGACAGCAATAGGCGAGTCACTCTGGGAAGGCGTACTTTCCATTGTCAACAGGCAGTGATAACGCTGCAGGGTATTTGTTCCGAAGAGATGCCAGGCACGTTGAGGATCGGCGGGAGAGAGGGAGCCTACCACAACCGCAAAGATGTCGCCATAGTTCTGTGGTTGTGCCAGCAGGCCTAAAGGCTTCAATTCTTGCATAAAGTAGCGCCCGAGGTCGGCATCTATTTCCTCCGACGCAAATCTGTGCACCAGGATGGTAGGAGAGTGCGTTTGCGTGCAGATCATGAAGTGCGGCGTCTCGTTAATGTGATAACCATTCCCGCTGATCAGTTGCGCGAGCGCAGTCTGGTTAACACGATAACCATTTACGCCAATGAAATTTCCTGCGACAAACGCGCGTTCGCGGAAAGCTATCTTTCTCGTGCGTGCATCATGGGAGGAGTTATAGGAGGTGTCCATCTACAATACACACTCGGGGTCTTTGATGTTCAGCTTGTGATGCACGAACCACTTTGTGGCCGGGCAGCCACCATGGCACACGTTGTACTGTCCACAACCGGTACAGGCGCCACCACCCATTTTACGGTAGTAGTCGAAGAGCGTCGAGTTTTGCCAGATCTCTCTGAAGCTCTGCGTGTGGAGGTTACCGGCCTCGAACTCGGGCGCCTGGAAGAAAGCACAGGGATAGACCTCGCCTTCCGGACAGATGCAGCAGGTGGCAGTTGCCGCTCCACACATGTCAAGGCCGGCTAACTTTGTGCCAAAGGCGTTGAGGTGGAAGAAGGAATCCGCCGTCAACACGTCGGGGTGTGTGGCTAACCAATGTGTAAACTCGCCGTACTGCTCTCTCGTCGGGTGCAAATCGGCCCATACATCCTGACCACGGCCTGAAGGGCGCAGGCGGGTTACACGTAGTTTTGCATTGAAGCTGGCAGCGATTGCGTAGAGGCGATCCAGTTCATAGAAGCTGTGGTGGGTCAAGACACTGTTTACTGTCAGACTATGGTTCTCTGCTGCCAGGAGTTCAAGACCGCGCAGTGCGCGATCGAAGACGCCTTTTCCGCGTATGCTGTCGTTGGTCTGCGGCGTGCCGCCATCCAGGCTGACCTGGAAGTAGAGCGGGTCAAACTGCTTGAGGCGGCGAGCTCGGTCCGCTGTAATTAACGTCCCATTGGTGCTAACGCACATGACGAGTCCGCGAGCCGTGCAGTGTTCAAGCACCTGCCAGATGCCAGGATAAATAAACGGCTCACCGCCGCCAAAGTGGATCTGGAAGACCTGCATATCCGCCAGTTCATCGACCAGCGCCAAGGCCTGTTCCGTTTTCAACTCGCGCGGCCTGCGGCGACCCGAGGATGATAGGCAATGGACACAGGCGATATTGCACGCCGCTGTAATCTCCCACGTGACGGTAATTGGCGCCGACAGGCCCCCCTGCAGGAAGCGCTGAGAACCACGCCCCTGCTTTTGCGAGATCATTCCTCCTGCCTGCTGCATGGCTGCCAGGGCGAGTGGGTATACTGCGCCTGCGTTTTGACCAGGAGCGCGATTAGGTCGTTCTATAAAACGCACGAGTTCCGCCACCGGGAAAACTCCTCTCTCGAAGACATGGACGGTCTATACGTGAAGATAGCCGCGTTTCACAAGGTCGTCGAGGGCGCTATATAGCTTCTGTTTGCTGGCTTCAGAGTAGCGGCTGCTCTCAATGGCTGCGCTTACATCTCCGTTATGCCGCTGTTGACCAGCGATCAGCAGTTCGATCAACTGGGGAGAATTGATGAAGGAAAGTGCGCCTCTGTCGGCGCAGCCATATTTATAGAGGATACCACCGAAGTGCTCGCGACGGATCTTGACCTCTGGAATGAGTCGATACTGTGCAGGGGGATGAGACATGATAGGGCTAGCCTCCTGAGATAGACGATGCGATTGGCCTATTTAGGAGCAAGCATAGCCGGGAAAGTGGTGAAAGTCAAGAGGGCTTCCTATGACAACACCACAGGACGGGACACAAGCATTTGCACGTTACCCAAGATATTTCACCTCGTTATAGTAGGTGAGGGCAACCGAGCCCTTCACTACCGAAATGTGTCCCGCCCATGTGCAGGGTGAGGATCAGAAGCAATGTAGGATGAAATCTGTAGCGCAGGTTTCGTAGCGAGTTGATTATTTCGGGGGAGGCAGGAGTATCCTGTCTCTCCCATTTTTGTATGTTCACCTTTTTGCATGACAGGGGGCAAGCCCTGGTCCCTCGATCAATCGGGATACCTGCCCCCCAGGCAGGGTGCCTACTACTATAGACGACCAGAGGCCCGCCCAGCGTCGTAGAGGAGTGGGATCCTTGCCGGCCTATGCCTTTCGACCCCGTCTGCAAAAAGGTGAACTACACCCCTGAAGCTCTGTAGCTCAGGCGATTGGACGTAGCCCGTGCTTTTGTGGTATACTGTATATCGAATTGATGCGAGCATATATAGTTCGCATTTCCGGTTCGACCGGGCGATAACAATATAGATAGACAGAAGATAGGCGAAAGGGGCCATAAACAAATGCCTAAAAAGGGCGAGCTTTCAAAGACGGCGCGCGCATCACTCGCGAACCGTGAAGAGGTCAATCACCTCACAGGGCGCATTTGCGCAAAATGCGGTGAGCCGATTATGCTGAAGGAACTCCAACCAGTAAAGGTGGTCGGAAAAGGGATGGTTTACTACCATAAGTCCCACTATAGTATGCAGTAATTGGGATACACAACGAGCCTGACGCTACAAGCCTCCGAAGATTTCGGGGGCTTATTTCATTTTTCACTTGACAAGCGCTATGTAAGCTGGCACAATCGGCACAATCATTTGTACTGGGAGTAGTCGTAATATGTCGATAGATCATAGCACAGAAGACACATCGTCTATGGATCTCCTTGCAAGCGTCAGCATTGCTTTCCAGGGTGAACGAGGAGCTTTTGGTGATGAGGCCGCGAGGGTCTATTTCGGCCGCATGGGCAGCGCTGGCGATCACCAGGTCAAAGCAGAGCCGATTGCCTACCGCAGTTTTGCTGATGTCTTCCGTGCAGTTGCCGCAGGCGAGACTGACTATGGGCTGGTGCCTGTAGAAAATTCGCAGGCAGGCAGCATCAACGAAGTCTACGATTTACTGCGACAGCATGACTTGTTTGTCATAGGAGAGATCAGCCACCCTGTCAACCACTGCCTACTGTGTATGCCTGGACAGCAACTGAGCGATATCAAGCGCGTCATTTCACATCCACAGGCACTGGCACAATGCGATGCCTACTTGCGCGAACTCGGTCTAGAAATTGTTGCGACCTATGACACGGCGGGCAGCGCTAAAATGGTGCGCGAGGAGAACCTGCAGGGGGTAGCCGCGGTCGCCGGAGCCGGGGCAGCAGAGCTGTATCAACTGGATATCCTGGCACATGGTATTCAGACCATCAAGGATAATTACACCCGTTTCATCGCGCTGGGCAGAGAGCCGATACCTCGTCGCGAAGGAGAGGCAAAGACGATGCTGGTCATGGCCACTGCCCATCAACCTGGCTCACTTCACAAGTGCCTGGGCGTTCTCGCGGCAAACAACATCAACCTGCTCAAGCTCGAATCGCGTCCATCGCGACAGCGCATCTGGGAGTATGTCTTCTACCTTGATTTTGCAGGGCATCGCGATGATCCACCGGTACGCCGCGCGCTGGCAGATCTTGCAGGTCATACGACATTCTGCAAGGTTCTAGGCTCGTTTGCGAGCACAAGCTAGCACTGCATGCTTTAGTTTCTTTAGAAGAGGCGTTCCTTTCTTTCCTCCCAGGAGTTGTTTTTTGCCAGAATATATGTTATTATTACCATACAACTTGTCATAATTTGATAATGATGATGGCAATATATGCTATCGTTTCTGGTGTACGAAGGAGGACGCCGAATGAGCGAAGAACGGGTGCAGGTGCTAGCAATGCTGGTCACAGGTAAGATCACTATAGACCAGGCTAATCAATTGCTGGAAGTTCTTGGCGAGGAGCCGCTTTCCGAGCCTGAGAGGTGGTCCAGCCAGAGTAGGAAGCAGGACGAAGGTTGGAGGGAACCAGTCCGAGAGTTCCAAGGGCGCACAGCGGCTCAAAGAATGCCTTCTTTCACTTTTGATCAGATCATCGAGTTGAGTGAGCACGAGGTCAATCCCGATTTCCTCAAAGCATTGCGTAATGCAGGGCTGACCAGCCTGAGGGTTGAGCAGATCATCGAGTTGAGTGAGCACGGGGTTGAGCCGAGTTTCCTCGAAGCACTGCGCGATGCAGGGATGGCAAACCTCAGTGTTGAGCAGATCATCGAGCTGAGCGAGCACGGGGTTGAACCTGATTACCTCATCAAGTTCCGCGATGCGGGGATAGCACACCTCGACGTTGAGCAGATTATCGAGCTGAGTGAGCACGAGGTTGACCCAGTTTACTTTATCAAGTTTCGCGAAGCTGGACTGACCGATCTTACTGTCGAGCAGATCATCGAGCTGAGCGACCACGAGGTTAAACCTTCGTATGCCAGAGCGCTGCGAGAGGCCGGGCTGATGGATCTCTCTGTTGACCAGGTGATCGAATTGAGCGAGCATGAGATCAAACCTTCCTATCTCGCCAAATTGCGCGAGGCTGGATTGACCGATCTTACTTTTGACCAGGTGATCGAGTTGAACGACCACGAGGTTAAGCCTGCATATATCAAGGCGCTACGCGAGGCCGGGCTCGTTGACCTGACCTTCGATCAGGTGATTGAATTGAGCGAGCGAGAGGTTGATCCCGCTTATGTCAGGGCACTGCACGGCGAGATTCATTGATTTTCTCGTAGGGCAGATCACCCGGCGATAGAGGTCTGTAGAAGATCTTGACGCTATTAGGGTGATCTATCTTTTTTTATCAAACCGCGCCGTAAAACCCCTCGCACAAGCTTCGGGGATACAAGGCGCGTTCCTCTTGGGGCGGCTTGGGCACGGGGCTCGTGCCATTTCCGACTTGCTCTCTTAGCAACAGAATGGTAGCATATGAGCAAGAGCTACTGCGAGGAGCAGACCGTGACAAAGCGAGCATACAAGTTCAGGTGTTACCCGACAGATGAGCAAAAGCAGATTCTTGCTCGCACCTTCGGCTGCTGTCGCTGGGTCTACAATTGGGCGTTGCGTCTGAAAACCGATGCGTACCGCGAAGAGGGCAAACGTCTCTCCTCTGACGATCTCTCGGCATTGCTTCCCACGCTCAAGCAACAACCGGAGACAGCCTGGCTGGCCGAGGTGTCCTCAGCCCCCTTGCAGCAAAGTCTGCGTCACCTGAATCGTGCCTTCGTCAATTTCTTTGAAGACCGAGCGAAGTATCCACGCTTCAAATCCAAAAAGCGAGACACACAGGCGGCAACCTATACCGCCGCTGCCTTCATCTGGAAAGACGATGGCCTCACGCTGGCAAAAATGGAAACCCCTCTTGCTATCCGCTGGTCTCGCGCGCTTCCACAGGGTGCCAGGCCGTCGAGGGTCACGGTCACCCGCGATCCAGCAGGCCGCTACTTCGTTTCCATGCTGGTGGAAGAAGCCATCAAACCCTTGCCCGAGTCTCCCCACAAGATCGGGATCGACCTCGGAATATCCTCGCTGGTGATCACCTCAGATGGGGAGAAAGTGGATAATCCTAAGTATTTTGCGAAAGATGAAAAGAAGCTGGCACGCGTCCAGCGGCGACATGCGAAAAAACAGAAGGCGAGCCGTAACCGGGAGAAGGCCCGCCGCACAGTCTCCAAGATCCATGCTCGTATCGCCGATAGACGACGAGACTATCAGCAGAAGCTCTCAACAAGGCTGATCCGCGAAAACCAAGTGATCTGCGTCGAGAGCCTCTCGGTCAAGAATATGATGCAGCACCCCACGCTGGCTAAATCGATTGCCGATGTCGGATGGGGCGAGTTCCTGCGACAGCTCGCATACAAAGCACAGTGGTATGGGCGCACCGTGATCAACATTGATCGCTGGTATCCATCGAGCAAAACCTGCTCGGCGTGTGGTCATGTGCTGGACTCCCTTGATCTGGATGAGCGTGAGTGGATGTGCCCAGACTGTGGTGCTCATCATGACCGCGACATCAATGCTGCAAAAAGCGTTTTAGCCGAAGGGCTCGCTCTAAACGCCGTAGGGCTTACGGTGTCTGCCTGTGGAGGCGACGTGAGACCAAACCTGGATGGCATCAGGGAAGGCAGTCACCTGGGAAGCAGGAACCACGGCCGGTGACGGTCGGGGAATCCCCGGCATTCATGCCTGGGGAGGATGTCAAGAGGTAATAATGGAGAAATTAGACATGGTGCATCCCCTGATTACGAGGGACCCAGTAACGGGCGGCGAGTTGATCGTCACGCGGCTGGAGTGTCCTGAAAGCGGCATCGTCATCGAGGGTAAGTTCAGTTTAGGCTGGATGGCACGCCTGAACCCCGAGCAACTCGCATTTGTGGGGCTGCTGGTGAAGCATCGAGGCAATATCCAGAAGCTAGCGGTGGAACTGAATGTAGCGTACAATACTGCACGCAATCACCTGGATGATATAGTGGACGCACTGGATAAACCGCCCCGGCGCAAGGATCGCCCGAGCCGCCTGGAAATTCTTAGTCGCCTCTCGGCCGGTGAGATCAACTACGAGAATGCGATACGCCTACTAAAAGATTAGCAATTATCTATGACAGGGCTTCTCCGCCCTTGACAGAACGATAAAATCGACTATACTTTATTTAAGACTGTTCGGTCTCAAATCGAACTTTCTTTTTATCATACGGAAGGGATTTTTATGAGCAAAGGTGAGCAAACGAAAGAGAGGATCCTTGAACGAGCCGCGCAGCTTTTCAACCAGCAGGGATACTTCGGCTCGTCACTTTCCGATATCATGCACGAAACGGGTTTGGAGAAGGGCGGTATCTATAATCATTTTGCCAGTAAGGAGCAACTCGCGCTTGAGGCATTTGATTACGCCATTGGGCTGCTCGAGCAGCGAATGCGGCTCGCGTTGGCAGGCAAGATCAACGCTATTGATCGCTTGCTGGCCGTTGTCTCCTACTTTCAGAGCATCATAGATGATCCACCTGTTGCTGGCGGCTGCCCAATCCTCAATACAGCTATTGAGGCGGACGATGCTCAGCCAGCCCTGCGTGATCGCGCCCGCAGGGAGATGGACAGCTTGCGTTCAACCATCCAACGCATCATCTCAAAGGGTATCGAACGGCAAGAGATCAGGCCTGGCGTTGACCCAGATATGTGTGCAACGATCTTTATAGCTACGCTGGAAGGATCGGTGATGCTCAGCAAGCTCTACCAGGACCCGGTACATATGTGCCGGGCCGCGGAGCATGTGAAAGGCTATATTGAGACGAACCTGCGGCCTAAAGAGTAATTCATGTTCTTCGACAAGATGAGATGGCGATCACCAGGGTAGGTGCGATAAATCGCGCGGCTACGCCTACACCCATGCTATTTTGTGGAAACTCATAAATTACCGCTTTATCTTCAGGGTATTGATAAAGTTCATTGCCAGGGTATCGTATGCCTCGGAGCGGTACTCTTCGACTTTACCGGCATCACACAACGAGGTCAGGATGGGGTCTATTGGCAACTGGGATAGCAGTGGTGCGCCGGTCATATTGATCAAATCGGGGCCGTTGCTTGGGCCGAAGATCTCATAACGCTCACCATCAGGAGTCTGGAAGTAGGCCATATTCTCTACTACTCCAACAATGATACCTTTGAGTTGCCGTACCATGCCGATACACTTCTTAACTACCATTGTCGCAAGCAACTGAGGCGACGAAACGATGATGACGCCATCAACTGGCAGTGACTGTAGCACGGTCATCGGGGCATCGGATGTGCCCGGGGGTAAATCTACTAGCAGGTAGTCGAGCTGGCCCCAGTCAACCTCACTATAAAATTGCTTGATGGCGCTGGAGATCATTGGCCCGCGCCAGATGACCGGGTCACTCTCGTTTTCGAGGAACATGTTCATCGACATGACTTTGACGCCGTTCTTGCTCACCAGGGGCTCCATACCTCCATCGGCGGACCTGCCAGGTTGACCTTTGGTACCGAACATGCGAGCAATGCTCGGGCCGGTGATATCGCCGTCGAGGATGCCAACGCGCAATCCCTGGCGCCTGAGTGAGACGGCCAGCAGGCCTGTAACCAGCGATTTCCCGACGCCGCCCTTTCCGCTCATGACAGCGATCACCTGTTTGATCTTGCG
>WNFM01264078.1_pt1 | contig 13934 bp, 8 predicted proteins | sample 5400271 | NCBI WGS metagenome assembly WNFM01 (sample SAMN13153352, study PRJNA577476) | soil metagenome | isolation source: 60 cm saprolite on Douglas fir-dominated hillslope | place: USA:California | collected 2013-09-17 | reverse complement strand
TCTGCAGTCTGCAATCTTCAATGAGCTACTTCACCCATCTCGAATGCTCGGTGCCCTGTGGTGCCGGGCCGTACGATCCCCGAGTCGAACAGCATCTCTGCACGTGCGGGATGCCGCTGCTCGCCCGTTATGACCTTCAGGCCGCGCGCGCGTGGAAGAAGGAGACGCTCGCCGCGCGCGAGCCGACCATGTGGCGGTATCGCGAGCTGATGCCGCTCTTCGACGGCGAGCAGCCGCTGACGCTCGGCGAGGGATGGACGCCGCTCATCCACGCGCGGCGTCTCGGCGGGGACCTCGGGTTGTCCCGCCTGTTCGTCAAGGACGAGTCCCTCAATCCCACGAACTCCTTCAAGGCACGGGGCCTGTCCGCGGCCGTGACGAAGGCGTCGCTCCTCGGCGCGAAGACGCTGTCGATCCCCTCGGCGGGCAACGCCGCCAACGCGATGGCCGCGTACGCCGCCGCGGCGGGAATCACCGCCAAGGTCTTCATGCCGAGGGACGTGAAGGTCCCGTTCATTCGTGAGTGCGAGCTGTACGGCGCGGACGTGACGCTCGTCGATGGATTGATCACCGACGCGGGACGCATCGCCGCCGAAACGGGGAAGCCGCTTGGGTGGTACGACGCGTCCACGCTGAAGGAGCCGTACCGCATCGAAGGCAAAAAGACGATGGCGTACGAGCTCGGCGAGCAGCTCGCCTGGCAGTTCCCCGACTGGATCGTCTACCCCACCGGCGGCGGGACCGGCATGGTCGGCATGTGGAAGGCGTTCGACGAGATGGAAGCCATCGGCTGGAAGCAGCCCGGACGCCGGCCGAAGATGGTGTCGGTCCAGGCCGAGGGCTGCGCGCCGATCGTCCGCGCCTACGAGCAGGGCACCGAGCGCTCGGAGCTCTTCCCCAACGCGCGCACGGTCGCCGACGGGCTGCGCGTGCCCAAGGCGATCGGCGATTTCCTGGTCCTCCGCGCGGTCCGCGAGAGCGGCGGCACCGCCCTCGCCGTCTCCGACGCCGACATGGTGCGCGACATGCGCGAGCTGGGATCGAAGGAAGGCATCAGCGCGGCGCCCGAGGGCGGCGCGGCGCTGACGGCGCTGAAAGTCCTGCTGGACCGCGGCGACGTGCAGCCCACCGATACGGTCGTCCTCTTCAACACCGGCGGCGCGTTGAAGTACCTCGACGTTCTCGGGCTTTAGGCTTTGGGCTTTGGGCTTTGGGGGGCTTTAGCTCCCGGGCCCTTCCAAAAGCCCAAAGCCCAAAGCCCAAAGCCTATTCGTACATGACGAACGCCCACAGCGTATCGCCGGCGCCGACGACCACGTACTGCAGGCCGTCGAGCGTGAACGTGATCGGGCCGTTGGTCACCGAGGTGCGGACGCCGGCATGCCACAGCGGCTCGCCGGTCGTCGCATTCAGCGCGACGAAATTGCCGCTCGACCCGTCTCCCGAGAAGAGGAGATTGCCGGCCGTGCTCAAGAGGCCCGACGTGCCGCCCCCTTCCCACTTGTGGCTCCAGCGGACCTTGCCGGTCTTGTAGTCGATGGCCTGCACCATGTTCTGCGACCAGCCACCGCGATCGGTGCCGCCCCAGCCCTGGGGATTGTCGCCCGGGTCGTAGATGTACCAGACGCTGTAGGCCTGCACGGCGCTCACGTAGAACAAGCCCGTCGCCGGACTGAAGCTTGGCGGAGGCCAGTTGGTCGCGCCGCCCTGGTTCGGGGTGACCAGCGCTCCGTCGACCTGCGGGTTCTTGGCCGGGTTCGGGATCGGCTGCCCCTTCGTGTCGAAGCCCAGCGACCAGTTCGTCACCACATAGTCTGACGACACGAGTGCCGTGCCGTCGGTGCGATCGAGCACGAAGAACTTGCCGTTGCGCGACGCCTGGCCGAGGAGCTTGCGCGGCTGGCCGTTGAAGTCGGCGTCGAACAGCACCGGCGTCTGCGTCGCATCCCAGTCGTGGGTGTCGTTGGGCGACGACTGGAAGTACCACTTCATCTTCCCGTCGCCGGGATTCAACGCGACAATCGAGGCGGTGAAGAGGTTGGCGCCCGGACGATTCTTGAAGGCGACGACCGGCTGCGGGTTGCCGGTCGTGACGTAAATCAGATTGAGATCGGGGTCGTAGGTCACCGGTTGCCACGTCATCCCCCCGCCGTGCTTCGCCATGTCCTCGTTCGGCCAGGTCTCGAAACCGGGGTCCCCCTTCTTCTGGGGCACGACGTACCACCGCCACTGCAACGCGCCGGTGTCCGGATCGTGCGACTCGACGTATCCGGGCACGTCCAGGTCATCGCCGCTGACACCCGCGATGACGTGGTTGCCCACGATGACCGGCGCCGCGGACGCGTAGTAATACAAGTCCAGATCGCAGATCGTCTGGCGCCACCGCTCAGTGCCGTCCTTGAGGTTCAGCGACACCAGGTGGCAATCGGGCGTCACGACGAACAGCGCGTCGCCGCGGATCCCGACGCCGCGGTTGCCGATATGAATGCCGCCGGTGGACTTGTTTTCGAAGTGCCAGATCTCGCGGCCGGACCTCGCGTCGAGCGCCCAGACGTGATCCGGGGCGGTCAGGTACACCACGCCGTTCACGACGAGCGGCGTGCCTTTGATGGGCCCCGCGCCCTGGGTCGAGAGGCGGTAGCTCCACGCCAGGCTCAACGCCTTCACGTTGCCCGCGTGGATCGTCGTCAGCGGGCTGAACCGCCGTCCCGTGTAATCGCCGTTGTAGGTCGGCCAGCCGGCGGGCGCGGCCTTGTCCGCGCGCGGCGGGGCCTGGAACGCGGCGGCGAGGATGGACAGGACGAGCGCGGCTCTGATCATTTCAAGGTCTCGAGATACGCCACGACGTCGTGGATGGTCTTGTCGGTGAGGCGCGACAGCAGCTGAACGTGGGCCGCGAACGGATCGTTCTTGACCACGCGCGTGCCCGGCGTCCGCCGGACGCTGTGGTAGGCGCCCGACGCATCACGGAAGGACACGGTGAAATCGTCCATCCGGTCCAGCGGGCCCGAGAGCGTCTCGCCCGACTCGGTCGTCACGGTCACGGTCACCACGCGCGCATTCGGCGCCGGACGGCGGGCGGCGTTCGCGGGAAACAGAAAACGCTGCTGGATGTTGACCGGCTCGAGGCGCGTGCCGATGCCCGCGAGATCGCCGGTCGGGGAGTGGCATTGCGTGCAGGCGCCTTCGCCATTGAAATACTCCGCGCCGGCCCTGGCGTCGCCGGTGAGGACGTTGCCTGGTTTGAACATCGGCGCCCCCCGGAGCGTGTCGTTCACGCGCTCGCGCAGGAAATGCGCGAGCGCGAGCACCTGGGTATTTGTCAGCCCTTCGAACGCAGAGGCGGTCCGGGCCCCTGCGCCCGGGGCGACGGGCACGGGCGGATGCGACGAGCGCAGGTACGGGCCGACCGTGCTGCCGTAGCGGTCGTGCAGCACGGTCAGCGATCGCACGAGATTGGGACCTGCCGGGGTCCCGCGCGCGTCCGGACCGTGGCAAGCCAGACACTCCTTGGCGTAGACCGGCTTCCCCATCTCGGAGGCTTTGGGATCCACCAGCGGCTTGTCGTCCGGTCCTGCCCCGCCGCGGACGGGTGCCCCACCCAGCCCGTAGGCTTCCGACAGGAAATCGATCACCGACGCAAGCTCGTCGCCCGTGCCGCGCGCGCCGCGCCCGATCATGTTTTCGACCGTGGCCTCCCATTGGCCCTTCGTGCGCCGGATCGCCACGACGGTCTCGAAGGGATGACAGACGCCGCACAGCCGCCGCGCGGTCGCGGCGCGCGCGTCGTTGTCCGGCGCTTTCGGGGTGCCCCCTTTCGCCGCGGGACGAGGCTGCTGCGCGGCGGGCCGGGCGGTGGGCCTCGCGGACTGCGCGGACTGGCCGGCCGCCGCCGCGCCGAGGACGGCGACCATCAGGGAAATCGAGGGGAGTCGCACCATCGCGCCGATTCTACATGAGCAACCGGATGATCCGCGCTCGCCGGACCTGAAGGTCCGGCCAACTGGTCCGCCGTTCGGGCCCGACGCCCGTCAGCGCGACCTTCAGGTCGGGCGTCGAGAAACGGCATCAATCCCCCAGCGAGATCCCCATCGCGCGGGCGGTCCGGACGACGTCGAAATCGTGGGGGACCGTGCGCGTGCGGCCGACGATCTTCTCGAGCGGCACCGCCACGATGTCGGGCGGACGGAAGGCGACCATGTGGTCGAAGGTCCCTTCCATCAGCAGCTCGACGGCGCGGGCGCCGAAACGGGTCGCCAGGATGCGATCGAAACTGGTCGGCGCGCCGCCGCGCTGGAGGTGCCCGAGGACGACGCTGCGGGTTTCCTTCCCGGTGAGCCTCTCCAGGTCGACGGCGAGCAGCGCCGCCACGCCTCCCAGACGTTCGACAAACGCCCCTTCCGCCTGTTTGAGCAGCGTGGCCTTCCCGCCGAGGGGCTTCGCCCCCTCCGCGGCGACGACGATGCTGAAGCGCGCGCCCACGTGATCGCGATCGCGGATGCGCCGCGCGATCTTCTCGAGATCGTACGGGATTTCCGGAATCAGGATGACGTCGGCGCCGCCCGCCACGCCCGAATAGAGCGCGATCCACCCGGCGTAGCGTCCCATCACCTCGACGATGATGATGCGATGATGCGCTTCCGCCGTCACGTGGAGACGGTCGATGGCGTCGGTGGCGAAGCTCACGGCCGAATCGAAACCGAACGTGTTGGTGGTCTCGACAATGTCGTTGTCGATCGTCTTCGGCACGCCGACCAGCGGCACGCCGAGCTTCGAGAATTCGTGCGCGATCGCCAGGGTCCCGTCGCCGCCGATGACGACGAGGGCGTCGAGCTTCATCTCGTGAAACATCTCGACGCAGCGCGCCGAGTAGTCCCTGGTGCCGCCCGAGGTCTCGATCGGATAGAGGAACGGGTTGCCGCGGTTGGTCGTGCCGAGGATGGTGCCGCCGACGCGGAGGATGCCGGTGACGTCCTTGGGCACGAGCCGCCGCGACCGGTTGGCCTCGATCAAGCCGTCGAAGCTGTCCTCGAGGCCGATGACCTCGCAGTTGCGGCTGGCGGCCGCCTTGACGACGGCACGGATGACGGCGTTGAGGCCCGGCGCATCGCCGCCTCCGGTGAGCACGCCGATGCGGCGCACGCGGGAGCGTTCCTGTGCAGGCATTGCCGAACAGTATATGAGGATGTGGGGGTTCGCCTTCGACTGGCTTGCCAGCCGTAGGTGTCGGAGTGACTGCGTGCGGCCCACCTCCGCCGCGGCGCGGCTACGGTGGACATCCTTCGCCTGCAATCATGAGCGAAGGATGGTGGACGCGGCGAGGATCGAACTCGCGACCTCTGCATTGCGAACGCAGCGCTCTCCCAGCTGAGCTACGCGCCCCCACGAACGGCTCTTCGCACTGAAGCGAACCGCAAGTCTACCATTCCCGCTCGCGGAGCCGCAATCCTCGGGAGCGCTGTCTGGATGCGCTGCGTCGGTGCGAAAGACTTCGGACATGCCGAGGAAGCGAAACGGTTGTTCGGCGACAATCGCCATTCGGCAATCCGCGAGTCGTCAGTCTTCAATCGCCAATCGGCAGTGACGTCTATTCGTCGACGCCGCTGTCCTCCGCGTCGGCCGCCACGGTTTCGATTTTCCCTCGCCGTTTGAGCATCGTCTCCACCAGGCCGCGCAGCGCCTGCGCGGCGATTGCATTCGCGAGCGTCAAACGCTGAAGATCGTCGAGGTCAGCCCCAGAAACGTCACCGTGGGGATCGGTGGCCTCCACGCTCGCGGCGACCGTCGCGAGGGCGTCCGCGGAGCTCCGCGCGCCGCGCACGGAGGCCTTAAGTGCTTCGATCTCGGTGACATGCGCCATACCGCGTCACTTTATCGTAGTTACAGCTTCGGGCCCCTAACCGACAGAAGTGTAATCGGCGCATGTCCTGCCCCGATACACCAAACCTGTAACTGGGTGATTTACGGGGTTTATTCTGACTGAACGGAAGTGGCATGATGGTGCGCCCGTTGCAAACTTGTTGGGCTCCGTGCACATGTCGTCTCCCTCCCTGGATTCCGAGTCGTCGCAGTCGTCTTCCGGCTACGAAGACGGCCTGGGCCGGCGTGTCCTCGCCTTCGATCACGAAACCGGGGACATGCTCGAGCGGCTGGTGCTGCGCCCCGAGCTCTGTGCGTTCGAGCCGGCCTTGCGCGAGCGCATGGCCATCATCGTCGGCCTCGAAGACGAGCGGTTCACACGGCCGCGGGAGATCGAGCGGGGCGCGGACGACCGCCTGACGGTTGTGTCGGAGCTTGTCGCCGGGCGCCGGCTCTCGGACGTGCTCGACGCGGCCGCCGAGCACGGGATCGTCGCCGGGCTGGACGCCGGACTTGGCCTGCTGCTCGAACTGCTGCCGGCGCTGGCGCGGCTGCACGACGCCGGCCTGGCCCACGGCGCCATCGCCCCGGGCCGCGTGATGGTCACACCCGCCGGACAGCTCGTCCTCCTCGACTCCATTTACGCGGACCCGCTCGAGCGGCTCAAGCTCACGCGCCGCCGCCTCTGGTCGGAGCTCCGCCTGGCGTTTCCCTCATCGGCGGGCGGCGCGCGCTTCGACAAAGCCGCCGATCTCGGACATGCCACGATGGTCGCCGCGGCGTTCGGCGTCGGGCGGCCGCTGCGCGACGACGACTATCCCGATGGCATCCCCGCGCTGCGCCAGGAGATTCACGAGATCGCCAGTATCCGCGGGTCGAAGGCCTTCGCCGACGCGGTGGACAAGTTCTTCGCCGGCACGCTTCCGCTGACCGGCCGCCGCGCGACCGCCTCGGCCGACGAAGCGGCGATCGACCTGCGGAAGCTGGTGCGCAAGGAGCTCGGCATTAACACCTGCCGCACGGCGCTGCTGGAATTCTTCCAGCAGGTCGAGGCAGCCGATGCGGAGCGGATTGCGGCGGACGCGTCGCAGCAGGAGCAGCGGGCGCGCGCCGAGACCGAGCGGATCGAGGCGCAGCAGACCGGCGAGGCCGCGCGAGTCGAAGCCGAGCGGATCGCCCGCGAGCGCGCCGACGCGGACCGCGTGGCCCATGAGCGCGCCGAGGCCGAACGGCTCGAACACGAGCGCGCCGAGAAGAGCCAGCAGGAGGCCGCGCGGGTCGAAGCCGAGCGAATCGCCCGCGAGCGCGCCGAGGCTGAGCGCGTGGCGCGTGAGCGCGCCGAGGCCGAACGGATCGAACGGGAGCGCGCCGAAGCCGCGCGCGTCGAAGCCGAACGGATCGAACGCGAGCGCGCCGAGAAGGCACGGGTCGAGGCCGAGCGGCTCGAGCGCGAGCGCGTCGAGAAGGCCCGGGTCGAAGCCGAACGGATCGAACGCGAGCGCGTCGAGAAGGCACGGGTCGAGGCCGAGCGGGTCGAACGCGAGCGCGTCGAGAAGGCCCGGATCGACGCGGCGCGTCTAGAAGCCGAGCGTCTCGAGAAAGCGCGGATCGAGGCAGAGCGCATCGAGCGCGAGCGCCTCGAACTGGCGCGAATCGAGGCCGCGCGTGTCGAAGCCGAGCGCGTCGAAAAGGCACGGCTGGAAGCCGCGCGCCTCGAACGCGAACGCATCGAAACAGCACGGCTCGAGGCCGAGCGCCTCGAACGGGAGCGGATCGAAAAGGCGAGACTCGAAGCCGAGCGGATCGAACGGGAGCGCGCCGAAACGGCCCGGCTCGAAGCCGAACGCCTGGAACGCGAACGCGTTGCCAAAGCCAGGATCGAGGCCGAACGCCTGGAAAAGGAGCGCCTCGAGCGCGAACGCGCCGAAAAAGCCCGGCTCGAAGCCGAGCGGATCGAACGCGAGCGGGCCGAGAAAGCCAGACTCGAAGCGGAACGGCTCGAACGCGAGCGCGCCGAGAAAGTCAGGATCGAGGCCGAGCGGCTGGAGCGGGAACGGCTGGAGACGGAGCGCCGCGAGCGCGTCGCGCGCGAACGCGCCGAGAAGGCCCGCCTCGAGCTCGAGCGCGCCGAGAAGGCCCGGCTGGACGCCGAGCGCCTCGCCGGCGAGCGCGCCGACGCGGAACGCCGCGAGCGCGAGCTCCTGGACGCCGCCCGCGCCGAGCGCGAGCGCGGCGAGAAAGCGCGGCTGGACGCCGAGCGCCTCGAAACCGAACGCGCCGCGCACGCGCGCCTCGAAGCCGAACGCGAGGAGCAGGAGGAAGCCCGCGAGCGCGCCGAACGCGCGCGGATCGAAGCCGAGCGCGTGGCGGTCGAGCAGCAGGAACGCGACCGGGAGCGTGAGCGCGAGCACGAGTCCGTCCGCGCAAGCGCCCCGAAGGAAGAGGCACGAGGCGGCTGGCTGGTCCCGCCCGACCGCGCGGTCAAGTTCGACACGACGATTCCTGAAGGCCCGCCGCCGGCGGCCCGCGCCTACCCGATTTATGTTCCGCCGTCCGAGCCCTCGGCGTGGACATCCGACATCCCGGCCGAGGCGCCGCTGCCCGAGCTCGAACCGGTCGCCGCCGCCGCACCCATCGCCGTGTCCTCACCGAGCGCCACAGCGCCGGCGTCTTCGGGAACCGGCACGATCCGCCTAAGGGATGACCCGCCCGGCCTCGGACTCGCCGCACGGACGCGCGCCGAGAGCCGGCAGGAGCCGGATGACGAGAACCTCTCCGCCGAGGGCGCGTACGAGCCCTTCACGGCGGTCGCGGAGCCGCGGGCGATTCCATGGAAGCTGATCGCGGCGGGCGTCGTGCTGATCGCGATCAGCGCCGCGATCAGGCTCGGCTACACACCGTCCAGCGGGCCCATCATCGAAACGGTCCGAAAGGTGGCGCCGGCCGGCCGCGTGCCGCCGCCGGCCACGCCGCCCGTGGCCACCGGCACCACCCGCTTGACGATCACCACCGAGCCCGTGGGCGCGAAGGTCACGATCGACGGCAAACCCGCCGGGGAGACCCCCCTGGCGCTCGACACCATCAGCGCGGGCCGCCACGTGGTCGTGCTCACGGGCGCCGGCGGCGTCACCGCCAAACGGACCGTGCGCATCGAAGCCGGGCGGACGGTCGCGATTGACGTCGGGCTGTTCTCCGGCTTTGCGCTCATCTCGGCGCCGTTCGTCATTGAGGTGTCGGAAAACGGCAAGACGATCGGATCGAGCGACGATCAGATCATCCTGCCGCCCGGAAGCCATACGCTGCACCTGGCGAACAAGGACCTGGGGTACGTCGCGACGGAGACCGTCGAGATCCAGGGCGGTGAAACGACGCGCGTCGCGCTGGATCCGCGCGGCCGGGCCAACATCAACGCCTCGCCGTGGGCGGAGGTCTGGATCGACGGCGAGAAGGCCGGCGATACGCCGCTGGCCAACGTCGCCATCCGGCTCGGCGTCCGCGAGATCGTGTTCAAGAACCCGCAATTCGGCGAGCGCAAGGTCACGACGACCGTCACCGCCAACGCGCCCGCGACCATCTCCGTCGACTTCATCAAATAGCGCGCCGAAGTACAATTGGAGGCTTGATCGGGCTTCCGTTTCTGCTCAGGCGCCTCCGCGAGCTGCGCCTCGTCGGCGACGCCGGCGAGCGGGCCCTGGTCCGCGAAGGCATCCTGACGCTGGCGGATCTGGATCTCGCGATCGCGGAGGGGCGCGCCGTCGCGGCGGACGCGGCTCTCCGCCGGGCGGCCGGCGTCCTGCCGGCGGAGTACCGTCCGGTCACGCTCGGGCGCGCGTGGGACATCCTCGACGCCTTCATCGACTCGCTGACCCGGCATTGCCCGGCGTTACAGGCCATCGAAGCGTCCGGGCCCGCGCGCCGCGCCGAGCCGATCGTGACCGGCTTCGTCATCGTGGCCCGCGCGGCGGACCCGGCGCTGGCGATCGAATCCATCTCCGCGCTTCCCACGGCCAGCAACATCCTGTACCGGTCCGGGAGCCGCGCGCTGGTGCTGTTCGAAGGGCACGAGATCGACGTGCGGGTCGCGACGCCTGGCTTCTACGGAAGCGTGCTCTTCACCACGACGGGGCCGGCCGCGCACGTCGTCGCGGTGCTCGAGCGCGGCGGCCGCCAGCCGTACGCCTCCGAAACCGAGGTCTACGCCACGGCCGGCCTGCCCTGCCTGCCGCCGGAAACGCGCGACGCGGCGGACGCGATCGACCGGGCGCTCCGCCGCGACGTACCGGCGCTGGTACGGCGGGAGGACATGCGCGGCGACCTCCACATGCACACGACGTACAGCGACGGACGCGACTCGCTGCGGCGGATGATCCACGCGGCGCACGCGCTCGGGTACGAGTACATCGCCATCACCGATCACTCGGAGCACGCCGGCGCCGCGCACACGCTCACCGACGATGAGCTCGGCCGGCAGCGCGACGAGATCGCGGACCTGCGCGCGCAGGCGCCGGGCATGGCGATCCTGCACGGCATCGAAGTCGATATCCTCCCCGACGGCACGCTCGACTGCGACGATGCGGTCCTCGAGACGCTCGACATCGTCCTCGCGTCGCTCCACGACGCGGCGGGTCAGGACGGCGACCAGCTCCCGCGCCGCTGCCTGGCCGCGATCCGCCACCCGCTCGTGTCCGTGATCACGCATCCCGCCAACCAGCTCGTCGGCCGCCGTCCTGGCTACGACATGGACTACCTCGCGATCTACCAGGCGGCCGCCGAAACGGGCACGGCGCTCGAAATCGACGGGGCGCCGACGCACCTCGACCTCAGTGGCGAGCGCGCGCGGGAGGCGGTCCGGGCCGGAGCCACCGTGGTGATCGACAGCGACTGCCACCGGTCCCGCTCGCTCGATCGACAGATGCGCATGGGGGTCGGGACCGCCCGGCGCGGCTGGGTCGAACCGCGCCACGTCCTGAACACAAGGGCCGTCGGCGACGTCCGCGCCTTCATCGCCCGCAAGCGGGCCGGGTGAGACAGTGGTCGGTTCGGTTCTCCAGTTCGCGGGGCCTGGCTGTCGAACCCTGGAACTTGGAGCCCTAGAACCCTGGAGCTTTAGAACCGTTTGGCCCTCTTCCCCGGCTTGCCCGGAACTGCACACCCGGGGTGCTACACTCGGAAGAGCCCGCCCGGGATGTCCCTGGAATGACTCGACTACTGCTGTCCACGCTGCTCCTGACGGCCCCGGCTGTCGCCGCCGGACAGGCGCGCCCCGCCGCCGTCGACACCGCACGCGCCGTGCAGCAGAAATATGACCGCGTGAAGGATTTCACCGCCGACTTCACGCAGGTCTATGAGGGGGGCGTGCTCAAGAAGCAGTCCACCGAGCGGGGCACGGTTCAGATCAAGAAGCCGGGGCGGATGCGTTGGGAGTACACCGCGCCCGAGAAAAAAACCTTCGTGTCGGACGGCCGCCGGATCTACTCGTACATCCCTGCCGACAAGCAGGTGACCACGAGTCCCGTGCCGGCCGACGACGAGGCGACGACGGCGGTGCTGTTCCTCGCGGGCAAGGGCAACCTCACCCGCGACTTCACCGTGAGCTACGCGGACGGCGCGGCGCAGGGCACGTGGGCCCTGCGGCTCGATCCCAGACAGAAGCAGCGCGACTACGACTGGCTCGTGCTCGCCGTCGACCCGGCGACGCTGCAGATCCGATCGCTCACCGCCGCCGATCAGCAGGGTGGACGGTCCACGTTCCAGTTCAGTAATTACCGTGAGAACACCGGGCTGGCCGACAGCGTCTTCACCTTCAGGATTCCGAGGGGTGCCGATGTCATCTCGCGCTGATCGCCGCGCCTTCACCCTCGCGATGATCCTCGCGATCGCCACGGCGTGCGCCACGTCCTCGGGCATGCGGCGCGGGCGCCAGGCGGAGCTGGCGCAGGACTTCGACCGCGCCGTTGTCGAGTACACCAAGCTCGTGCGGGCCAACCCGGCGAACACCGACGTCCGGCTGGCGCTGCAGCGCGTCAAGCTCCGCGCCGCGCAGGACCATGTGTCGCGCGGGAGGCGGCTCGCCGGCCTGGAGCGTTACGAAGAGGCGGTGGTCGAGTACCAGCTCGCATCCGAGCTGAACCCGACGGATTCGCAGGTCGACGCCGCGTTGCGGGACGCGCGCCAGAAGCTGCGGACCAAGCTGTCGGTGACCCGCGCCGGACGCACCGAGCTCGAGAGCCTGATCGAACGCACCCGCGACCTGCCGGCTCCCGGGCTCGAGCTACCCGAGGGCGTCAGGCTGCCAGGATCGCTGGTGTTCGGCAACGGCGCCACCTCGAGGGCGGTGTTCCTGACCGTCGGCAAGTTCGCGGATCTCAGCACGATCTTCGACCCGGCGTTCCGCGATCAGCCGCTCAGCATCGACCTGCGGAATGCGACGCTCGCCGACGCGCTGGCGGCGCTGACGGCCAGCACGCACACCTTCTACCACGTCACTGCCCCGAAGACGATCACGATCATCCCCGATACGCCGGCCAAGCGGCGCGAGTACGAGGAGTCGATCATCCGGACGTTCTTCCTGAGCAACGCCGACCTGAAGGAGACGATCGATCTGCTCCGCATCGTCGTCGACATCCGCCAGATTTCTCCCACCACCGCGACGAATTCGATTTCGATCAAGGACACGCCCGAGCGCGTGGCGGCCGCGGCGAAGCTGATCAACGCCATCGACAAGGCGCGGCCGGAAGTGGTGATCGAGGTCGAGCTGCTCGAGGTGAACCGGACAAAGCTCCAGGAATACGGGCTGCAGATCGCGTCGCCCGGATCGCCGGGCATCTCGGGCGCGGCTGACGTCAACCGCAACGATTTCCGGCTGGCGAACCTCAAGAACCTGACCGCGGCCGACGTGTTCCTGTCGGGCATCCCCGGCCTGTACTACCGGCTCCTCAAGAGCGATCAGGCGACGCGGACGCTGGCGAGCCCACACCTCCGCACCGCCGAAGGGCTGACCGCGACCGCCCGGTTCGGCGAAGAGGTTCCCGTACCCGTGACCACGTTCGCGCCGATCGCAGCCGGCGGGGTGAACACGCAGCCGATCACGTCTTACACGTACCGGAACGTCGGCGTGAACATCGACATCACGCCACGGCTGCACCATGACGACGAGGTGTCGCTGGCGCTGAAAATCACGCTGTCGAGCCTGGGCACGACGACCGGATTCGGTGGCCTGCCGACGTTCGGCAACCGCGAGATTTCCACGACAATCCGCCTCAAGGACGGCGAGACCAACATGCTGGCCGGGCTCATCCGCGACGACGAGCGCTCCGTGCTGTCCGGCATCCCCGGTTTGAGCGACGTGCCGATGCTCGGCCGCCTGTTCGCGAGCACGCACCGCGAAACGCAGCAGACCGATATCATCCTCACGCTGACGCCGCACATCGTGCGGGTGCTGGATCTCACGGAAGCGGATCTGCGGCCGTTCCGTCTGGGACGCGAAGGCGGCGCGGCCTCATTCGGGGAGCTGCTCAACCCGACCGGCCCGCCGAAAGACGAGCCGTTCGATCCCACCGCGACCACGCAGCCCCCTCGCGCGGCGGCGCCGGCGCTGCCGGCGCCAGCACCGCCCGCCGCGCAGGCGCCGTTCCCGCAGCCGCTGCAGGGCACGCTGCCGGGCACGCTGCTGCCGATGCAGACACCGCCGGCTCCCAAGAAGCCTGGCGGGGCCGGTTCTTAGTCATTTGCGCTTGCGATTGGTCCACCGCCCCTGCAGCTCAACGAGCCGACGGCTGATCACGAAGGCCACTAAGACAAAGACACAAGCAATTACTTAAGTGTCTTCGTGCCTTTGTGAATTTGGTGCTAAGCCGTGGGTCGTTCAGCGGATCCGCGAAGGATCTCGCTACGCCACGCGTTCGACCTGCGCCCCCAATCCGCGAAGCCGCTCGACGAGCAACGCGTAACCACGCTCGACGGTTTCGAGCGGCGTGACCCGGCTCTCCCCTTCGGCGGCGAGCGCCGCCGCAATCAGCGCCATCCCGGATCGCAGGTCGCGGCTGTCGAGCGCACGGCCACGCAGCCGCGTGGGG
>WNFM01283131.1_pt1 | contig 13940 bp, 13 predicted proteins | sample 5400271 | NCBI WGS metagenome assembly WNFM01 (sample SAMN13153352, study PRJNA577476) | soil metagenome | isolation source: 60 cm saprolite on Douglas fir-dominated hillslope | place: USA:California | collected 2013-09-17 | reverse complement strand
GAACTCGAGCTCGAAGGACGCGTCTCCGCACGCACGCGCGAACTGGCCGACGCCAATGCGCGCCTTCAGGAAAGCCAGCAGGCGCTGCACCACCTGGCCTACCACGACAACCTTACCGGGCTGGCCAATCGCGCGCTGATGGATGACCGCATCGCACAAGCCATCGAACGGGCACGGCGCAACCTGACGATGGTCGCTGTTTTGCTGGTCGACCTGGATCGCTTCAAGCCCATCAACGATTCTTACGGGCACGCGATCGGCGACGAAGTGCTCAAGTCGATCGCCACCCGCCTGAAGGACTGCGTGCGCAGTTCGGATACGGTGGCGCGCATCGGCGGCGACGAATTCGTGGTCGTGCTCGATACCCTGCGCTCGACGGACCACGCCGATCGCGTCGCCGATTCGATCGCCGCATCGCTGGCCAAACCCTTCCCGGTGCCCGGCGGCCAGATCGTGATCGGCGCCAGCGTGGGTCTTGCGCTTTATCCCGTGCACGGCACGGATGCGCAGTCGCTCATCAAGAAGGCAGACCAGGCCATGTATCAGGCCAAGATCACCGGTCACCAGAACGGAAACAAAGGCGGACGGACGTTCGCCGCATAACCCCGACGCGCGCTTTGGTATCATGCCGGGCTCGGCTTAAAGCTAGGCCGCAATCGAAGAAAACCGATCGGAGGAGCTCAAAAATGGCCACACAAAACAAGATCGCAATCGTCACCGGCGCCGGCAGCGGCGTGGGCAAGGCGGCAACACTGGCGTTGTTGAAAGCCGGATACAGCGTCGCGCTGGCAGGCCGCCGTAAGGATGCGCTGGAACAGGTGGCAAAGGACTCCGGCGCGGGTGCGCGGGCGCTGGTTGTGCCGACCGACGTAAGCAACCCCGAATCCGTGAAGGCGTTGTTCGCAAAAACCAAATCCACGTTCGGCCGGGTCGACGTACTGTTCAACAACGCCGGCGTCAACGCGCCCGGCGTCCCGCTCGAGGAACTGACTTTCGAGCAGTGGAAGAACGTGGTCGACATCAACCTGACCGGCATGTTCCTGTGCATACAGGAAGCGTTCCGGACCATGAAGGACCAGGATCCGCGGGGCGGGCGCATCATCAACAACGGATCGATCTCGGCGCACGCGCCGCGCCCGAACTCGATGCCTTACACGTCGACCAAGCACGGCGTGACCGGGCTGACGAAATCCGCATCGCTGGACGGACGCAAATACGATATCGCCTGCTCGCAGATCGACATCGGCAACGCGCTGACCGAGATGGCGGCGAAAATGACCAAAGGCGTGCCGCAGGCCAACCTCGAAATCAAGGTCGAGCCGACCATCGACGTGAACCGCGTAGGCGAAGCCGTGCTCTACATGGCGGAGCAGCCGCTGGACGTCAACGTCCAGTTCATGACGATCATGGCCACCAAGATGCCTTTCGTCGGCCGCGGCTGACGCACCCGGTTTGGCCTACCCGGTCTGGCTGTGGATTCCGGTCACGCTCTGGGCGGCGTTCGCGCAAACCCTGCGCAATGTCGCCCAGCGGCAGCTGACCGGCGAACTCGGCACCCTCGGCGCGACACTGGTCCGCTTTCTTTACGGACTGCCGTTCGCCGCGATCTGGCTGCTCGCCGTGCACGCAGTCGGCCGATACGATTTTCCCGCCGGCAACCTGACTTTCCTGGGCTGGGTGCTGCTCGGCGCGGTCAGCCAGATCGCCGCGACTGCGCTGTTGTTGCGGGTCATGGCCGAACGCAACTTCACGCTCGGCGTGGCGTACTCGAAGAGCGAGATCATCCAGGTCGCCATCTTCGGCTTCGTATTCCTCGGCGACAGGGTCAGCACGATCGTGGCGATCGCCATCGCGCTGGGAACCGCCGGCGTGCTGATGCTGGCACCCGCCGACCGCGAACATCCGTGGCGCGCGCTGCTTACCGGCTGGACTTCAAGGCTCGCATTGCTCGGCATCGCTTCGGGTGCCGGGTTCGCATTGTCGGCGGTCGGCTTTCGCGGCGCGGCACTGGCCTTGCATGGCACGCCCTTCCTGATGGCGGCCGCAAGCACGCTGCTGGTTGCGCAATGCGTGCAAACGCTGTTGCTCGGCGGCTGGCTGCTGTTGCGCAGCCGTGAAGTCGTAGTACGCGTACTGCGCGCATGGCGTGCTTCCCTGTTCGCGGGGTTCATGGGTGCGGCCGCGTCAGCCGGCTGGTTTACCGCCATGGCGATCGAGCCGGTCGCGCACATACGCACGCTCGGCCTGACCGAATTGCTGTTCAGCTTCGTCGTGTCACGGCGCGTGTTCCGCGAACACCTGGAGCGCCGTGAACTGATCGGCATCGCCCTGCTCACGCTCGGCTTCATCGTCGTCGCATTGGGGCACTGACTACGGCATTAGACTTAAAACGAAATCTCACCACGCGCCGCAAGCGGCGCGTGGTGAGATTTTCCGCAGTAAGTTAATTTCTATGTTTCCCAACCAACAGGAAAAATCATGATCCACGTCATCGCCACAGTCGAACTGAATCCTGGAACCCGCGACAAATTCCTCGCCGAGTTCCGCAAGATCATCCCGGACGTCAAGGCCGAGGTCGGCTGCATCGAATACGGCCCGACCACCGATGCCGAGACCGATCTCGGCAACCAGTTCCGCCTCGGTCCGGACAAGATCGTCATCGTCGAAAAGTGGGAAACGGTCGCGCACCTCAAAGCACACCTCGTCGCTCCCCACATGCAGGCCTATCGCCCCAAGGTGAGGGACTTTGTGAAGGGCATGGAGCTGCGCGTGCTGTCGCCGGCTTGAACTGGCGTTACTCGCCGGTCAGCCGGTAGCCGACGCCGGTTTCGGTGAGCAGATGGCGCGGCCGCGCCGGATCGTCTTCGAGCTTGTGGCGCAACTGTCCCATGTAGATGCGCAGGTAGTGCGACTGCTCGACATGCGACGGCCCCCAGACATCGCGCAGCAACTGGCGCTGCGTGATGACCTTGCCGAAGTTGCGCGCCAGCACGGAGAGCAGCCGGTATTCAATCGCCGTCAGGTGCACGGGCGCCGCCGCGCGGGTCACGACACGGCTGGCGAGGTCCACGCGAACGGCGCCGAACTCCACCACGGCATCACCTTCGGGCCCGGTCGCGACACGGCGCAGTGCAACGCGAACCCGCGCCAGCAACTCCCCCACCCCGAACGGCTTGGTGAGATAGTCGTCGGCACCGGCATCCAGCGCGGCGATCTTGTCCGCTTCGTCGGTGCGCGCCGACAACACGATGACCGGCATCGCACTCCAGCCGCGCAGATCGCGGATGAACTCGACGCCGTCGAGGTCCGGCAACCCGAGGTCCAGCACGACGAGATCGGGTTTGCGGGTGCCGGCCTCGATGAGCCCATCCTTTGCGGTCTGCGCCTCGAATACCTTGTGTCCCTGTGCTTCCAGCGAAGTGCGCACGAAGCGGCGGATCTGCTTTTCATCCTCCACGATCAGCACGGAAATGGCCGGTGTGTTCATGGCGTTCGTGCAGTGGTTGCCGGTTGCGGCATTTCGTCGCCCGCTGCGGGCATTTCCGGCGGCGAGCCGAGCGGCAGCGAGATGATGAATCTTGCTCCACCGCCAGGACCGCGTTCCGCACGGATTTTACCGCGATGGGCTTCGACGATGGCGCGGCTGATGGCCAGCCCCAGGCCGACACCGGGCGTGGCGGATTCACGCTCGCCGCGCGCGAATTTTTCGAATATCGCCTCTTCCGAACCCGGCACGAGCCCTGGGCCGTTGTCGGCCACGATGATGCGGAGCCGGTCGCCGCGCACCGAGCCCTCGATGCGGATCTCGCTGCCTTTCGGCGTGTACTTGGCGGCATTCTCGAAAAGATTGACCAGAACCCGCTCGAACAATACGGCGTCGATTTCCACCAGCGGCAGGTCGGCGGGCAGGTCGATGCGCAGCGTGTGCGCAGCCAGCAATTGCCCGAGCGCGGCGACCTGACTTCGCCCGCCTGCAGTCTGGCCATGTCGAGCAGGTTGTTGACCAGCGCATTCATGCGCATGGATTCATCGCGCATTGCGTTGGCAGTTTCCAGTTGCTGGCCGGAAAGCGCCGGTTGTGTGAGCGACAGCGATTCCGCCAGGCCGAGCATCGCGGTCAGCGGCGTTCTCAAGTCGTGGGACAGTGCGCTCAGGATCGAATTGCGCAGGCGTTCGGATTCGATCCTGACCAACGCGCCCTGCGCCACATCGACGTAGTGCACGCGTTCCAGCGCAATCGCGATCAGGGCGGCGAACGTCTCGAGCAGGCGCCGCTGTTCGGGGATCAGCAGCAACCGCGCCATCTCGGGTTCCACCGCCAGCACGCCACGCGTGCGCATCGGCGCCGGCAGCGGGGCGTAATGGATGCGGCTGCCGGGCAGCGTGTCGGTGCCGAAGCCCGCGGACTTGCCGTTGTCGTAGACCCACTGGGCGATGGCAAGATCGATGGCCGGCGAACCGGCCGCCTCGCCGGCTGACGGCTCATGCAAATGGTCGTGCTCGTCCGGCAGCAGGATCACGGCTTTGGCATGAAAACTCGCCTCGATATGCTTGTCGCTGATCTCGAGCACCTGAACCTGCGTCAGCACGCCGGATAGTTCGCGCGCCAGCTCGTACAGTGCGCGGGCACGCGCCTCCCGGTGCCCCGCCACGCGCGCCTCGTAGCGCAGTCCCGACGTCAGATGGCCGATGATCAGCGCCACCGCGAGCATGACGCCGAACACGATCAGGTATTGCGCATCGGAAATGGCCAGCGTAAATCGCGGCGGCACGAAGAAAAAATCGAAGGCTGCGACGTTGATGAACGCCGCCAGGACGGCGGGACCGCGCCCGAATCGCACCGCCACCAGCACCACCGCGAGCAGAAACAGCATCACGATGTTGGCAAGGTCGAGGTAGGGAGCAAGCGGCATGGCGCCAACGGTGGCGAGCGCGCAGATTGCAACGGTCCAGACGTAAGGGGCATACCGGAAGGCCGGCTTTTCGCCTTCCCCGATAACACTGGCGCGGCGCGGCGCCTTGCCGGCGTCGATGCCGACCTGGACGACTTCAAGGTCCGGGCCCAGTGCGGCCAGCCGGCCGGAAAAGGATTTCGCGAACGGCGAGCGCTGACGTCCGCTGCGGCCGATCACCACGCGGGCGAGGTTACGGCTGCGCGCATAGGCGACGATCTGTTCGGCCGGAGACTGGCCGGTCAGCGTAGCAGTCTGCGCGCCGAGTTGTTGCGCCAGCGCGAGTACGCGCAGGATGCTTTCGCGTTGGGCGTTCGGCAGCTGCTGCAGTTGCGGCGTTTCGACGTAGACGGCGTGCCACTCCACGCCGAGTTGCTTGGCGAGCCGGGCGGCGCTGCGCACCAGCTTTTCCGTGCCGCGGCCGGGACCGACACAAGCCACCAGCGATTCGCGCGTGGCCCAGACGGGGCCGATCGCCTGGTCATTGCGATAGACGAGCATCTGGTCGTCGACGCGGTCGGCCGTGCGGCGCAGCGCCAGCTCCCGCAACGCGATGAGGTTGCCCTTGCGAAAGAAATTCTGGATCGCCCGTTCGGCCTGGGCCGGCATGTAGACCTTGCCCTGGCGCAGCCGCAGCAGCAACTCGTCGGGCGGCAAGTCGACGACCGTGACTTCGTCGGCATGGTCGAATACGCTGTCCGGAACGGTTTCCCAGACCTTGACGCCGGTGATGCCGGTGATGACGTCGTTCAGGCTTTCCAGGTGCTGGACGTTGACCGTGGTGTAGACGCTGATGCCGGCATCGAGCAGTTCTTCGATATCCTGCCAGCGCTTCGGGTGACGCGACCCAGCCGCATTGTTGTGCGCCAGTTCGTCGACCAGGATGACCGCGGGATGCTGCGCGAGCGCCGCATCGAGGTCGAACTCCTCCAGGCGCGAACCACGGTAGTCGACATAGCGCGGCGGCAGGACTTTAAGGCCTTCCAGCAGCGCCGCCGTATCCTTGCGGCCGTGCGTTTCCGCGATGCCGACCAGGACGTCCACCGATTGCGAACGCAGTTCGTGCGCCGAAGACAGCATTGCGTAAGTCTTGCCGACGCCCGCCGATGCGCCGAAGAAAATCTTCAGCCGGCCGCGGCTGGCGCGGTCTTGCTCGCGCCGGAGTCTGGCGAGCAGTTCGTCGGGATCCTGCCGGTTGTCGGTCATCGCATGCCGTCTCTCTCCCATTGTAGAGAGCCGCGACAGCGTGCGATAGGAGCATCCTGGAAGCCGTGACGATCGTGACGACGTGACGGTCGTGACGAAATTCGAGTACTGAGTGCTGCGTGCTGGGTGCTGCGTAAAAGCGGAAAGAACCGAGCCCTAGATCTTTCAGCCTTTACGCTTTTACTTCGCAGCACGCAGCACTCAGTACGCAGCACCGGTTTTTCCCGCGTCACGCCGTCACGATCGTCACGACCGTCACGGCCTTCTACCGCAGCGCGTCGAGCGCGAGGTTCAACCCGAGCACATTCACGACCGGCTCTCCCAGGAAGCCAAGCTGACGGCCTTCGGTATATTCCGCGACCAGGCCTCTGACTTTCTGCGGGTCGAGGTTGCGGGCTTTGGCAACGCGGTCGACCTGGTATTCCGCGGCGGCCGGGCTGATGTGGGGATCGAGGCCGCTGGCGGACGCCGTCACCAGATCGACCGGCACCGGCGAGCCGTTACCCGGTGCGGCATCTTTCAATGCCTTGACCCGCGCGGACACCGCATCCGCGAGCGCCGGATTGAGCGGCCCCATGTTGGAGCCGCTGGACGCGCTGGCGTTGTAGGGATACGGCGAAGTGGCTGACGCGCGGCTCCAGAAATGTTTCGGGTCCGCGAACGGCTGCCCTATCAGCGCCGATCCGACCGTCTTGCCGTCGCGCTCGATCAGGCTGCCGTTGGCCTTGCCATGAAATGCGGCCTGGCTTACTGCGGTCACGAGCAGCGGATAGGCAACGCCGGTGATCAAAGTCATCACGAACAGCATCGTGAAGGCACGCCTGAGTTCGTTCAACATAGTTCTCTCCTGCAAGTTTCAGTCAAGATATTGAACCACGGTGGACACGGTGGACACGGAGGAAGGACAAAAACGGAAAAATATTCGAAGATCACATCTCTCACCGGTGGTCACCCTGCCACCGCGCTTGCCGTTATCTCCCATATTTTCGCCCTCGCCTCTGGTTTTTCCTCCGTGTCCTCCGTGGTTCATCACGTTAGCCCTAATCCAACAAGAATCAGGTCGATCACCTTGATGCCGACGAATGGCACGATGATGCCGCCGACACCATTGTTGCGCAACAGCGCCGCCGCGCCGATCGGCCGGTAGCGCACGCCTTTCAGCGCGAGCGGGATCAGCGCAATGATGATGAGGGCGTTGAAGATCACCGCCGAAAGGATCGCGCTCGCGGGACTGGCCAGCCCCATCACGTTCAGCGCATTCAACTGCGGATACGTCGTCGCGAAGGCCGCGGGAATGATGGCGAAATACTTGGCCACGTCGTTGGCGATCGAGAACGTGGTCAGCGCACCGCGCGTCATCAGCAACTGTTTGCCGATCTCGACGATCTCGATCAGCTTGGTTGGATTGGAATCCAGGTCCACCATGTTGCCGGCTTCCTTCGCAGCCTGCGTGCCGGTGTTCATCGCCACGGCGACGTCAGCCTGCGCAAGCGCCGGTGCATCGTTGGTGCCGTCGCCGGTCATCGCCACCAGCCGGCCGGTCGACTGGTGATCGCGTATCAGCTTCAGCTTGGCTTCCGGCGTGGCTTCCGACAGAAAATCGTCCACGCCCGCTTCGGCGGCGATGGAAGCGGCGGTCAACCGGTTGTCGCCGGTGATCATGATGGTCTTGATGCCCATCCCGCGCAGTTCGGCGAAGCGTTCCTTGATGCCGCCCTTGACGATGTCCTTCAGTTCGATCACACCCAGCACTTTGGCGCCGTCGGCCACCACCAGTGGCGTCGAACCGTGGCGCGCAATGCCGTCGACTATGTCGACGATCCCCACCGGGAAGGCGCCGCGTTTCGTTTCCACCCAGGCGCGTATCGCATCGCCCGCGCCTTTGCGGATCTGGCGTCCCTCCAGGTCCACGCCGCTCATGCGCGTGTGCGCGGAGAAATGCAAGAAGCTTGCTTTCAACGCAGCGACGTCGCGGCTGCGCAGGTTGAACTTCTGCTTGGCCAGCACGACGATGCTGCGGCCCTCCGGTGTTTCGTCGGCAAGCGAGGCGAGTTGCGCCGCATCGGCAAGGTCGCGTTCCGACACGCCGGGTGCGGGAAAGAAACCCGAAGCCTGGCGGTTGCCCAGGGTAATGGTGTCGGTCTTGTCCAGCAGCAGCACGTCGATGTCGCCCGCCGCTTCGACCGCACGGCCGGAGGAGGCGATGACGTTGGCGAGCAGCATGCGGCCGATGCCCGCCAGTCCGATCGCCGACAGCAGGCCGCCGATGGTGGTCGGGATCAGGCATACGAGCAACGCCACCAGCACCGTGATGGTCACCGGATTGCCAGCTTTCGCGAGTTCGACGCCATAGATCGAGAAAGGCAGAAGGGTCACCGTGGCGAGCAGGAAAATGATCGTCATCTTGACCAGCAGGATGGTCAGTGCGATTTCGTTCGGCGTCTTGTGGCGGCGCGCGCCTTCGACCATCGCGATCATGCGGTCGAGGAAGGCTTCGCCAGGGTTGACCGTGACGCGCACGATAAGCCAGTCGGACAGCACGCGCGTGCCGCCGGTGACGGAAGAAAAATCTCCACCCGATTCACGGATCACCGGCGCCGATTCCCCCGTGATGGCCGATTCGTCCACCGAGGCAACGCCTTCCACGACTTCACCATCGGCGGGAATCACGTCGCCGGCTTCGGCGATGAACAGGTCGCCTTTGCGCAAATCCACCGATGGCGTCCAGATGGCTTCGGCGTCGTGCCTCGCCTCCTTGACCTTGCGTGCGAACGCAACGCGCTTGACCGCGCGCAATGCCGCCGCCTGCGCCTTGCTGCGCCCTTCGGCCACCGCTTCCGCGAAATTGGCGAACAGCACGGTGAACCACAGCCAGATCGTAACCGCAAGGATGAAGCCCGCGGGCGCTTCGCCGTGGCCGGCAAGCGCCTGGCCGTAAAGAATGGTGGTCAGGATGCTGCCGGCGTAGACGACGAACATCACCGGATTGCGCCATTGATGTTGCGGCAGCAGCTTCACCACGGAGGCCATCAGCGCTTCCTGCAGGATCCCGGGTGTGACGAGGGAACGGCGCAGGTTCGGGGTGGACGGGATTGCATCGGTTGTCATGACAAATCCACTCCTGTGTTCTGCATGTCTGGTGGGACTACTTGCCGCCGTACAGGCTCAGATGCTCGACGACGGGTCCGAGCGCCAGCGCGGGAAAGAAACTCAGCGCGCCGATGATCAGTACGACACCGATCAGGAAAAAGACGAACAGCGGCGTGTGCGTCGGCAAGGTGCCCACACCGCTCGGGACTTTTTTCTTGGAGACAAGCGAGCCGGCCAGGGCCAGCACGGGAATGATGATCCAGTAGCGCGCGAAGAACATGACCGTACCCAGCGCCGTGTTGTAGAAGGGCGTGTTAGCCGACAATCCCGCAAAGGCGCTGCCGTTGTTGCCGGTGGCCGAGGAAAACGCGTACAGGATCTCCGAGAAGGCATGCGCCCCGGGATTGGCCACGCCGGCCTTTCCTGCATCGGTGAGCACGCCGATCGCCGTTCCGGCCAGGGCCGTGAAGACGGGAACCAGCACGGCGATGGACGCCATCTTGATGTCGTAGGCCTCGATCTTCTTGCCCAGATACTCGGGCGTGCGGCCGATCATGAGGCCCGCGACGAACACTGCGACGATCGCATAGACCAGCATGCCGTAGAGGCCGGAACCGACGCCGCCGAATATCACCTCGCCGATCTGGATTAGCCACATCGGCACCAGGCCGCCGATCGGCGTCAGCGAGTCGTGCATGGCGTTGACCGATCCGTTGGATGCCGCAGTGGTGGCCGTCGCCCATAGCGCGGAGTTGGCAATGCCGAAGCGCACTTCCTTGCCTTCCATGTTCCCGCCCGACTGCAGCGCGGACGCGGTCTGGTCAGCGCCGGCTGTCGTCAGCACGGGATTGCCTGTTTGTTCGGCTGCCACGCAAACCGCGAGCAACGCAGCGAACACTACCGTCATCGCGGCGAGCAGCGCCCAACCCTGGCGCTTGTCATTCACCATGCGCCCGAAAGTATGGCAAAGCGCGGCGGGGATCAGCAGGATGGCCAGTAATTCCAGGAAATTCGCCAGCGGCGTGGGATTTTCAAAGGGATGCGCCGAGTTGGCATTGAAGAAGCCGCCGCCGTTGGTGCCGAGCTGCTTGATCGCCAATTGCGACGCGACCGGGCCGACTGCGATGACCTGCTCCTTCTGCGTCGCTTTCTCGGTTACGGCGTTACCTTTGTCGTCCTTGACCGGCTGGCCGGTCGCATCGAGTTTGGGATTGTCGTATTCGACCGATTCGACCAGCGGCACGGTCTGATAGGCGGAGAAGGTCTGCACCACGCCCTGGCTCACGAACACGAGCGCCAGCACGATCGACAGCGGCAGCAGGATGTAGAGTGTGCCGCGCGTCATGTCGACCCAGAAATTGCCGATGGTATCGACACCCTGCCGCGCAAAGGCGCGGATCATCGCCACGACCACCGCCATGCCGAGGGCGGCGGATACGAAGTTCTGCACCGTGAGCGCCAGCATCTGCGTCAGATAGCTCATGGTGGATTCACCGCCGTAGCCCTGCCAGTTGGTGTTGGTCACGAAACTGACCGCGGTATTGAACGAAGAATCGGCCGAGACCGCCGCCATGCTTTGCGGATTGAGCGGCAGCCAGACCTGCAATCGCTGCAACGCGTAGACCACGACGAGGCCGGCGAGCGTGAACCAGAGCGACGCCAGCGCATACTGGGTCCAGCGCATTTCCTTCTCGGGATCGATGCCCGACACACGGTACAACAGGCGCTCGAGCGGACGGCCGAAGCGCAATGCCGCCGAGCGGCCTTCATAGACTTCCGCCATGTAGATGCCCAGGGGCTTCGCCAGCAGGAGCAGCACGGCGAAGTAGAATACGAGTTGGAAATATCCGTTGGCATTCATCAGAATTTCTCCGGCCACAGCAAGGCGACCAGCAGGTAGACGAACAGGCCCAGCGCCAGGCCGCCGCTCAGTAAATAGACCCAGTTCATCGCGGTCTCCTCATCAATTTGTCGCAGCCGTAGACGAGCCCGATGCTCAGGGCCACGAAGAAGCAGACGAGTCCTATGTAGAGAATGTCCAAGTTTCACCTCGCAAAGAAATCTCGATAGCCATGGTAGGAATTGCCACGTAAAGAAAGTGTAAAAATTCGACTGCCGGCAGTAAAAAGAATGAAGGGTATGAAATGTCTAGGGATGATTAACACATATGTAATTCGGATACTTTCGTTACTCCGATCACACGTAGATCTTCACGGATGCCACGTCCATGCCCGCGAGTATCAAGACCGCGCCTTCGCTCCGGGCGGATTAACGGGTTCGTGAGTCTTCCAAGATGGGCCTTACCGACAAATACCACATGGCTACAACGAACGTTGTAACCAGCATTTCTACAGCCACCTGCTCCCAACGAACGACGGCCTCACCTGGCCCCTAGCCAAGCCAGGTTCAGTCGTTGGCACGCATACAGGGCACATCCTCAGGACCGGCAGAACGAACTAGTGCGCGAAATGCGCCGCTATGTTCCGGCAGCCGGCCAGGTTCTCGAAGGTGGCGCGACGTTGCGCCTGTCGCGAGACGCGAATGGCGTCGTTGCCACGTTGCGCATATCCGACGCAACCGGACTGAAAGACAACGACTACAAGCGGTTCGCGCGGCGCGGCCTGACCGAATGCATGCTGGGACGTAGTGCTCCACACGGGGATATGGTTCGATGCGTGTTCAAGGATGGCCATCTCAGAAACCAGCGCGCCAATAGTGATCCCCGAGCAGCGCCGCAAATAGAAGGAATAGGTAGAGGATCGAGTAACGGAAGGTTTCCCGCGCGAGACCGTCGCTATATGCGAGGTTGATCTTCACCGCATAAGCGACGAACACCCCACCGAGAACAAGCGCGCAAGCCAAGTAGAACAGCCCGCTTAGGCGCGTTGCGAACGGCAGAGTGCTCACAGCGAACAGGATCAGCGTATAGAGCAACACTTGCAGCCGCGTGTAACGATCCCCGTGCGTAACGGGCAGCATCGGGATGCCGGCCTTGGCGTATTCGCGCTTGCGATACAAGGCGAGTGCCCAGAAATGCGGCGGGGTCCAGGCAAATATGATCAGGAACAACAGCAGTGCGTCCGAGGATAGTTCGCCGGTGATCGCAACCCAGCCCAGTACCGGAGGCATCGCCCCCGATGCCCCGCCGATCACGATGTTCTGAGGGGTGAGCGGTTTGAGAATGACCGTATAGATGATGGCGTAGCCGACGAAGGTAGCCAGCGTCAGCCACATCGTGAGCGGATTGACCAACGCATAGAGCACGCCCAACCCGGTCCCACCCATCACGCCAGCGAAGACCAGGGTCTGCGTTGAGGTCAGTTTCCCCATGGGCAGCGGACGCGCTCGCGTGCGTGCCATCAAGGCGTCGATCTTCTGCTCGACCAGACAGTTGATGGCCGCCGCCGCGCCGGCGCTCAGCGCGATGCCAAGCGTGCCGAATACCAACGCGGCGAGGGGCGGCAAACCCGGGCCCGCCAGGAACATGCCGATTACCGCCGTGAAGACGATCAGCGAGACGACGCGGGGCTTGGTGAGCCGCAGCAGATGCCCCACACGGGGTAGCGTATGCACGCTCGCTGCCTCAAGCTCCATTGCGCGCATGGATTCGGTTTCGGCGGTGGCGGACATCTATGAGCGGCGGCAAATGACTGCGAGTTAGACGTGAATCTCGTCAGAGCCAGTAGACTAGTACGAACAGCAGCAGCCAGACGACACCCACGAAGTGCCAGTACCAGGACACCGCTTCGAAAGCGAAGTGATGCTCGGGCGTCAACTGGCCGCGCAATACACGAACCAGAATTACGATCAACATGGTCGTCCCCAGGGCAACGTGAAAGCCATGGAAGCCTGTGAGCACGTAAAAGGTCGCGCCGTAGGCGCCGGTCCCCAGATTCAGATTCAGCGCCGTAAAGGCGTGGTGATACTCGGAGGCTTGCATGCACAGGAACAGCACAGCCAGCGCGATCGTAACGAGCAGCCCTGTCTTGAGCTGGACCCGGTTGTCCTTCTTGAGCGCCCAATGTGCCCAGGTCACGGTCGCTCCCGACGACAGCAAGATCAGAGTATTGATCGCCGGGACGCCCCAGGCGGACATAGGCGAAAAGCTTCCCGTGAACCCCGGTCCCGCAGTCGGCCAGCCACCCTTGAAAGAACCCCACAGTTGTGCGGTCTCGCCGGATGCGAGGGATGGCACCGATATCAAGCGGATGTAGAACAGAGCGCCGAACAAAGCGGCGAAGACCATCATCTCCGAGAAGATGAACCAGCTCATTCCCCAGCGATAAGAGGAATCGACCTGCTTATCGTATAGCCCTCCTACGCTCTCTCGAATGACGGCACCGAACCAACCGAACAACATATAGAGGAGCAAACCCAGGCCGGCTGCAAGAATGTAGGGACCGACGGATCCGTGGTTGAGCCACGTTGCGGCGCCCACAGCCATGAACAGCAGCGCCATTGAACCGAATATCGGCCAGCGCGTGGCCCCCGGAAAATAGTATCGGCCGACGTCATTCACTGCCACTCTCCTTTCAGGCCCAAACTTGCAAAACGTGCGAGCTGTAACCTATCTGAATCAAATGTTCGCGACATTGCGCGCCTTTTCCTCTGCACGAGTTTGCACGTTCGCGCCTTCCACTTCGAAGAACGTATACGAGAGCGTCACCGTGCGCATATCCTCCGGCACCTTGG
>WNFM01312497.1_pt1 | contig 13944 bp, 12 predicted proteins | sample 5400271 | NCBI WGS metagenome assembly WNFM01 (sample SAMN13153352, study PRJNA577476) | soil metagenome | isolation source: 60 cm saprolite on Douglas fir-dominated hillslope | place: USA:California | collected 2013-09-17 | reverse complement strand
CCAAATCCTGTCAACATCGGGATTGTTGGCGAGCAAGTGGCTGCATTGGCTCGAAATTGCCCATGTGATCTGTGCGCCGGGGAAGTCCTTCCTAAGCTGGCGTGCGAGAATGGTTGCGTATAAGCAGTCGCCATTAGCTCCGAGTTGTCCTAGAAGTATTTGGTCCACTGGGACTTCCTCAGAGGCGCGCGTTCAACGTGCGTGCGCCAATGATTGCAGGATATCATCGACGATTTGGAAGATGGTCTTTGTAGGCCGACGGCCCACGGCGGCCTCGAGTCGGTCGATCCGCACCTGAAAGTGCGGACCTGGATCAGACTGCGGCTTCCTTTCATGCACATGCGCCAACACGTCTAGGCCATGTTCAGCGAACAGCCGTTTCACGATTTCGCGTGCATACAACGTCGTCCCCGAGGCCATAATCACTTCGTCAAGTTCCCGTCGATCGCCAAGGTCGGCCACCAGTTCCATCAACTCGTCGGCTGCACTCCAGTCGATCATGAAATCCAATGTCTGGACGGAAAAGCGGTGATCGCGGTCTAGCCTCGCCGCGGCCAGCCCGCGCGCGACGATCGGCAAGAAGAAGACCGCAGGCCGGCGGGCCGAATCATGATTAAAAAGAATTAGATTCGTCGTTGCAACGCCGTGCGCGCGTCGATAATGCGCGAGCAGATCTCGAGCTGCGAGCTTGCCGATCCCGTATAGGCAAGTCGCTTTCATGGTCGTCCGCTCATCAATGTCGCCACGCAGGGGCGCAGGAAAGACTTTGCAAGATCCGCCATAAACGACGTGCATCTGCGGGGCGCGTAATCGCGCGTGTTCAAGAAGGGTATGCAACGCGAGCACATTGACGCGCATCATGCCAGACCACTGCGTTTCGTAGCTAAATGCATCGGCGATCGCGCCATGGAGCGCCGCGAAATGAAAGGCCTGATCCGGTTCAGCCTCTGCGATGACTTCTGTCAGCCGCGCTTCATCGGGTAGGTCGCAGTGGCGATAATGGAAGCCCGGCGCGCTCGGGACATGGCGACTGACCGAGTCCCGCCCCACCCCGAAAACTGTATGCCCGCGCTTCAAGAGGGATTCGGCGAGATAGGAGCCGTCCTGGCCGTTCACGCCTAGAATGAGTACGCGCGCCACCTCGTCGGCCGGTCAACGCAACAGCAGTTGAATCAGATGGTCGTTGCTGCGCTGCGCAGCTCCCAGAGCGGTCTCGAAGTTTTGCTTGCCGACTATCTCCACCTCGGGAAGCGGAAAGATCATTTTTGTCCCATTCAAGATCGCTTGTTGCTCCCGCTTGAGAAACTCCTCACGGAAGTGCCACGGCAGAACAAGATAGTAGTCGGGTTTCGCCGCGCGCGACTTTTCTTCGGAGACAATTGGAATGTCTGTTCCAAGTGTTCGCGAGCCGGCTTTTTGGGGGTTCCTATCGGCAGCGCAATCGACGATAACTCGATTAATGCCGTACCACTGCAGAAGGACGTTGCCTTTCGTTGACGCGCCATAGATATGGACTCGTTCGCCACGCGCGCGAATGTCAAAAAGCAGGCCGTTTAGCTCATCCTTCAGCCGGTCAATTCGCGACTGAAACGCAATATAGGGACCGTCGGTATCAAGTTCCATTTCAAACTCCTTAATCCGAAGCTTGTGAAGGAACATTCGATCATCGGCATTGCCGAGCGTGTTGTCGGAGGCATGGCAGGCGTAGCAACGGATGCTGCCGCCATTGATGTTATTCAGCTCGGCCTTGAATATCCGCATATCCGCGCGCGCAGCGATCAGTTCCAAGACTGCAAGACTGTAGTATTCGAGATGTTCATGGCAGATCGTGTCAAATGAATTTTGCAGCAGCATGAGCGGCAGGTAAGACATCTCGAACAGCCAAACGCCACCAAGCTTCAGCAGGCGTCCAACGCTTTTGGCAAAGGCGACAGGGTTCTCGAGATCATAGAACATTGCAATCGACGTCACGATATCGACGCCGCCCTCCGGCAGGACGGAAAGCGCCTGCTCGGAGGGAAATGCTGTGTTGACGACCCTGACATCACCCTTGATTTCATTTGCGATGTCAGATGGATCAACACCGTACTTTAGCGATCCGGTGGGATAGTTGCTTAACAGCGTACCGTCGTTGCAACCAATGTCGAGAACAGTCGGCGTCACTGTCTTAACCAGCGACAGGGCGCTCTTTGCGATCCCGGCGAGGTGCTCGCGCATTGTCGCATTCGTGCCGGATCGATACCAGTAATTTGCGTAGAGAATCTCCGGCGGAAACGAGTGTGCAAGCTGCAGAAGGCCGCATCCGTTTTCGTTCTTCGTTACATCGCAGCGAACCAACTGCGTCGGCAGTTTTCGCGTAGGAGGAGATAGCACACCGGACTTGACGAAGGAGCCCTGCAGATACTGGGCGCCAAGATCGATCACGGGCGTCAGATTCGCAGATCCGCAAACCCGGCACGTTTGACGATAATGCGGATGCACCTTCAAACCCCTTGTCTTTATCAAGCCGTTTGTTTTTCTTCACAATGCTAAGCGTGTTCAAGCCCATTCATATTGCACATAGTCCCCATAGCGACTCCATTCACGGCAAGCGATTACCGTCGTTATGCCAAGGCAATACTGGAGCCAACGAACCTTTCCTCGCAGCAGTCCAATGTGGCGAATCACTGAGTCCACCTTGGACCTCGAATTCGAGGAAAGCTATGCGCGCACCCGGGGCAGAGAACCACTTTGTATTATGCAGACCGCTCAGGAATTCGATTCGATATCGGGCTTCATTCAACAATCGTCGCGGCAACGGGCTATGCAAACGAAGCGGCCCCTTCCGCAGCACAGGCCAGTGATCTGGCACTTCGTCCATCTGGGAGGACAGCCAAAGCGGCTCGCCGTCTTCGCCGTATAAACCATAACCGACAAACAGCGCAGGATTCAGATCATGAACATAAAGATCAAACTCTAATATAAGTTGAATGTTGTTCGGGACCGGCTTGGCGATAACAGAGCCATTTGCATCGAGGAGCCGCATCGCCCGTAGGACCACCGATGCTTCCTTTGCGCCCTCAGATTCATTGATCCACTCGGCTCGGCCGGAGCTTTTGTCCGCTGACACAACCCAGTCCGCGGACAGATATTCGAGCGTGACATGCCGCACGTCGGCGCTGTCCGCCCGCAGACAGCCCTTGTCGAGCCAGATCGCGCGGCTGCACAGCGCTTGCACCGAGTTCATGTTGTGGCTGATGAAGAGCACGGTACGGCCGCCGACGGCGACCTCCTTCATCTTACCGAGGCACTTCTTCTGGAAGTCGGCATCGCCCACCGCGAGCAGCTCGTCGATCAGCACGATTTCCGCTTCAAGATGGGCTGCGACCGCGAACCCGAGCCGCGTTTGCATGCCGCTCGAATAGCGCTTGATCGGCGTATCGAGGAAACGCTCGACGCCGGCGAACGCGACGATCTCGTCGAATTTTCGCGCGATCTCGGCTCGGGTCATGCCGAGAATGCTGCCGCTCATGTAGATGTTCTCGCGGCCGGTGAGGTCGGGGTGGAAGCCGGTGCCGACCTCCAGGAGCGACGCCAGCCGGCCGTGAAGCTCGGCCGAGCCGCCGCTGGGACGTACGACGCGCGCGAGAATCTTGAGCAACGTGCTCTTGCCGGCGCCGTTGCCGCCGACGATGCCGACGATCTCGCCGTGCGCGATTTCGAACGAGACATCGTCAAGCGCGCGGAACTCTTCGCCCGATCCGCGCCTCCAGTGGCCGCTGAACAGATCGGAGAGCCGCTGTGCATATTGCGTCCGCGCACCGACCCGATATTGCTTGGTCAGCCCTACCGCACGGATGGCGATGTCGTTCATGCGCGCGGCGCCTGGAGCGCGTTCCGGTGAAATAGAACCGGTTCGCGGTATTGCCGATCCTTATGTGTCGTCGCCCGGCTTGACCGGGCGACCCAGTAACCCCAGCAGCGCTGCGGCGTACTGGGTCTCCGCTTTCGCGGGGACGAAAAGCAATCATTCGATTCCATCAGAACGAATTCCGCTCCGCGCTCAGATACGATCTGCAAGGACCGCGTCGATCTTATGGAAGGTCACGGCGCCGCCGACGAACAGCAGGACGAACTCGGCGACCAGGATCGCAAGGCCGAGCAAATCGGGCGGCATCACGTCAGGCAACACAGCCCAGCGCGCGCCCTGGACCACCACGGTCATCGGATTGAGCAGTGTGAGCCAGGTCCAGCCGTCCGGAACGAGACCGGTCGGATAAATCACCGGGGTGAGGAACATCCAGGTCTGCAACGCCAGCGGGATCATGAAACCGATATCGCGATAGAGCGCGTTCAAGGCCGAGAGCCACAGGCTGATGGCGAAACCGATCATCACGGCCAGCATCAGGAAGACCGGCAACAACAGCAGCGTGACGCCCGGCGCGCGGCCATAGAGCCCCATCAGCAGCAATAAAACCGCCAGGTTGACGGCATAATCCACCAAGCTGGCCAACACGCCGCTGAGCGGCAAGATCATGCGCGGGAAATAGACCTTGGTGATGATGTGACTGTTCGCCAGGATGGCGTTGCTTCCCGCGGTTATGGCGCGCGCGAAATATTGCCAGGTGATCAGCCCGGACAGCACGAACAGCGGATACGGCAACCCTTCGGACGGGATCGCCGCCAGCTTGCCGAAGATGAACGTGAACACGACGGTACTTATGAGCGGGCTGATCACCGCCCAGCCGATGCCCAAGATCGCCTGCTTGTACTGCACACCGATCTGGCGCCAGGTAAAGACGAACAGCAGCTCGTGCGCCCGCGCAAGCTCACTCAGCCCCGTCTCGTGCCAAGGCGAGGTCGCGACGATACGCGTCGCGGATTGCGCCGCAACTACTCGCACCGGTGCGGGATCGACGGCCATTGCTTCACACCCGAGAGCTGCTTTCGGTTCACCGCTGGAGCTGCTGCCGGTCCCCGCGTCGCCGGACAACCGATCTAACGCTGTCGACATCGTGATCGTTTTGCTGCCCTGCTCGCGGATCGCGCCACGCTACCGCACTCCGGGTGAATCACCCGGACGCTCAACCCGCCGCCGTCGCCCCGGCTCGCCGCATCAAGCCGCAGCCACGATTGCGTCGCCGTCGAGAATCATCCGAACCTTGCGAGGAGAATGCCGCAGATCGGATCAATGTGTTGCCTGCCGAGCCCGGTATCCGTCTAACAAGTGAATCACGCGTTGTCATGCTCCGCGAAGGCGGGGCGTCCAGTCCCCCCCACGTCACGGCGCAGTTAATTTAAACAGAAAAAAGCCCATACTTAAACAGAAAAAAGCCCCGGCTGCTGCGCCGGGGCGAGAAACGCAACGCTTCGGGTTTTGCCGCCGCCCGCGGCGATTACACCTAAACAATCAACAATCCCCAACATCTTGGGGATAACACGTGCGGGAATATCCCGATTTAGACAACGCATATGCTACATGACCGTCGCTCTTCCCCTAGAGCGCGGTCCCGGTCCTCCGCCCCTCGGATATCCACCTGACGGGGGACCGGGATCAGCTATAGTGATTCGTTCGACGCAATTGCGGCACAACAGCGGCAGGAAACTGACCGCAGTTCATCCGTCGGAGGCCTGTTCTCCCGGGCGCATATCCGTCAGAACAGATTTACGCCCACACGGTCACCGGTCACTCGACCTTCAGATTGAGCCTGCGCACCAGCGCGCCCCACTTGGTCTCCTCGCCGTCGATGTCGGCGGCATAGTCCTCCGGAGTGCCCGGCAGCGGCACGGCGCCCTCGGCGGCGAGCCGCGCCCGCACGTCATCGGCGGAAAGCGCCTCCCTGAGCGCTGCGTTCAAGCGGGCAATGATGTCGCGCGGCGTGCCGGGGGGCGCCAACAGCCCGTAATGAATAACGGCCGAAAAGCCGGGCGCACCGGCTTGCGCAATTGTCGGCACCTCAGGGAGCAGCTCCGAGCGCGCCGCACTCGTCACCGCCAGCGCGTTCAACGTGCCGGCGCGCACGTGCTCCAGCACCGGCAGGATCGACAGAAACATCATCGATACATGGCCGCCGAGGAGATCCGTCATGGCGGGGCCGTTGCCCTTGTAGGGAATGCGGGTGATTTCGATTCCGGAGGTGTTCGCGAACAGCTCGGTGGTGATATGCCCCACCGTGCCGGGCACGAACGCATAGTCGATCCGGCCGGGCCGCGCCTTGGCGAAGGCGATCAGTTCTGCGACCGAACGGACCGGCAGCGTAGGATGCACCACCAGCACGCTCGGAAGTCCGGCGATCAGCCCAATCGGGGCCAAATCCTTGCGCGGATCGTATCCCGGATTGGCATAGAGGCTCGGATTGATGGCGAGTGTTCCCGTATAGGCAAGCAGGATCGTGTAACCGTCGGGGGCGCTCCGCGCGACCGCCCGCGTCGCGATGGTGCCGCCGGCGCCGCCGCGGTTGTCCACCACGATCTGCTGGCCCAGCGACTTGCTCATCTTGTCCGCAACCATGCGCCCCAGCGCATCGTTGCCACCGCCGGGCGGAAACGGGATGACGAGCGTCACCGGCCGGGTGGGGTATGCCTGGGCGACTGCGCGGCGCGGCGCTAACGACGACGCCACCGTGCCGCTGACCAGAACAAGGAACGCGCGCCGTCTCATCCGCCCCTCCCGTGCCGCTTCATGCCAAGCCTCGCAAGCCCTGCCTCGTCATGGCCGTCCCCGGACTTGATCCGGGGATCGGTTCCGGCCACCCACGTCTCGATGCCGTGCAAGTTCAAAGGCGTGGATGGCCGTGAAGTAACAGGGGCAAAACTTGTGGCACGCCGTTTCGTCATCGCCGGGCTTGTCCCGGCGATCTCGATCAGGAGGGCACAGTGCGCCGATCATCGAGATGGCCGGGACGTAAGGGCGTTCACGCCCGTCTTCGACGGGCTGCTGCCCGGCCATGACCAGATAGGAACCGCCACGCCTTTTGCCCCTGTTACGCCGTGACGAGCACGGCCATGACGAAATGGATAGGTCGCAAGCAAGAAACTCGATATCACAGCCAACGAACCTTGGCTTCATAGGCGTTCTCGAACTCCGCGATGCGCTCGCGATGGCCGAGCGTGGACGAAATATCGTCCGTGCCGGCCAACAGGCATTCCTTCCGGAACGGGTCGATCTCGAACAGGTCGATCGCGCCGTCCGGTCCCATCACGGTTTGCGCTTCGAGATCGATGGCGACATGGCTTCCGGGCGAGTGCTCCAATAAGGCTCGCAGCGCCGCAACCCGCTCGGCGGGCAGCACCACCGGCAACAGGCCGTTCTGGAAACTGTTGTTGAAAAATATGTCGCCGAAACTCGGCGCTACCACGGCCCGGATGCCGAAATCGTAGAGCGCCCAAACGGCATGCTCGCGCGACGATCCGCAGCCGAAATTGCGATCCGCCACCACGATGCGAGCATCCCGATAGGCGTCCTGGTTGAGCGCGAGTTCTTGTTTCGGCGCGCCGGCATCATTGAATCGCAGGTCATGAAACAGCAGATGCCCCCAGCCGTCGCGACGTTTGCGCCACAGGAAGCGCGCCGGGATGATCTGGTCGGTGTCGATGTTCGGCCCCCCGAGCGGCACGGCCGTGGCGTCGAGACGGGCAAAAGGTTCCATCATGGCCTCGTCGGGAATTGACGGACATCGGTCAGCTTGCCGGCGATTGCGGCGGCGGCCGCCATGGCGGGGCTCACCAGATGGGTGCGGGCGCCCTTGCCCTGACGGCCGACGAAGTTGCGGTTGGACGTCGAGGCGCAGCGTTCGCCGGGCGCCACCAGGTCGCCGTTCATGCCGACGCACATCGAGCATCCGGCTTCGCGCCACTCGAATCCGGCGCGCCGGAAGATCGCGTCGAGACCCTCCGCCTCGGCCTGCGCCTTGACGAGGCCCGAGCCCGGCACCGCCATGGCGGGGACGACCGCACGGCGGCCATCGAGCACCTTCGCGGCAATGCGGAGATCCTCTATGCGGCTGTTGGTGCAGGAGCCGATGAAAACCCGGTCGATCGCGATCTCCGTCAGCGGCATTCCGGGTCTCAGATCCATGTAATCCAATGCGCGTTGCATGCTGTCGCGCCGCGTCGCATCGGGCGCGTGTGCCGGGTCCGGAACGCGCTCGTTGATCGGCGCCGCCGCGTCAGGGCTCGTCCCCCAGGTCACCATGGGGGCAACCTCCGCCGCGTCGAGATGAACCTCGCGGTCGAATTGCGCATCGGTATCAGAAAGGAGCGAGCCCCAATAAGCGAGCGCCCTCTCCCAGTCGACACCCTTGGGAGCATAGGGTCGGCCATGCAGATACGCGAAAGTGGTGTCGTCGGGCGCCACCATGCCGGCGCGGGCGCCGGCTTCGATCGACATGTTGCAGATCGTCAGCCGGCCTTCGATACCGAGCGCCCGGATGGTCGAGCCGGCATATTCGATGACGTGGCCCACGCCTCCCGCGGCGCCGATCCGGGCGATGATGGCGAGGATCACGTCCTTGGCATGGACGCCCTCGGCTAGCGTGCCGTCGACCACGATTCGCATGTTCTTCGGCTTGCGCTGCCACAGGGTCTGGGTCGCCAGCACGTGGCCGACCTCGGAAGCCCCGATGCCGAACGCGAGCGCGCCGAGCGCGCCATGGGTCGCGGTGTGGCTGTCGCCGCACACCATGATCATGCCGGGCTGGCTGAGCCCCTGCTCCGGTCCGACGACGTGCACGATTCCCTGCCGCCGGTCGCTGAGCCCGAACAACGTCAGGCCCGCGGCCTTTGCGTTTGCCTCCAGGTCTTCGACGACGCCCCGGCGGTGCGGCTCATTGATCGACGCAAGATCGTGGCTCAACGTCGAGACGTAATGATCCGGCGTCGCGAAGGTGCGGTCGGGCCGCCGCACCGCCAGCCCCTTCTCCTTCAGCGTGCGGAAGGCATTACCCGAACCGTCGTGGACGAGGTGACGATCGATATGCAGCAGCGTGGCGCCGTCCGGTCGAACCAGGATGGCGTGAGACGCCCAGATCTTGTCGAACAGCGTCGCCGGCGCCGCCACTTTCTGCTCTCCTACTCCGCGGCCTCGACCGGCGGCGGCTTGGCGACCCCAAAACGATCGCTGATGGCATCCCACTCGTCGGCGCCGACGCGCCGGAATGCCTCCCGGACCGTCATGCTCTGCAGCGGAACCGGATGGCGATCGATGCGCCGCAGCTCCGACAGCGTGGCGTCGCAGACGCCGATGACAGCCTTGAACAGCATGCCGGGCACGATCGCGACCCGATAGCCCATGCGCTCGGCCTCGCCGAACGCAACCTCCGGGGTCTTGCCGCGCCAAACGACATTGAGGAGGCACGGCCCTTTGACAAGGCGCGGCACCGCGGCGACCTCCTCAATGGTCTGCGGCGCCTCCACGAACGCCATGTCGGCGCCTACCGCCAGCGCCGCATTGGCGCGGCGCACGGCTTCGTCGAAGCCCAACACCGCGCGGCTGTCAGTGCGCGCAATGATGAAGAAGTCCGGATCGCGTTTCGCCACGACGGCCGCCCGGATTTTCGCCAGATACTCGTCAAAGGAAACGATTACCTTGTCGTCAAGGTGGCCGCACTTTTTCGGGAAGCCCTGGTCTTCGATATGCAGGCCGGCGACGCCGCGCCGTTCATATTCCCGTACCGTGCGCATCGCATTGAGCGCGTTACCATAGCCCGTATCGGCGTCGGCAATCACCGGCACATCGACGGCGGCAGCGATGCGGCCGGCATTGTCGGCCATCTCGGACATGGTCAGAAGCCCGTAATCCGGATAGCCCAGCGTCGCCGCGGTCCCGGCGCCGGTCATGTAGACGGCGCCGAAACCGGCCTGGGCGATCGATCGCGCCGTTATGCAATCATAGGCGCCGGGCGCGATCGCCAGGCCGCCGCGCCGCAACAGGTCCCGGAATTGCCGCCCTCGACTCATGACTCGCTCCGCGCTGCGCCCGATTGCGCAGCATACCGGAATGCCGTCGGGGGCTCAAATCGGCTGGCCGGGCGATGACGGCATAGTGAATGTCAATCCAATCGAAAAATGCTTTATTCGAAAACTCTTTGGGGGCACCCCAACAAGCGATGGATCATCGATGGTGATTGCCAGAACGTTTCGTGGAAGCTTGATAATCGTCACAGTGCTGCTGGCCCCGGTTCACCTCGCCACTGCACAAGCCATGTCCGGAACTGCCTCGCCGGCCGGCCAACCTGACTCGGCGGCAAACACGGGCGCCTTCCGGCACCTCCAGGCGCTGCAGGAGATCGCCTCCGCGAATGGCGGCAACCGCGCCGCCGGTACGCCCGGCTACGACCGCTCCGCCGAGTACATGGCGGAGCGATTGAAGGAGGCAGGGTATATCGTTCGTTTCGAGGAATTCGAGTTCCCGTTCTTCGAGGAGCGCGCGGCTCCCGTCCTGGTCATGAGCAGACCCGACGGCGCGCAGGAGCCCGCGCCGGCCAGTGCGGTTCGCACCTTGGCCGACTCCGGCTCAAGCGATGTTACAGCGCGGCTGCGCGAGGTGAATCTCCAACTTGGCGCGGCGCCGCCGGCCGCCTCGGCCAGCGGATGCGAAACCGGCGACTTCCGCGATTTCGAACGCGGCGCCGTGGCGCTGATCCGGCGCGGAACCTGCCAATTCCAGACCAAGGTCGAGAACGCCGTCGCGGCCGGCGCCGTCGGTGTCGTCATCATGAATGAAGGCACCGACGGTCGGACGGACGTTTTTTCGGGTCGGTTGAATAAGCCCGTCGCTGTTCCGGTGGTCGGCGTCTCATTTGCGTTCGGCAGCGTTCTCGGCATGGCGGCTCAGGCCGACGGTGCCGCGCCCATGCCGAAATGTCGTGGCTGAAATACCCATCGGTGGCGATGATCCCCGGATCGTCGTCGGGGCGCATCTCGACAGCGTACTGGACGGGCCCGGCATCAACGACAACGGCAGCGGCTCGGCCGCGGTGCTCGAAGCGGCGCTGCGACTCGCCCAGGAACCGGCCCAAGCCCGCGGTCGGGTGCGCTTCGCATTTTGGGGCGCCGAGGAGCGCGGCCTCGTTGGGTCGCGCCACCATGTCAACTCTTTGTCCGAGGAGGAGCGTCGGCACATCGCGCTTTACATCAATTTCGACATGGTCGCCTCCCCCAACTTCATCCGCTTCGTTCAGGGCTCGGCTGTGACCGATGATGGGCCGGCTGCCATCGCGCGACGCGCGTTCATCGCTGAGTTCCGTGAGCACAACCTGAACATCGAGGAGCGCACTGGACGTCGATTTGGCAGCGACGACTCCTCATTCTCCCAGAAAGACATCCCGACTGTGGGTCTCTACACGGGCGCAGGCGGTTCGAAGTCGGAGGCCCAGGCCGGTTTGTTTGGCGGCACCGCGGGCCGGCCTTTTGATCCCTGCTATCACCAAGCCTGCGACACGATCGAAAACATCGACCGCGACGTCCTGGAGCAGAACACGGGCGCTCTTGTACGTGCGCTCAAGGCGGCGGCGAACGTCGCGGAAGGGCCTGGTGGACCGATTCGATGAAACCGATCATGCGCGGCGCGGTCCACAAACCTAAGTTCAGTCATTCCGGGGCGCCACCGTTAGGTGGCGAACCCGGAATCCATAACCCTCGGCCCGTGGTTATGGATTCCGGGTTCGCGCAAGAGCGCGCCCCGGAATGACGCTGCATATGATTCGAAAATCAAAAACGTTGAAGTAGTCAGCCTGATCAAAGAAGCAGGTGATCTACCCGAACCTTAGGGCTCGTCTCGTCATCGCCTTCCGCCGTCCAGAAAATCCCGGTAAGCCGCCGCGATACCGGCGCGTAATTCGGTCCGCGCTGTCCAGCCCAATTTCGTGAGCCGGCTAACGTCCAGCAATTTCCGCGGCGTGCCGTCTGGACGGGATGTGTCGAAGACGATCTCGCCGGCATATCCGACCACATCGGCCACCATGGTTGCAAAATCCGCGATCGTCACGTCGCGGCCGGTGCCGACATTGAGGAACTGGTCGCCAGAGTAGTTCTTCAACGCGAACACACAGGCATCGGCAAGATCGTCGACCGCCAGAAATTCGCGCCGCGCCCGGCCGGTGCCCCAGACCGAAACCGTTGCGGCCTTCGCGAGCTTCGCCTCGTGGAAGCGGCGGATCAGCGCCGCCGGGACATGGCTGTGCTCCGGATGGTAGTTGTCGCCGGGGCCATAGAGGTTCGTCGGCATCAGCGATATGAAATCGGCGCCGTATTGCCGGCGATAGGCCTCGACCAGCTTGATGCCGGCGATCTTGGCCACGGCATACCATTCGTTGGTCGGCTCGAGAGGGCCGGTGAGCAACGTGTCCTCGTTCATCGGCTGGGGCGCCAGTTTCGGATAAATGCAGGACGAACCAAGAAACAGCAGCTTGCGAACCCCGATCGCAAACGCTCCCCCGATCAGATTGAGTTCGATGGCAAGGTTGTCGGCAAGAAAATCGACCGGAAAGGCGTTGTTGTAGGCAATGCCGCCGACCCGCGCTGCCGCGACGATGACCACGTCCGGCCGGTTGTCGCGAAGCCAGTCCTGGGTGTCGGCTTGCCGCGTCAGATCGAGCGCGCGACGGTCGGCCGTCAGCACCTCGCAGCGCTCCGACACCAGCCGCCGCATCAGCGCGGCGCCGACCATGCCGCGGTGGCCGGCAACGAAAACGCGCCTGCCTGTCAGTTCGAACGGCAGCGCTGTTGCGGCGGGTTCGCGCGTCACGAAGCGGTTTCCAATGTCGCGTGGCGGCGGGCCTCAGTCATGCCGATTGACGCGCTCCTTCTCCAACCGCACCTGCTTGCGGTCGCCGTCGACCATCGCCTTGACGAGATCCTCAAAGCTCGTCTTGTGGCGCCAGCCAAGCTTTTGGTGCGCCTTGCGGGGATCGCCGAGCAGAAGATCGACCTCGGTCGGACGGAAATAGCGCGGATCAATTTCGACCAGGATTTGTCCGGACTTGGCGTCGATCCCGGTCTCCTCGATGCCGGCGCCGCGCCAGACGATCCGACGGCCCACATGGCCGAAGGCGCGTTCGACGAATTCACGCACTGAATGTTTCTCGCCGGTAGCCAGCACGTAGTCGTCCGGCTCGTCCTGCTGGAGCATCATCCACATGCCTTCCACATAGTCGCGGGCGTTGCCCCAATCGCGCTCGGCGTCCAGATTGCCGAGATAAAGCCGGTCCTGCAGGCCGATCTCGATGGCCGCGACCGCGCGGGTGATCTTGCGGGTGACGAATGTTTCGCCGCGGGTCGGCCCTTCGTGATTGAACAGAATGCCGTTGGAGGCGTGAATCCCGTGCGCCTCGCGATAGTTTACCGTGATCCAATAGGCATAGAGCTTGGCGGCCGCATAGGGTGAGCGCGGGTAGAACGGCGTGGTCTCACGCTGCGGCACCTCCCGGACCATACCGTAAAGCTCCGAAGAGGACGCCTGGTAGAATCTGATCCGTCGTTCCATGCCGAGGATGCGGATGGCTTCAAGCAAACGCAGAGTGCCGAGCGCATCGGCATTCGCCGTATATTCGGGCGTTTCGAAACTCACCTGCACATGGGATTGGGCAGCGAGATTATAGATTTCGGTCGGCCGGGTCTCCTGGACGATACGGATGAGGTTGGTGGCGTCGGTCAGATCGCCATGATGCATGAAAAACCGCGCGCCCTCCTGATGTGGGTCGACATAGAGGTGATCGACCCGCCCGGTGTTGAATGAGGACGAACGCCGCTTGATGCCATGAACCATGTACTCCTTTTGCAGCAGCAACTCGGCCAGAAGTGCGCCGTCTTGGCCGGTTACGCCGGTGATCAGGGCGATCTTGGCGTCACGGTCCATTGCATTGTTTTGCGTCATATTCCGAAATTCCTTGTCCCACGATCCGGCCGCATCGTTTCGGCGGTGCAACGAATCGCCATCGAACGCGGCACGTATCCTACAAACCGGAA
>WNFM01351479.1_pt1 | contig 13949 bp, 13 predicted proteins | sample 5400271 | NCBI WGS metagenome assembly WNFM01 (sample SAMN13153352, study PRJNA577476) | soil metagenome | isolation source: 60 cm saprolite on Douglas fir-dominated hillslope | place: USA:California | collected 2013-09-17 | reverse complement strand
CCGACGACATCGCCAAGCACCGCGCCGAGATCGACGCGCTCGACGAAAAAATCGTCGCGCTGCTGAACGAGCGCGCGGCGCGCGCCGCGGCCGTCGGGAAACTGAAGGCGAACGGCGGCATATACCGCCCCGAGCGCGAAGCCGAGGTCCTGCGCCGCATCGCTCTCGCCAACCGCGGGCCGCTCGCGAACGACGCGCTCGCGCGGCTCTTCACGGAGATCATTTCGGCCTGCCGCGCGCTCGAGCAGCCGCTTTCCGTCGCCTACCTCGGGCCGCAGGGCACCTTCAGCGAGATGGCGCTGGCCAAGCAGTTCGGCGCAGCCGTGGCCGCGCAGCCATGCGGCTCGATCGACGAGGTGTTCCGCGCCGCGGAAACCGGGGGCGCGCAGTACGCGGTCGTGCCGGTGGAGAACTCCAGCGACGGCGCCATCGGCCGCACGCTCGATCTCCTGCTCGCGACGCCGCTCAAGATCTGCGCCGAGGTGGTGCTGCGCGTGCAGCAGAACCTGATGGCGAAGCGCGCCTCGATCAAGGCGATACGCAAGGTCTATTCTCACCCGCAGTCCCTCGCCCAGTGCCACGGCTGGCTTTCGCAGCACCTTCCGCGCGCCCAGCGCGTTCCGCTCGCGAGCAACGCCGAGGCCGCACGCGTCGCGGCGAAGGAGGCGGGGGCCGCCGCGATCGGCCCCGAGATCGCCGCGGCGCGCTACGGTCTCAAGGTGCTGGCCCGCTCGATCGAGGACGACCCCAAGAACCGGACCCGTTTCCTCGTGCTCGCGTCCCACGACGCCGGGCCCTCGGGCAAAGACCGCACTTCGCTCGTCATGACGGCGCACAACAAGCCCGGTTCCCTCCACGACCTCATCGCATCGTTCGCCGCGCATGGCGTGAGCATGACGCGCCTGGAGTCGCGGCCCGCGCGCACCGGGCAGTGGGAGTACTACTTCTACGTCGACATCGAAGGCCACCAGCAGGATGCAAAGGTCGCACAGGCGCTCGCCGAGCTGCGCGACAAGGCGCCGTTCGTGAAGATCTTCGGCAGCTATCCGGCTGCCGTTCTCTGACTCGTCCGATGGATCCCTGCGAGCAGTCGCCTTCGTACATCCGCGGCATCGCGCCCTACCAGCCGGGCAAGCCGATTTCCGAGCTCGCCCGCGAGATGGGGCTGGCCGAGAAGAAGATCGTCAAGCTCGCATCGAACGAGAATCCGCTCGGCGTCTCGCCCAAGGCCAGGGCCGCGATCAAGAAGGCGCTCGCGGAGCTCGCACGCTACCCCGACGGCAACGCTTTCGAGCTGAAGGCGGCGCTTTCCCGCCGCCACGGCGTGCCGCAGGAGTGCATCGTCGTCGGCAACGGCTCGAACGACCTGCTCGAGCTCGCGGCCGGTGCTTTTCTCGCCCCGGGCCGCGCCGCGGTGTATTCGCAGCACGCCTTCGCGGTCTATCCGCTTGCGACCCAGGCGCGCGGCGCGAGAGGCATCGTCGTGCCGGCGAAAAACTACGGACACGACCTCGAGGCGATGCTCGCGGCGATCACGCCGGAAACGCGGGTGGTGTTCATCGCCAACCCCAACAATCCCACCGGGACGTTCGCGACGGGCGGGGAGATCGGGAATTTTCTCGCGCGAGCGCGGCGCGACGTCGCGGTGGTGGTGGACGAGGCCTACTCGGAGTATCTGCCGCCCAACCTGCGCTACGACAGCGTGACTTTGCTCGAGAAATACTCGAACCTCATCCTCACGCGCACCTTCTCCAAGGTCTACGGCCTGGCGGGGCTTCGCGTCGGCTTCGGACTGATGCATCCGGACGTCGCGGATCTGCTCAACCGCGTGCGCCAGCCCTTCAACGTCAACAGCCTTGCGCTCGCGGCGGCGGTCGCCGCGCTCGAGGACAGGAAATTCGTCGCGAAGAGCACCAAGATGAACCGCTTGGGGCTGGCTAGGCTGGAACGCGCCTTCAAGACGCTCGGCCTCGAGTTCATCCCCTCGTGCGCCAATTTCGTCGCGTTCCGCGTGTCGCGGGCGGGCACGGTGTACGAAAAGCTGCTGCGCCAGGGCGTCATCGTCAGGCCGCTGGCGAATTACGACATGCCCGACCACCTGCGCGTCACCGTGGGCACGCCCAAGGAGAACGAGAAGTTCCTCAGGGCGCTGAGAATGGCGCTCGACGAGTGATGGCGCGCATCGAGAAGCTGGTGATCGTGGGAGTCGGCCTGATCGGCGGCTCGTTCGCGCTCGCGCTGAAAGGGGCGGGCGCAGTGGGCCGCGTGGTCGGTGTCGGTCGCGGCGCGCAGAACATCCGCAGAGCGCTCGATCTGAAGATCATCGACGACGCCGGCGCGCTCGATCCGGCGACGCTGGCCGACGCCGATCTGGTGCTGCTCGCCGTGCCGGTCGGGCAGATGCAGCCGGTCATGCGCTCGATCGCGCCGCTCCTCGGCGTAAGGACGGTCGTGACCGACGCAGGGAGCACGAAACAGGGCGTCGTGGAACTGGCGAGGCGCGAGCTCAAGGGCTCGCTTTCCCGCTTCGTGCCCGGCCACCCGATCGCAGGAACGGAAAAAAGCGGCGCCGAAGCGGCGTTCGCCGAACTCTACCGCGGGCGCAAAGTGGTGTTGACGCCGCTGAGGGACAACGACCCGGGCGCGATCGCGCTGGTCCGCTCGGCCTGGGAGAGTTGCGGCGCGGACGTCTTCGAGATGAAGCCCAAGGAACACGACGCGGTGCTCGCGACGGTGAGCCATCTGCCGCACCTGCTCGCCTACGCGCTGGTCGACCTCGTCGCCGGCCGCAAGAACGCGACGCAGCTGTTTTCTTTTGCGGCAGGGGGATTTCGCGATTTCACCCGCATCGCTTCAAGTCACCCGGAAATGTGGCGCGACATCTGTCTTGCCAACCGCGAGGCCCTGCTCGCGGAACTCAACCGCTACGGCGCAGGGCTCGACAAGTTGCGCACGGCGCTCAAGCGCGGCGACGCCAGGACGCTGGACAAACTGTTCTCCGGAGCGCGCGACGCGCGCAACCGCTGGCTCGAGGACGGGGAATGAACGCGCCGTGAAATTCCTCGACCTCGATCCGATCGCGCGAGTGCAAGGCACGGTGAAAATGCCCGGATCGAAGAGCATCTCCAACCGCGTGCTGTTGCTTTCGGCCCTGGCTCGCGGCAATACCCTGGTTCGCGACCTGCTCGATGCGGAGGACACGCGAGTCATGCTCGAGGCGCTCGCGCGCCTGGGCGTCGAAGTGGAGCGCATCCCCGAAGGCGTCACCGTCCATGGCGTGTCTGGTGAGTTTCCGGTGAAGTCCGCGGACCTGGCGCTGGGAAACGCAGGCACTGCTTTTCGGCCCCTCACCGCGGCCCTCGCGCTCGCAGGCGGCGAGTACCGGCTCTCGGGCGTACCGCGGATGCACGAGCGCCCGATCGGCGATCTGGTGGACGCATTGCGGCGGCTCGGAGCGCGTATCGACTATTCGGGCACCGAAGGCTTCCCTCCGCTCGTCGTGCACGCGGGCAGGATCCGAGCCGGAGACAAGGTGCGCGTGCGCGGCGATGTGTCTTCGCAATACCTGTCAGCGTTGCTGATGGCCTTGCCCATGACGGGCGCGCAAACGGTAATCGAGGTCGAAGGCGAGCTGATCTCCAAGCCCTACGTCGAGATCACCCTGAACCTGATGCGGCGCTTCGGCGTCGGCGTGACGCAAAAGGGATGGAGCTCGTTCGTCGTTCCCAAGGGCTCCTACGCGACGCCCGGCGAAATCCGCGTCGAGGGGGACGCTTCCTCCGCTTCCTACTTTCTCGCGGCCGGCGCGATCGGCGAGGGTCCGGTACGGGTGGAAGGCGTGGGGCGTTCGGGCATCCAGGGCGATATCCGCTTCACCGAGGTGCTGGAGAAGATGGGGGCGAGAATCTCGATGGGCGACGACTGGATCGAATCCAGCGCAGCGCATCGAGGAAAACTGAAAGCCATCGACGCCGACTTCAACCACATTCCCGACGCGGCGATGACCGCCGCGGTCACCGCGCTCTTTGCCGAGGGGCCGAGCACCCTTCGAAACATAGGGAGCTGGCGCGTCAAGGAAACCGACCGGATCGCGGCGGTGGCGACGGAGCTGCGCAAGCTCGGCGCGGTCGTCGAGGAGGGCGCGGACACCCTCCGGGTGGCGCCTCCGGCGCGCTTGAGGCCCGCGACGATAGCCACCTACGACGATCACCGGATGGCGATGTCCTTTTCGCTTGCGGCCCTGGGCGGAGTCCGGGTCCGAATCAACGATCCGGGGTGCGTGGCCAAGACCTTCCCGGAGTACTTCCGCGTGCTCGCGAGCATTTCGCGGCGGGTTCCGGCGTGAGCGCGGTGCCGGTCATCGCGATCGACGGTCCGTCGGCATCGGGGAAGGGGACGGTCGCGCAACGGGTCGCCGAGACGCTCGGCTTTCACCGTCTCGACAGCGGTGCCCTGTACCGGCTCGTGGCGCTCGCCGCAGCACGGGAGGGAGTCGATGCCGGCGATGAAGCGAAACTCGCCGCGATCGCGGCCCGGCTCCCGGTCCGCTTCGAGGGGGAGGAGATCTTTCTCGAAGCCGAGCGCGTGACCGACGCCATCCGCACCGAGGAAAACTCGTTCGCGGCCTCGCGGGTGGCGGCCTTGCCCGCGGTGCGCCGCGCCCTTCTGGACAGGCAGCGGTCGGCTCGCAAGCCCCCGGGGCTGGTCGCCGAGGGGCGCGACATGGGCTCGATCGTGTTCCCCGATGCCGAGCTCAAAGTGTTCCTTACGGCGAGCCTGGAGGCCCGCGCGGAACGTCGGTATAAACAGTTGAAAGAGAAAGGAATCGCTGCTACACTGGCCGCCCTTTTGCAGGATTTGCGCGAGCGCGACGCACGCGATGCGGCGCGCAGCGTGGCGCCTCTCAAGCAAAGCCCCGGAGCGCGGCCGCTCGACACGACGTCGATGAGCGCCGAGCAAGCGGCGGCCCTTGTCGTGGACTGGTACCGCGGGGCGAACAGGTGACACAAAGCCAAGCCCGACAATGACTCGGCTTTTTTGTTTTTGATCAACGAACCCCGTCCCCTTGGACGGGCAAGATGCAGGTTTCTTTATGTCGAATGCAGCCCCCGCAGCAGCTTCCGAGGATAGTTTCGCCGCCCTTTTCGAAGAAAGCCTCACGCGCAAGGAAATGCGCACCGGCGAAGTGATCACCGCCGAAGTCGTCCGCGTGGACATGAACTACGTCGTCGTCAACGCGGGCCTCAAGTCCGAATCCTTCATCGCCCTCGAGGAATTCAAGAACGACAAGGGCGAAGTCGAGGTCAAGCCCGGCGATTTCACCAGCGTCGCCATCGAAGCGCTCGAGGACGGCTACGGCGAGACGCGCCTGTCGCGCGACAAGGCGAAGCGCCTCGCGGCCTGGCTCGATCTGGAAAAGGCGCTCGAAGCGGGCACCCTCGTGAAGGGGATGATTTCCGGCAAGGTGAAGGGCGGCCTCACCGTCATGACCAACGGCATCCGCGCCTTCCTGCCCGGGTCGCTGGTGGATATCCGCCCCGTCAAGGACACCAATCCCTACGAAGGCAAGGAGATGGAGTTCAAGGTCATCAAGCTCGACCGCAAGAGGAACAACGTGGTCGTGTCGCGGCGCGCAGTGCTCGAAGCCTCGCAAGGCGCGGAGCGCCAGGCACTGCTCGCAAACCTGCAGGAAGGCGCCGTCGTCAAGGGCATCGTCAAGAACATCACCGATTACGGCGCCTTCGTCGATCTGGGCGGCATCGACGGCCTGCTGCACATCACCGATCTCGCCTGGCGGCGCGTGAAGCACCCTTCCGAAGTGCTCAACGTGGGCGACGAAGTCACGGCGAAGGTGCTGAAATTCGACACCGAGAAGAACCGGGTATCGCTCGGACTGAAGCAGCTGGGAGAGGATCCCTGGGTGGGTCTCTCGCGGCGCTATCCGACCGGAACTCGCCTCTTCGGCAAAGTGACCAATCTCACCGACTACGGCGCCTTCGTCGAAGTGGAGCAGGGCATCGAGGGCCTCGTGCACGTGTCGGAGATGGACTGGACGAACAAGAACGTGCACCCGTCGAAAGTGGTCGCGCTCGGCGACGAGGTGGAGGTCATGATCCTCGAGATCGACGAGGAGCGGCGCCGCATCTCCCTCGGGATGAAGCAGTGCCTTCCCAATCCCTGGGAAGAGTTCTCGGTGAACTTCAAGAAGGGCGACAAGGTAAAAGGCCAGATCAAGTCGATCACCGACTTCGGCATTTTCATCGGGCTTCAGGGCGGGATCGACGGTCTGGTGCACCTCTCGGACCTGTCCTGGACGCTGCCCGGGGAGGAGGCGGTGCGCAATTTCAAGAAAGGCGAGGAGACCGAGGCGCAGGTGCTGTCGATCGACGTCGAGCGCGAGCGGATTTCGCTCGGGATCAAGCAGCTCGAAGGCGACCCTTTCAACAACTTCGTCGCGAGCCACGAAAAGGGCAAGCTCATCTCGGGCACCGTCAAGTCGGTCGACGCCAAGGGGGCGGTCATCGCGATGGGCGGCGACCTCGAGGGCTACCTGCGCGCCTCCGAGATCTCACGCGACCGCGTCGAGGACGCCCGCAACCATCTCAAGGAAGGCGACAGCGTCACGGCGATGATCATCAACGTCGACCGCAAGAACCGAACCATCAATCTTTCGGTCAAGCAGAAGGAATTCGCGGAGGAGAACGAGGCGATGGCCAAGCTCCAGAGCGAAAGCGCCGCCAGCACGGGAAGCACCAACCTGGGCGCGCTCCTCAAGGCGAAACTGGACAACAAGAACGCTCAACAGTAATCGAGGACCGGGGCATGACCAAGTCCGAACTTATTGCGAGGCTCGCGACGCGCTATTCGCAACTCGTCGCCAAGGACGCAGAATTCACCGTCAAGATGATCCTGGATGCGATGACGCAGAGCCTCGTAAAAGGGCAACGCATCGAGATCCGCGGCTTCGGGAGTTTCGGGCTGAATCACCGGCCGGCGCGCGTCGGCCGCAATCCGAAATCGGGCGAGAGGGTGCACGTGCCCGAGAAATTCGTTCCGCACTTCAAGGCCGGCAAGGAACTGCGCGAGAGGGTCGATCAGAAATAGGACACTGGGCCGGTGGTATGGGGACGGCGACATCGACGAGGTGCCGCCGTTTTGCTTTGGAGCCCGTGGTTTAGATTCTAGATGAAGCTCTTCACTCATCTGTCGTGGTGGTTGCGGGCGCTCTTGTTCCTCGCCGTGTTTGCCTTCGCGCTCATGAATACGGGTCCGGTGACGCTGCGCTTCTTCCTCGGGCAGACCTGGGAGCCCCCGATGATCCTGGCGCTGCTCCTGTTTTTCGCTTTCGGCGCCGCGATCGCGGTTCTCGCCTGCCTGCCGCGCCTGCTCGGGCAGCGTCGCGAAATCCAGAAGCTCGAGCGCGAGCTGCGCGCGGCCGGCACTCGCACCCTGCCGCCGCAGACGTAGGTCCGGACTCTCCATGGACTTCGAGCTCTGGTGGCTGTTCGGGTTCGCGCTGTTCTTCGGGCTGGGCTGGCTCGCGGCGCGCGTCGACATCAAGCAGCTGCTGTGGGAATCGCGGCAACTGCCGCGCTCGTATTTCAAGGGCCTCAACTTCCTGCTCAACGAGCAGCCCGACAAGGCGATCGAGGCCTTCATCGAGGTGGTCAAGGTCGATCCGGAGACCGTCGAGCTGCACTTCGCCCTGGGGAGCCTGTTCCGCCGCCGCGGCGAGACCGAGCGGGCGATTCGCATGCACCGGAACCTGCTCGAACGTCCGGATCTGGGCGGGGAGCAGCGGCTGCACGCGATGGTGGAGCTGGGGCAGGACTATCTCAAGGCCGGGTTTCTCGACCGCGCGGAGGAGATGTTTCTCAAGATCAAGGACTCGCCGCATCGCGCCGAGGCGCTCAAGTTCCTGCTCGAGATCTATCAGCAGGAAAAGGACTGGATGAAGGCCGTCGGGATCGCGCTCGAGCTGGAAAAGGACTCCGGACAGTCCGCGCAAAAGGAAATCGCGAATTACTACTGCGAGCTCGCGCTCTCGGAAACGACGCATTCGCGCCCGGAAGGGGCGAGGCGTCACCTGGAGGCGGCCCTGGCGGCGCACCGCAAATGCGTCCGCGCCAACATCATTCTGGGCGACATCACGGCGGCCTCGGGCGATCACGACGGCGCCATCGGCGCCTGGAAACGGATCGAGCAACAGAACCCGGCCTATCTCGCGCTCGTCGCGCAGCGCCTGCTCGAGAGCCATCGCGCCCTCGGGCGCACCGAGGCGGGGCTGACGCTCTTGCGCGGCTACCTGGCGAGCTTTCCCTCGCTCGACCTGCTCGATGTCGCCTTCCAGTCGACTCTGGACTCCGAAGGCCCCGAGCTGCGCCGCAACCAGACCCTGCTCGGCCTGGACAAGCTGCTCGAAGCGCAGCTCCTGGTCGCGCCCGCCGAAAGGCGCCACGATCTGGAGCTCGTGCGCAATCTCATACACAGCCATACGCAACGCCTGGCGCGCTACCATTGCGAGAACTGCGGATTCAAGGCACGGCAGTTCTACTGGCACTGTCCCGCCTGCGGCGGCTGGGAAACCTATCCGCCGAGGCGTAACGAGGAATTCGAGCTGACGCCGTGAAGCCTGGAGGCTCCATTTGAAGATCGCTGTGGTCGGCACGGGCTACGTCGGACTCGTCAGCGGCGCCTGTCTCGCCGAGGTCGGGAACGACGTGCTTTGCCTGGATCTCGACGCGTCGAAGATCCGCATGCTCGAGGCGGGCGAGATCCCGATCCACGAGCCGGGGCTGCTCGAAGTGGTCAGGCGCAACCGGGCCGCGGGACGCCTGCACTTCACGACCGAGATCGAGCGTGCGGTGCGCTTTGCAACGGTGCAATGCATCGCGGTCGGGACGCCGCCCGGCGAGGACGGTTCGGCCGATCTTCAGCACGTGCTCGCCGCCGCACGCTCAATCGGCCGGCACATGACCGAGTACCGGGTCATCGTGAACAAGTCCACGGTTCCGGTCGGCACCGCGGACAAGGTGCGCAGCGCAATTTCCGCCGAACTCGCCCGGCGCGGCGTCGAGATTCCCTTTGCGGTGGTATCGAACCCCGAGTTCCTCAAGGAAGGGGCCGCAGTGGAGGACTTCATGCGGCCCGAGCGTATCGTGCTGGGTGCCGACGACCCCAAGGCGATACGGATCATGCGGGCGCTTTACGCGCCGTTCCAGCGCAACCACGACCGCTTTTTTCTGATGGATGTGCGTTCGGCGGAGCTCACCAAGTACGCGGCGAACGCGATGCTCGCGACGCGTATCTCGTTCATGAACGAGCTCGCCAATCTCGCCGAGCGCCTCGGAGCGGACATCGAGGAAGTGCGCAGAGGCATCGGATCGGACCCGCGCATCGGCTTCCACTTCCTGTACGCCGGCGCCGGCTATGGCGGCTCCTGTTTCCCCAAGGACGTAAGGGCTCTTATCCGCACGGCGACGGAAGCCGGTGGCGCGCTCCCGATTCTCGAGGCGGTGGACCGGGTGAACGCGGCGCAGAAAAAGGTCCTCGCGGGGAAAATACTGGCGCGATTCGGCGGGAAGCTTTCCGGCCGGCATATCGCCGTCTGGGGGCTTGCCTTCAAACAGAATACCGACGACATGCGGGAGGCCTCGAGCCGCGTTCTGATCGAAGAGCTCCTCGCGAAGGGCGCGACGGTCAGCGCCTACGACCCGGTGGCGATGCCCGGGGCAAAGCGTGCCTTGGCCGGGCTCGCCGGCATTCGTTACGCGGAATCGCCGCTCGCGGCGCTCGAGGGCGCGGATGCGCTCGCGGTCGTCACCGAGTGGCAGGAGTTCCGCAGCCCCGATTTCGAGGCGATCCGCGCGCGGCTCAAGACGCCGGCGATCTTCGATGGGCGCAATCTCTACGATCCGAACGAGCTGAAGCGCTTTGGCCTGGAGTACTATCCGATCGGACGGGCCGCGGGGGCGGGCGCGTGAAGGCGGAGAATCTGGTTTTCTCGGAGCTGCGCAAGGCGCGCATCCTGGTGGTGGGCGACGTGATGCTCGACCGCTACTGGTATGGCGAGGTCAGCCGCATCTCCCCCGAGGCGCCGGTGCCCATCGTCAGGATCGAGAGCAAGCGCACCAGGGAAACACCGGGCGGGGCGGCGAACGTGGCGGCCAACGCGGCGGCGCTCGGCGCGAACGTGGCCCTGCTGTCGGTGGTCGGCGACGACGAGGCCGGCCGCAAGCTCGCGCAGCTCCTCGCGGAGAAGCACGTCCAGGCAAATCTTCATCGCGACGCCTCGCTCGATACGACGGTCAAGCTGCGCGTGATCGGCGGGCGACAGCAGCAGATGCTGCGCGTCGACTTCGAGACCGCGCCGAGTCACGAGGTCCTGCTCGACAAGCTCGATGACTACCGGCGCATGATTGCGGACCGCGATGTCGTGATCCTGTCCGACTACGGCAAGGGCGGGCTCACGCATATCGCGCAAATGATCGAGATCGCGCTCGCCCAGGGCAAGACCGTTCTGGTCGATCCCAAAGGGGATGATTACTCGCGGTACGTGGGCGCGACCGTCGTCACGCCGAACCGGAGCGAGCTGCGCGAAGTCGTGGGAGGCTGGAAGGACGAAAGCGAGCTCACCGCGAAGGCGCAGGCGCTGCGGGAGCGGCTCGGCCTTCGGGCGCTGCTCGTTACCCGCGGCGCCGAGGGCATGACGCTGTACGAGGCCGGCCGGAGCCGGCACGAGCCCGCCCGCGGGGAGCACGAGGTGATCGACGTGAGCGGCGCCGGAGATACGGTCATCGCGACGCTCGCGGTGATGCTAGGGGCGGGAATGCCGCTCGACGAGGCGGTCAGGGTCTCGAACGTGGCGGCCGGCATCAAGGTTCTCAAGTTCGGCACCGCCGTCGTGCAGCCCAAAGAGCTCCGCGACGCGCTGGCGCAAGGGTAATCGGGGCGGGCATGTACTTCGTCGTTACCGGTGCAGCCGGATTCATAGGCTCGAACCTCGTGCGCGCGCTCAACGCGCGCGGCGAAACCCAGATCCTCGCCGTGGACGATCTGGAGCGCAGCGACAAGTTCCGCCATCTGGCGGCCTGCGAGATAGCCGATTTTCTCGACAAGGACGAATTCCGGAGACGGCTGGAAGCGGGGGATTTTTCCGGGTCGATCGACGTCGTGTTCCATCAGGGCGCCTGCTCCGACACCATGGAGAGCGACGGCCGCTTCATGATGGAAAACAATTACCGCTATTCGATGGCGCTGCTCGACTTCTGCATCGAGGACGAAATTCCCCTCGTGTATGCGTCTTCGGCGGCAGTCTATGGGGCGGGCACGGGCTTTCGCGAGGAGCGAAAGTTCGAGGCGCCGCTCAACGTCTACGGCTACTCGAAATTCCTGTTCGATCAGGCGGTCAGGCGGCGCTTGGGCGAAGCGGCCTCGCAGATCGCCGGGTTCCGCTACTTCAACGTATACGGCCCCAACGAAGGGCACAAGGGCCGCATGGCGTCGGTGGCCTGGCATTTCTTCAACCAGTACTCGGCGGAGCGGCGCGTGCGTCCCTTTGTCGGGTCGGGGGGGTACGGGGACGGCGAGCAGCGCCGCGACTTCGTCTCCGTCGAGGACGTGACCAAGGTCAATCTGCATTTTCTCGACCATCCCGAGCTGTCGGGTATTTTCAACGTCGGCACCGGGCGCGCGCAGAGCTTCAACGACGTCGCCGTGGCGGCGATCAACGCCTGTCGGAGCGCCGCGGGCGAGAAGCCGCTCGGCCTCGAGGACATGCGCGCGCAGGGCCTCATCGAGTACGCTCGGTTTCCGGAAGCATTGAAGGGAAAATACCAGCATTTCACCCAGGCCGATATCGGCGCGTTGCGCCGCGCGGGTTACGCCGCGCCGTTCCTTTCCGTCGAGGAGGGCGTCGGCCGCTACTGCCGCCAGCTGCTCGATGAAAGAAAGGCTGCCGGCGGCTGATGCGCCGCGCGATTGGGATATCATAGGCACATGGATCGCAATCCGGAACTCACCTACAAGACGATCGAGGATACGGTCGGCGACACGCCGCTGGTGAGGCTGAAGCGCGTTCCGGGAAGAACGTCCAACATCGTCCTCGCCAAGCTCGAGGGCGACAATCCCGCGGGCTCGGTCAAGGATCGGCCCGCCATGTCGATGATCGTTCGCGCGGAGAAGCGCGGGACGATCAAGCCGGGCGACGCGTTGATCGAAGCGACGAGCGGCAACACCGGTATCGCGCTCGCGATGGCCGCGGCGATCCGCGGCTACCGCATGGTGCTCGTCATGCCCGAGCACTTGTCCACGGAGCGACGACAGACCATGCGCGCCTTCGGCGCGGAGATCGTCCTCACGCCCAAGGCGGGCGGAATGGAGGCCGCGCGCGACCTCGCCGAGAAGATGCAGCGCGAGGGCAAGGGGCGCATCCTCGATCAGTTCGCAAACCCCGACAATCCGCTGTCGCACTACGAAGGCACCGGACCGGAAATCTGGCGCGATACCAAGGGGACGATCACGCATTTCGTCAGCAGCATGGGCACCACCGGCACCATCATGGGCTGCTCGCGCTTCTTCAAGGAAAAGAACCCGAGAATCCAGATCGTCGGCTGCCAACCCGAGGAAGGCTCGCAGATCCCCGGCATCCGCAAGTGGCCCGAGGCCTACCTGCCGAAGATCTACGACAAGGCGCGGGTGGACCGGCTGGAATACGTGAGCCAGGCCGACGCCGAGGAGATGGCACGCCGCATGGCGCGAGAAGAAGGCATCTTCGCCGGCATCTCGTCCGGGGGCGCGCTCGCGGTCGCGTTGAGAATCTCGCGCGAGGCCGAGAACGCGACCATCGTGACGATCATCTGCGACCGCGGCGACCGCTACCTCTCGACAGGTGTTTTCCCCGACTGACGGCGTTCACCGCGCGAGCGAATGACGCCGATACTCGCATTCGATATCGAGACGGTGCCGGACATCGCCGGCTTGCGCCTGCTCCGCGGTCTGGATGCGAAGCTCTCCGACCGGGACGTCGCGGAGCACGCTTTCCAGCAGCGGCGCGCCCAGACCGGCCAGGACTTCCTGCCGTTGCATCTGCACCGGGTCGTCGCCATAGCCTGCGCGCTGCGGGAAGGCAAGACTTTCCGTTGCTGGTCCCTGGGCTCTCCCGACGACGGCGAGGGAGAGCTGCTCAGGCGCTTCTTCGACGGCGTCGAGAAATACACTCCGCAGCTCGTTTCCTGGAACGGCGGCGGATTCGATCTGCCGGTGCTTCACTACCGCGGACTGGTGCACGGCGTGTCGGCGCCGCGCTACTGGGACATGGGCGAGGACGATCGCGATTTCAAATTCAACAACTACATCAGCCGCTATCATCAGCGTCACCTCGACCTCATGGAGCTGCTTGCTCTCTACCAGGCGCGGAATTACGTGCAGCTGGACGAGCTGGCCCGGCTCCTGGGATTTCCGGGCAAGATCGGAATGGACGGATCGAAGGTCTGGGAAGCGTACCAATCGGGAAAGATCGACGATATCCGGAAGTATTGCGAAACCGACGTGGCAAACACCTATCTCGTTTTCCTGCGTTTCCAGCTTTTGCGCGGCGCCTGCGACGAGGCGCTCTACCGGCGCGAGCTGGAGCTGGTCCGCGACACGCTCGCCCATTCAAAGGAGGCCCACTGGCGCGAGTTCGTCGGCCGGTGGAGCTAAAGGCCGCAGTCCCCGATGCCGATCGCCCTCATCGAGTCCCTCGACCGGGAGGCTCGCGGCGTGGCCCACGTCGGGGGAAAAGCGGTGTTCGTCGACAACGCGGTCCCGGGCGAGCTGGTCGAATACTCCGCCTACCGCAAGAAGCCCGCGTGGGAAGCCGCGCAGATCGTGCGGATCGAGCAGGAGGGCGCGGCGCGAGTCTCCCCGCGCTGCGCTTTCTTCGGGACCTGCGGCGGATGCTCGATGCA
>WNFM01196417.1_pt1 | contig 13950 bp, 16 predicted proteins | sample 5400271 | NCBI WGS metagenome assembly WNFM01 (sample SAMN13153352, study PRJNA577476) | soil metagenome | isolation source: 60 cm saprolite on Douglas fir-dominated hillslope | place: USA:California | collected 2013-09-17 | reverse complement strand
CCGCCTTCAACTTCCGCCGCACCGCACGCGCTGTCACGCGCCTTTATGACCTTGCTCTTGCTCCGAGTGGTATGCGCTCCACCCAGTTCGCCATTCTGACCGCGGTAGCCAAGTTTCAGCCAATTTCCATTTCCCGTGTTGGCGAAATCCTGGTGCTGGACCAGACCACCCTGACCCGTAGCCTGCGCGTCTTGCAGAAACAAGATTTCTTGCAGATATCGTCCCGCTCAACGCGGCGTCAGCGCTTTGTCAATTTGACGGATGAGGGCGTAAAAGCGCTCGCCCTAGCAGTTCCCTTGTGGCGAAAAGTACAGGCGGAGTTCCTGGCTATGATGGGTGGCGAATCGTGGAAAGGTTTCCGGGACGAGTTGCAGCGTCTTTCAGGGGTAGCGGTGGAACTGGAGGCGGCGGCCCTGAACGCCGGCAGAGACCCAGCCACTCCGAAACCGGAGACAAGTTTGTAGCGCCGCCTTTAGTGCTTCTCGGTGCCCTGTGCGAGCTGTGACTCAGTTTACCTGTTCGACCACGCTGGCCTCACGCGCTGGCGGCCTGGGAACGGAATTCGTTCGCAAACTCCGCCAGGAATTGATCCATGGTTATCGGAGCGCGCCCGAGCAACTTCTGCACCAGGCCGTCAGTCTCGGCGCCTTGCCCGCTCAAGTAATAGTCCTGCAATTCCAGCAGCGCGTTTACCTGCCACTCCGGCATGTGCTGATCGAGCATCGCTTTTTTCTGCGCTGCCATCGGGATGTCCACATATTTCACTTCACGCTCGGCAACTTTGGAGATTCGCCTCGCGAGCTCCGCATATTCGAGCGCTTCCGGCCCGTTCAGTTCGTAAATCCGTCCGGCGTGCTCGCCGGCTGCCAAAGCCTTCGAAGCAATTGCCGCGATGTCCCGCACATCAATAAAACTGTTGCGGGAATTTTTCATCGAACCATAGAAAACGCCCTGGGTACGAATGGTCGGCGCGAAAAATGCAACAACATTTTGATGAAACGAGTTGGGCCGCAAAATGGAGTAGGAAAGCCGTGTCGCTCTCAGCTTGTCTTCCACTCTGCGATGCCAGCTCGGAAAAGATTTCTGGTAATTGCCGGCGCCCATCGCCGAATTCTGCACCACATGTTTCACGCCCGCCGCCACGCACGCATCAATCATGTTCGATTCCAGTTGCACCAACTCGGGAATAGGCGAGCACACCAGGTACACGCTCTCGACACCTTTCAGCGCGGCGCCAAGCGTTGCCGGATTCGCGAAATCCGCAATCACCGTCTCGGTTCCCGCAGGAGCTTTCGCAGCTTCCTCCGCTGAGCGGTACATCGCGCGATGTTTCGCTCCGCTCTTACGAACTTCCTGCAAGACTGCTTTGCCTACGCTGCCACTGGCTCCGGTAATCAAAATCATGTTCGATCTCCTGAATTGCCCGATTCGCTAGCGGGCCAACTTTTCAACAAAATGGTATAACTCTCGGTGCGCCCGAAAGGAAGTACGCACAATTTGGTAAGCCGGAGCGCGTCATGAAAAACCATTTCGGCTGCCCGGTTCAGGGCACCATCAATGTTCTCAGCGGCAAGTGGAAAGTGCTGGTGGTGTGGCACCTGGGATTCCAGCCGCGGCGGTTCGCCGAACTTCGCGACCTGCTGCCCGGGGTCAGCGAAAAAGTTCTCGCTGCGCAACTGCGCGAGCTGGAAAAGGACGGCGTGATCCAGCGCAAAATCAAATCCTCCGTTCCGCCGCAAGTGACCAGAGCTGATTCCGATGATGACCGAGCTTTGCCACTGGGGCACCCGGCATCTCGGCATTCCGCCGAATCTTCCGATGATTCGCCGGGCCGCCAGCCGCAACACCAAATCTCGTCCGCGAAAATCCATTGCCGCATAACCTGCGTCGCGATAATTTCGCTTTTCGTTTACACTCAGTGTCCTTCACAGGACCTCGATAACCATTGACACAGAAAGGTTCGGCGAAATTATGACCACGCATGGCGACTTGCAGGGAAAAGTGGCGTTGATCACTGGCGGAACTTCCGGCATCGGCCGTGACACCGCCGTTTTGTTTGCCAAGCACGGCGGCAAAGTTGTAATCACTGGCCGGCGCGAAGCCGAAGGTAACGAGACCATTGCTCTGGTTAAAGCTGCGGGCGGCGACGGAATTTTCGTCAAAGGCGACGTTTCCAAAGCCGCGGACGTTCAGGATTTCGTGCATAAGACCGTGGAAAAATTCGACCGGCTGGATCTGGCGTTCAACAATGCGGGCATCGAAGGCAACTGGAAACCGATCATCGAACAGACCGAAGAAGACTGGGACACGGTCATCGACATCAATTTGAAGGGAACGTGGCTGTGCCTGAAACTGGAAATTCAGCAGATGCTGAAGCAGGGCGGCGGCGGCGCGATCGTGAACATGTCGTCGGTGGCCGGACTGATGGGCGCCGGCGGGGCTGGAGTTTATGTCGCCAGCAAACACGGCGTGATCGGACTTACGCGGACCGCTGCGCTGGAGTATGCGAGCAAAGGTATTCGCGTGAATGCGGTGTGTCCGGCGGTGATTGAAACCGCGATGGCCGACCGGGCGTTTGGCGATCCCGCGGTGAGCAAACGCATCCTCGCTCAGCATCCGATCGGACGTTTTGGCAAGCCGATGGAAATCGCTGAGGCGGTGCTTTGGCTTTGCTCCAACAAGTCTTCGTTTATGACCGGCCATTACATCGTCCTCGACGGCGGGATGCTGGCCGGGCCGAATCCCAACGTACAGAGTTAAGGGAATGCACGGAAAATCTAATCAGATAATCCGACGGCAAAACGGCCCACGACAAAGTCGTTCAATATCTCAACGACTTCGAACTCTTGGACAAAGCCCGCCTCTATCCCGTTCAGCTTTCCGGCGGCCAGCGTCAGCGCTGCGCCATCATTCAACAGATCCTGTGCTCTGACCACTTCCTGCTCATGGCCGCGCCCTTTAGCGGGCTCGACCTGCTCATGCTCGAAAAAACCAGCGACCTCATTCAGAAAGTCGCCAACATCGACGAACTCAACAGCATCATCGTCGGCACCCACGATATCACCGCCGCTGTCGCCGTCTCCGATCACCTCTGGCTTATGGGCCGCGATCACGATTCCAAGGGCAATCCCCTCCCTGGATCCCATATCGTTGAGACTTACAACCTCATAGAGCGCGACCTCTGTTGGCATCCCCAGATCATCACGCATCCCGGCTTTGTTGATTTCGTCCGCGAAGTCAAAGAACGCTTCCGGACTCTCTAACATTTTCCCGATTGCGCGACCTGCAGGCTGGGCGCGAGCGCACCCGCGAAGTTTGCTAAACTATTGGTGGATATGACTGCGATCACTCAGATTGCTGGATTTGACGCTACCGGGTCGAGGCACCCGCGGCGGAAGACTTATGGCGTGAATGTTGGACCGGTGCGAGTGGGTGGGGGCGCGCCGATTGTGGTGCAGTCGATGACCAACACCGACACGGCGGATGTTGAATCGACGTTGAAGCAGACTTTGGAATTGGCGGAAGCGGGCTCGGAAATTGTGCGATGGACCGTGAATGTGCCGGAAGCGGCGGCGGCGGTGCCGGAGATCAAGAAGCGGATGCTGGCGGGGGGCTGCCATGTGCCGAACGGGCACGTGCTGTTGACGAAGTATCCGGATTGCGCGAAGGCGCTGGATAAATACCGCATCAATCCGGGCAACGTTGGAGCAGGCCAGCGGCGCGATGAACAATTTTCGACGATTTGCAAAGTGGCGCGCGACAACGGGAAGCCGGTGCGGATTGGGGTCAATGGCGGCTCGCTCAATCAAGAGCTGGTGATGGCCAAGATGCAGGAGAACACCGACAAGAATCTTGGGCTGGAGTCCGAAGAGATCATCAACCAGTGCATGGTGCTTTCCGCGGTGCAATCGACGGAGCTGGCTCTTGAAACCGGGCTGCGGCACGACCAGATCATTATTTCGTGCAAGACTTCGCGGCCGCGGGATTTGATTACCGTGTATCGCGATCTGGCCAGCAAGACCGAGCAGCCGTTGCATTTGGGATTGACGGAGGCTGGTATGGGTACCAAGGGACTGGTGTGGTCCGCTGCTTCGCTGGGCGTGCTGCTGTATGACGGGATTGGCGACACGATTCGCATTTCGCTGACTCCACGGCCCGGCGGGGATCGGCGTGAAGAGGTTTATGCCGCGTGCGAATTGCTGCAATCACTGGGACTGCGGTCGTTTTCGCCGAGTGTTACGGCTTGCCCCGGCTGCGGACGTACCACCAGCTCCACATTTCAGGAGCTTGCGGAGCGAACGCAGGACTACATTCGCGAAATGATGCCGACGTGGAAAACGCAGTTTGAGGGCGTGGAAACGATGACGCTGGCGGTGATGGGTTGCATCGTCAACGGGCCAGGGGAATCGAAGGCCGCCAATATTGGCATTTCGTTGCCCGGAACGGGTGAGGCTCCGCGCTGCCCGGTGTATATTGACGGCAAGAAAGACGTCACGCTCGAAGGAACTTACGACGAACTCGCCGCCGCGTTCAAAAAACTCCTCGACAACTACGTCTCCACCAAGTATCCCCGCAAGACCGCTGCTACTCTCTCTCACTAATATGCTCCTGGGCGCGCGGTTGCCTATCCCTGAACGTTGCTGCTATTCTTCGCGGCCTATGGTCTTGCCGACAAGAGGAACATGACAATCCGAAAGTGGACGGAGACTTCATTCGTTCTGCTGACCCTGACTTTCTGCCTGAATGTCTCTGGCATTCGAGGTCAACAACAGCGTGGGCCCTCTACAGCAGAAGAACGTGCCCGCGCCGTGCAGGTTGCGAAGTCCTTGCGAACTGCTCCTCTGGCCGATAGCACCACAAAGGATCGTGAATGGCTTATGGTGTGGCTTATCCAAGTTCCAGACATCAGCGTAAAACTTTGTGGCGGGGTGCTAGGTGAGTTGGGAGATTCCAAAAAAAGCGAATACCCCGGGGCCCTGATCGCAACAATGATGGCATCCGAAGCCGCCTACGTGATTGAGAATCCCGACAAGGCCAAAGACAATTCTGCAATGTATCTCGCGGGAATTGAGGGCGCCCTCGATGCTTATCAGGCCATCCGCAGTACCGACTCCAGCTACCACGCAAAGCAGTTGGACGAGTTAAATCAAAAGCGAATCGACGGCAAGTTAGCCGACGCCGTAAAGTCAGTCACCAAGAAATGCAAGTGAACTCCCTCGCCGCGACATCGACGGGTTTTCAGAACGGGCTTATCTCGATTGAGCAAAATGGAGCTTAGAACCTAAATCGCCTGATCTTAACGGCCAAACGGGAATAATCCTTCTAGAAGGAACAATGCCTCAAACCGAACTCATCTTCTCTGTTCAGGAGTCACCTGAAGGCGGGTATGAAGCCCGCGCCCTGGGATTCCCTATTTTCACCCCAGCTGATTCTCTCGATGAATTGAAGAACATGGTGCGCGATGCCGTCTCGTGCCATTTCGAGAACGGCCAGAAGCCTGAAATCATTCGTCTCCACACCGTTAAGGACGAGGTAATTCCTGCGTGAAACTTCCTCGTGACGTAAGTGGTCACGACCTCGTTCGCGCGCCCACACGGTTCGGTTACGCAGTTACTCGCCAGACTGGTAGCCACATGCGTCTCTCTTCAAGAATTCAGGGTATTGAGTACCACGTGACGATACCTGCGCACGATTCGCTTCGCATCGGTACCCTCTCCCAAATCTTGAATGAGGGCTTACCTGGAACGCTCGCGGGGACAAACTTGTCGAGGATTTGTTCGGTTAGAATCTCCAGACCGTCAATTTCCAGCAAAGTTCATGTGCTAGAATTTTTGTGCTGCACGAACGTTGTAGCGGAGTTCCACTTGAAAATTTCGCGAGAAGATGTGGTGCGGGTGGCGGAGCTGGCTTATCTCGATTTGAGCGAGACGGAGCTGGAGACGTATCGCGCGCAGATTGACGAAATTCTGGAATATATCGGAAAGCTGAACGAGCTGGATACGGCGAATGTGGAGCCGATGGCACAGGTGTTGACGGACGATCAGACCGCGGATGCCACTTTGCGCGAGGATGTGGTGGTGCCGTGCGGGATTGCGGCGGAGTTTTTGAAGCAGGCGCCGGATCCGGAGCCGCCGTTTTTCCGGGTGCCGAAGGTGATTGAAAGGTGATTTTGTAGCGCCAGCATCTTGCTGGCGTCTTTGGATCAAAGGAAAAACCCGCCGGCAGGATGCCGGCGCTACGACACGCACGACGAGGGCGCTACGAAACAGGAGGGCACGGCATGCCGTGCCCCTACCGGAAAAAGGCCAGAGGCGAAAAGGCCAGAGGCGGACACGGGGAAACGTGGCGACGAAATGGACGATTGACGGGGGGAAGGCAGCGCTGGCGGCGAAGAGGCTTTCGACGCGCGAGATCACTACCGACTTCTACAAGAGCATCAATGCGCGGAACAAAGAGCTGAACGCGTATCTGGCGCTTTCGCCGGAGCGGGCGTATGCGCAGGCTGACAAGATTGATGCGTTAATTGCTGCCGGGAAGCCGCTGCCCCCGCTAGCGGGAGTGCCGATCGCCATCAAGGACGTTCTGAGCACGCGCGGCGTGACCACGACCTGCGGCTCGAAGATTCTGGAGCACTACGTTCCGCCGTACGACGCAACGGCAGTAGCGCGGCTGGAAGAAGCTGGCGCGATCATCTTGGGCAAGACCAATTGCGATGAATTCGCGATGGGAAGTTCGAACGAAAACTCGGCGTATGGCGCGGTGAAGAATCCGCTGGCGCTGGATCGCGTGCCGGGAGGATCGAGCGGCGGCTCGGCTGCGGTGATTGCGGCGGGGCTTGCAGTGGCTTCGCTTGGGACCGATACCGGCGGCTCGATTCGGCAGCCGGGCGCGCTGTGCGGGATTCCGGCGATGATGGGCAGCTACGGGCGCGTTTCGCGCTACGGATTGATTGCGTTCGCGTCGTCGCTCGACCGAATTGGGCCGTTCGCCAACAATGTGAAGGACGTTGCGGCAATCCTGCAAACCATTGCCGGGCGCGATCCGAACGATTCCACTTCGACGACCGAGCCGGTTCCGAGTTATACGGATGAGATCACAAAGCCGGTGAAAGGGCTGCGCATCGGGGTTCCGCGCGACTACTTTGCCGAGGGCATGGATTCCGGTGTACGGGAAAAAGTGGTAAAAGGGATCGAGCTGCTGAAGCAACTGGGCTGTGAGCCGGTGGACATCCGCATGCCGCACACCGACTACGCGATCGCGACGTACTACATTATTGCGACGGCGGAAGCGAGTTCGAACCTGGCGCGCTATGACGGGGTGCGATACGGGCTGCGGGTGGACGATCCGACGCTGATTGGGATGTACCGCAAGACGCGTGGCGCTGGATTTGGGGCGGAAGTGAAACGGCGGATTGTGCTGGGCACTTACGTCCTTTCGGCGGGCTACTACGACGCCTATTACTTGAAGGGGCAGAAGGTTCGAGCGCTGATTGCCAAGGATTTTGGCGACGCCTTTCAAAAAGTTGACGCGATTGTCACCCCAACGTCACCGATTCCGGCGTTCAGACTGGGCGAAAAGACCGACGACCCGCTGCAAATGTATCTGGCGGATATATACACGGTTACCGGGTCGTTAGCGGGAGTACCGGGGATTTCAGTTCCTTGCGGGAAGATTTGCGGAACGCTGCCGGTGGGGCTGCAACTGTTCGGGCCGGCGTTTGGCGAAGCGACGATTCTGCGGATTGCGCATGCATTCGAGCAAGCCGGCGGCGCACAGTTATAAAGAGCAGAACGCAGAGTGAAACTTTTGTAATATCTTGGGTATGTCCAGCCTGCAAGCCACGGTTGAAAAGTTGAGCTTCGCGCAAAAGAGTTTTCTGCCCGCCGCTGACGCCGTTCCAGCCGAAGAATGGCATACACAGCCGGATGCGCAGTCCTGGTCGGCGGCTCAATTGGTGGCGCATCTTTGCCGAGTCGAGCGCGGAGTTCTGAGCTACGCGGATCGCGTGGTGCGCAAAACACCGCTACCAGTAACGTTTTTCAAGCGATTGCACCTGCCAATTGCGCTGGTGGAAAGCCGGCTTATCAAAAGGAAGAGCCCGGCCGGGCTGTTGCCGGAGCCGGAACGATTGGCTAACAAGGAAACCATGCTGGCGGAGTTACGAGGTGTCCGCGAAAGGACACTAGCGTTCCTGGAAGAGACACATGGACGTGACTGTAGCGTTTACTGCTGGCGGCATCCGTTTCTGGGCTCGCTGAATTTTTACGACTGGTTCGGCTTTGTGGGCGCGCATCAGATCCGGCATACCAAACAAATGGTAGAAATCTGGAAAAATCTTCCAAAACACGTAGCAACTTCGCAGAAGTAGATGATTTAGCCGCACCCGGTCGATTCGTTTGCGCAAGGTACTAACTGGATGGTGCGGCTCCTTTCGTAAAGCAATCCAAGTAAAAAGAGCCATTTTTTGGGCACTTCGAAAAGGTACTAGAGCGAAGGTTTCATCCAATAGAGAACGGAACGACTATTGCAGGGAAAATGTGCAGCGCTTAATCTGCAACTAGCATCCAACTTTGGTGTTAGACAAAGTGGGAGCACAAGAGGCAGCGAGTGCGGTCCAGGAGCAAAGTCATGGTTACCGTAAAGTCGAGCCAGAAGATATTCACCGATTCGGAAGTCGCAAGCCTTACCGGGATTTGCGTCGAACACATCCACAACTTCGCCAAGAGCCGTCATCTGGGGTTCATCGCGCGGGCCGCCGAAGCTGCGGGCGCGCAGGCCGACCAGTGGCTGTTCAGCTTGTCGGATTTGATGGTGCTGGTGACGCTGTTCCCGAAGTGCACGCACTAACACCGAAGCTGCCGCGTTGCGGCTGGCGTGTGTTTGGCGGCTGCACGGGTTCGCGTTTTTTGCCGTAGGGCATTCGGTTTTAAGATTTGGGAATTACTTGATTTGGTTCCTCGCGCTTTCCTTTCGATCCAATTAAATCAAGACATTTATCCCTCGCCAGCTCGTCGGTTGCATTTCGCTGTTTATCTGCCGGGGCTGAACGGGGCCTCAAACAACTTCCCTATTTTCAGTAACATCCGGACGGCAAACCTGCAATAATGCCGGTTCATGTTTGCGAGCTGAAAAAACGATGAGCCGGCGTTTTGATGTGCTGGTATTGGGTGCAGGCGCTGCTGGCCTGTTTTGCGCGGCGGAGGCCGGCAAACACGGGCGGCGGGTAGCCATGCTGGAGCGGGCGGAGCGGGCTGGGAAAAAGATCCTGATTTCCGGCGGCGGGCGCTGCAATTTCACCAATATTTATTGCAAGCCGGAGAATTTCCTTTCGGCGAATCCGCACTTTGCGAAGTCCGCGCTGGCGCGGTATACGCCGGCGGATTTTGTTGCGCTGGTGGAGAAGCACAAAATTCCGTATCACGAGAAGACGCTAGGCCAGCTGTTTTGCGACGATTCCGCGCAGCAGATCATTGGACTACTGGAAAATGAGTGCCGCGACGCGGGGGTAAAGACCTTTCTGAACGAGCGAATCGTCGAAGTGACCAAGACGACGGAGTTTGTGGTGAGGTCGGAAACGGAAGAATACCGGGCGGCGGTGCTGGTGGTTGCGACGGGCGGACTCTCGATACCCAAAATGGGGGCGACCTCGTTTGGATACGAATTGGCGCGGCAATTTGGAGTGAAGATTCAGCCAACGCGGCCTGCGCTGGTGCCGCTGGTGTTGGGTCGACAAGCGCAGAAACAGTATTGCGATCTGGCGGGGGTGTCGGCGGAAGTGATCGCGCGTTTTAATGGCGCGTCGTTTCGGGAAAAGATGCTGGTTACGCATCGCGGGTTGAGCGGACCGGCGATTTTGCAGATTTCGTCATATTGGGAGCGCGGGAAGCCGATCGTGCTAGACCTGGCTCCGGAGCGCGAAGTGACTCCTGCCGTACAAAGAGCGAAATATAGGAATTTGCCGGAAGTGGTTGCGGCGTTTCAGGGGATCTTGCCGAAGCGTTTTGCGGAGCGCTGGGTGGAGTTGCACGAACCGGAATCGCTGACGAACCCCGGACTGGAGAAGTTTGAACGGGAAGTTCATTCTTGGGCCGTGGTGCCGGTGGATACGGAAGGCTATGAGAAGGCCGAAGTGACTGCTGGAGGGGTGGATACGGACGAGCTTTCCAGCAAAACGATGGAGAGCAGAAAGGTGCGGGGACTGTTTTTTATCGGAGAGGTTGTGGATGTGACCGGGCAACTTGGCGGATTCAATTTTCAGTGGGCGTGGGCTTCGGGGGCGGCGGCGGGGCGGGCGATGTAATTGGTGTTGAGCGACACTTGTGCGAGAGTCCTATTGAACAGAGCGTTCCTTCCTCACACCATAGGGTCGTGCCTTACTTTATTTTGCCCGTATTATGGATTTTACTGGTAGCTTCAGGGACGATCCTGCTGTCGCTTCGATTCACACGCGCGGCGGGCGTCGCACTCATCGTCTACGCAACAGGCATAATCTGGTTCAGCGTTCTGCTTTCCGTTGTCTTGCCTGTTTGCGTGATACTTGTCACGAAGCCATTCTATTCTGAGAAATTAGATTTCCTGCCCATCATCGCCTGGCTAGTTGGGTTCGTTTCAGGTTCGATTCTCGGCGGGTTACTGGCTCACAAGACTCACAAGAAGTTACAAGCGAAGTTCCCACAGTTGGCGCCAACCCCGCGAAATTCCGCCAGTGTCGGCTAAGTCTGTTTGGCTTCGAGTTCGGCCCAGCGGGCGTATAGTCTTTCGACGGTTTTTTGGGCCTGCTCTAGCTCAACGCTGGCAGCGTGGAGCCTTGTGGCATCCCCGCTAACATCGGGATCATTCAACGTGCTGAGTTTCTCCCGCAGTTTGGCTTCGGCTTCGTGAATGGTTTTTTCCATCAATTCAAATTCACGGGTTTCCTTGAAGGAGAGCTTCTTTTTCGTCGCGGGTTGAACTGCGCTTACAGCCGGGGTTGCCGATGCGCGCGACGGCGAACTTCCGTTGGTGCTGGCGGAGCCGGGTTTTTTGCTACGGGCGCGTTCGTTCTGGGCTTTCCATTCCTCCCACTGAAAATAGTCAGCGAAGCGTTCGGCACCGCCCAGTCCGTCGAGTCCGAAAACGACATTGGAGACGCGATCGAGCAAAAAGCGATCGTGAGTGACCAGAACGAGCGCGCCGGTAAATTCCAGCAGGCTTTCCTCGAGGATTTCCAGTGTCGGGATATCGAGATCGTTGGTGGGCTCGTCGAGGAGCAGGACGTCGGCCGGTTGGAGCATAAGCTGAGCGATCAGGACGCGGGCCCGCTCGCCTCCGGACAGGCGCCCGACGGGCCGGTTTAGATCTTCTGCGGTAAAGAGAAAACGCGCAGCCCACGATGCGACGTGGATGACACGGTCCTGGTAGATGACGGAGTCGCTGTCTGGTGCGAGCGCGCGACGCAGCAAGACATCCGGATCGAGGCGGCGGTTCTGGTCGAAATAAACGATGCGCAGATTGTCGGCTTTTTTAATTTTCCCGCTGGCAGGTTGCAATTCTCCCAGCAGGAGACGCAGTAGCGTGCTTTTGCCGCTACCGTTGGGGCCGACGAGACCAACGCGCATGCCGGAAGTGATAGCGAACTGGATGTTTTCGAAGAGCTGGCGGCCAGCAAACGAGAAGCTGACATCGTCGAGTTGAATGAGCTGGCGAGTCTGGCGATTGGTGGCGGAAAAATTGATATTGGCCGAAGTGCTGCGAGTACGCGCGTTCAAGTCGGCGAGGTCGCCGATGAGTTCGTGGGCTTTGTCGATGCGGGCTTTGGCTTTGGTGGTGCGGGCCTTGGGGCCGCGCCGCAGCCATTCGAGTTCGTTGTGCACGCGATTTTCGAGCGCGTCCTGATGCTTTTGCTGGGCGTGGAGGTAGTTTTCCTTGGCCTCGAGGAACTTGCTGTAATTCCCGGCCACCCGGAGGAAGCCGTCTTCATAGGAGCGGCTGAGCTCGACCATGGCGTTGGACACATTTTCGAGGAAGTAGCGGTCGTGGCTGACGACCACGCAGGCAAATTGTGCGTATCGCAAAACGGATTCAAGCCATTCGATGCCTTCGAGGTCGAGGTGATTGGTGGGCTCGTCCAAAAGCAAAATGTCCGGCTGCTGAACCAGCGCCGCGGCAACCGCAAGGCGTTTGCGCCAGCCGCCAGAGAGCGAATTGGCAACGGCGTCGTGGTCCTCGAAACCGGCGCGGCCGAGGACTTCGGCAAATCGGCCGGCGCGTTCGTGTTCCGGCACCCCGCCTTCGTGGAAGGCCTTTTCGATCACCGAGCGAACCGTTTCATTCGGCGCAAACTCGGAAACCTGAACTACGGAACTAAGCCGCGCGCGTTTACGAAGCGCAACATCACCAGTGTCCGGATTGACCCGGCCAGCCAGAATCTCGATCAGCGTGGATTTGCCGGAGCCGTTGGGGCCAATCAGGCCGATGCGTTCGCCTTCAGAGACGGTGAACGAGATATGGTGAAATAGAGGAGCGACGCCGTAGCGTTTGGAAAGCGATTGGGCGCTGAGAATCGGTGGCAAATTTGAACACTCCGGAAATCGTCTATTCCAGAATAACAGGATGCGGCCAAGTGCACCGGAGATGCGACGGGCGGCCGCTGCGATGGCTGAAGGACTTGGCGAACCCGCCGGCCGGTGGAGGCAAAGCCCTTTACACCGAGCAGAAAGAGAAGTACAACGCTGGAACAAGAATAATTCGTCGAGTTGACAGCCATCTCCGCAGATGCCAACTGGGACGCACGGAAAGTTAGCCTCGGGAGGGCGGAAATGTCGTACGAACTGGCATGGAAAGTACTGATCGGAATACTGGCTGGAGGACTGGCGCGATACGCGCTGCCCGGGAGGAATCCGGGAGGACTGGTGGTCTCAGTGATGGTGGGGCTGGCGGGATCGTTCCTCGGGTCGTATCTCGGTGACCGATATGGATGGTTTCATCAGGGCGAATTCGAAGGATACCTGGGGTGCGCCGTGGGAGCAATGGCGCTGCTGGCGGTGTTTCGGTTCGTGACCGGAACGACAGCGGGAGCGGGCGGTCGCGAGAACTACGACTTGTAACGAAGTTGTGCCCCGAGAGGCTCTAGCCTTCCCGCCCACAAGCGGTCTTTAAGTACATTTTCTAGGTCGCGACGGCCGTGGAGGATTGAAACCACTTGCAACGGTCTGGTGTCCGGCCGGTAAACGATAAGCTAAGAATATGCCGGGAAAAACCGCACAGCCTGATCCGTCAGATTTTTGCGGGTGTGACCAGCACCAGGATTCTCCGCGAGGAACACGAATTTCTCCCTAAGTGCGGATCCAACCGATCTTCTGGGATTCCCTCACCGCGGTCGAGTTGCTCGATGCCGCGCCGAATCTTTACTTGCATGGCGTCCTTGTTCTCAAGGAGCCGGCGATCCTGCTCTTCCTGGGTTTCGAGCAGCCGCGTCAACACTTCCTCGACGCTGCCGGCATCCCTGGACTGTAGCTGTTTTCGGATTCGCGCCTCCAGTTCGGCATCGCGAATTTCAATTTGCATGGAAACTGTCCTCCTGACGGGTCGCCCCAGACTATGCCGGCGTAGCGAAGGGGCAAAATTGTCAAGCATGGGCGATACCCAAATAAAAAGGCCGCCGAGATTATCGGCGGCCTTTAAAGTTGTTTGCGTCTTTGATTGATACGATCTACCAGAATCCGTTCGCCGCGCTCGCAGCCGAAGCCAGGAGCGGGTAAAGAGTAACCTGAAGCAGAGCTTCAAGCTGAACTTCCAGAGCAAGCTCTGAAAGCAAAACATCGAACGTTGCAGCTAGAGCCCGTGAGAGCCTAGCTGCGGTGGCCAGCATTACCTGCACACCATAGCAGGTTGAGCTGGCTCTATCTTTAGAAAGGAGGTGATCCAGCCGCAGGTTCTCCTACGGCTACCTTGTTACGACTTCACCCCAAT
>WNFM01044206.1_pt2 | contig 13951 bp, 9 predicted proteins | sample 5400271 | NCBI WGS metagenome assembly WNFM01 (sample SAMN13153352, study PRJNA577476) | soil metagenome | isolation source: 60 cm saprolite on Douglas fir-dominated hillslope | place: USA:California | collected 2013-09-17 | reverse complement strand
GGTCTGCATGGCCGGGGGCTGCGCCCGCCGGGCACGGGTCCGGCTCGCTGGCGCGAGCCTCCCCTCGCCTCGCTCCCACCCACCGCGCTGTGAAGCGCGCGGTGGGACCCCTGGTCGCTCGGTCTTCACACGACCCGGCGAGCGCAGCCCCCGGCGATGCAGACCAATGCCCCCCCGACCTCCGCCGCCTGGAGACCGAATGGCACCGCAGGTCCGTGAATTCATCGATCGCGACTTCGGACACGAACGCTCGCTGCCGGTGATCGCCTGGGCGGGACGGAATCGGCGGCCGTAGCGGTGATCCCTGCGTGAAGCGGCGCGGTCTGCATTTGCCGGGTCGTGTGAGACCGAGCGACCGGGGCCCCGCCGCGCGCTTCACAGCGCGGTGGGTGGGAGCGAGGCGAGGGGAGGCTCGCGCCAGCGAGCCGGACCCGTGCCCGGCAAATGCAGACCGCGCCGCTTCACACCGGAGGCGCCTCAGGGCTGATAAGATCCGATCCCGGACGAAGCGCTCCAGGGAAGCACAAGGAGGATGATGATGTCGGAACCGAAGACATCCGCAAAAACGGTTGAAGAAGTGGTCCCGGGCCTGTTCCATTATCAGATCGAGGACGATCGAATCCGGCATATCAGCGACGGCTACGCGCTGGTGAAGGACGGGAAGGTCACGCTGATCGATCCGCTTCCCGTCGACGAGGCGGCGCTGCGGCCGCTCGGTTCGATCGCGGCGATCGTGATCGGCGCCGCTTCGCATCAGAGGTCGGCCTGGAGCTATCGCGGCCGAACCAGGGCGAAGGTGCACGCGCCGGCCGGGCTGCAGGGGGCCGACGAGGCGCCGGACGTCTCCTACCAGGAAGGCGCCCGGCTGCCGGGCGGGCTCGAGGCGGTGGCGGCGCCGGGGCCGAAGGCGCCGCATTTCGCCCTGCATCTGGCGGGCGATCCGGGCGTCCTGTTCGTCGGCGATCTGATCATGAACGAGCCGGGTCAGGGACTGGTCTTCCTGTCGGACAAATACATGCAGGAGCCGGCCAAGGGCCCCGTGACGGCACGGAGGCTGCTCGAGCTCGACTTCGAAGTCCTCTGCTTCGCGCATGGGGCGCCGTGGAAGCGCGGCGCGCGCAAGGCGATCGAGGATCTGTTGAAGAAGCGCGGCGCCTGAACGGCGGGGGCGGCGAAAACGCGCGAACGCCCGGGCGCGCCGCGTCAGATCGGAGCGGGCGCCTCGCCCTCGACGAAGCGCGGCAGCTCGGAGGCCTTGAACTGCAGGCCGACGTAGAACGGCCCGAACTCGGCGTAATCGGCGCTCGCCTCGTCGAACCGCAGCTCGTAGATCAGCTTCTTGAAGACGATCGGATCGTCGGCGAACAGGTCGACACCCCACTCCCAGTCGTCGAAGCCGATCGCGCCCGAGATAATCTGCGTGACCTGGCCGGCGTACCCCCGGCCGATCTGGCCATGCTCGCGCATCATGGCGGCGCGCTTGTCGAACGGCAGCGCGTACCAGTTCTTCGTCTCGCCCCGGTGCTTGTTCATCGGGTAGAAGCAGACATGCCGCCGGCGCGGGATCTCGGTGAACAGGCGACCGATCATCCGTTCCCTCTGGCGGGCCATCTCCTCGTCGAAGGCGCGCTCGAACGGCTCGCTGCCGGTCTGCAGGCCGCGCCCCCGAAGCTCTTCATGGATCTTGCCGGTCATCTCATACAGCCCCAGCTCGACCACCGACACGAACGACGTGGTCGGCTCGAAAAAGTCGAAAAGACGCGTCCGGGAGAGCTGCGACTCCGTCTGGGCCAGTTCTTCGAAGCTCTTCCGGAAATGGATCAGCATCAGGTCGGCCTTGTGGCCGAGGACCCGGACCAGGGCGCTCGGCCCCTCGGCGCGGCCCTCCATCCCGCCGAGGAGATCGGCGGCCTCCCGCGCCGTCGTTTTGCGGTCCGCGGCGGCGAGCAGGCGCAACCGCTCGCGGTCGAGCCTGTACAACTGGTGGAGTACACTCCACCCCTCGAGCGTCTCGGGAACCTGCGGGTTGTGCATCGGTCGTTCTCCGCGGCCCCATAGTCTAGCCGCTCCGGTGGCGCGGCACAACCGCGGGCCCGCGCGGCTTACGAGGGCGGTGTGTCATGGTTGCGGTGCGCGGGTTCATCCTGCAGCCGACCTACCGGATCGAATCGGGCCGGCCGGTCGTGCATCTGCACGGCCGTCTCGAGACGGGCGAAGCGTTCCTGATCCGCGAGACGCGCTCGATCCCCCATTTCTTCGTGCGCGCTCTGGATGTTCCGGCGGTGCGCGGCGCCGCCCGGGTCGTCGTTCCCACCGGGCTTCGATCGATGCAGGGGGACGAGGTGGCGCGCGTCGAGCTCTCCCTGCCGGCCGACGCGCCGAGCGTGCGTGAGGCGCTGCGGGCGCAGGGGCTCCCGACCTTCGAGGCCGATGTCCGCTTCGCGATGCGGACCCTGATCGATCGGGCCCTGCGGGGGTCGATCGCGATCGAGGGCGAGAGCGCCGGCGGGGCGACCCGCGCCTTCGAGAACCCGCTGCTGTCGCCCTCGGACTGGGAGCCGCGACCTCAAGATCTCGTGATCCTCTCCATCGACCTCGAGACCGATCCGCGCGGCCGGCACGTTTTCTCGGCGGCCCTGGCCGGCCGCGGGGTGGACGAGGTCCTCCTGGCGCTTCCCGAAGCCGCCGTCGAGGCGGCGCGGCGGACGCTCGGCGGGGAGTCGGGCGCGCTCCATGCCTGCGGCGACGAGGCCGGTCTTCTGCGCCGGCTCTTCGAAAGGCTGCGCGGGCTCGATTTCGACATCCTGACCGGCTGGAACGTCATCGATTTCGATCTCTCGGTGTTGATCGCGGCCGCCACCCGCCTCGGTATTCCGATCGAGATCGGCCGGGCGCCGGGGGCCGCCCGTGTGGTGCGCGAGCGCTCGACCTGGCGGCGGGGCCGGGCGGAGATCCCCGGGCGGCTGGTCCTCGACGGCATCGATCTTCTCAAGAGCGCCTTCGTCAAGCTGGATGACTACCGTCTCGACACCGCCGGCCTGGCCCTCTTAGGCGAGGGGAAGGTGGCGCTCGACCACGGGGTCGGCGCGCCGGGCGAGGGGGCGCCCCCGGGCCCGGGCGGCCGCGCGGAGGCGATCGAGCGGACCTTCCGCGAGGACCTGCCGCGCTTCGTGCGTTACAACCGGAACGACGCCCGCCTCGTGCTCCGGATCCTCGACAAGGCGCGTCTGGTCGAGCTGACGGTGCGCCGCAGCCTCCTGACCGGCATGCCGCTCGATCGGGTCGGGGCGAGCATCGCGTCGTTCGACGCGCTCTATCTCAACGCCCTGCGCCTGCGCGGCCGGGTCGCTCCGAGCGTCGGCCGCGACCACGGGGAGATCCGGCCGACCCTGGGAGGGGCGGTCCTCGAGCCTGCGCCCGGTCTGTACGAAAATGTCCTCGCGTTCGATTTCAAGAGCCTCTACCCCAGCCTGATCCGCACCTTCAACATCGATCCGCTCGGTCACGTGCCGCACCCCGCTCCGGACGAAGAGGCGACGCTCCTGCGAGCCCCGAACGGTGCTTTCTTCCGGCGCGAGCCGGGCATCCTGCCCGGAATCCTGACCGCCCTCTTTCCGAAGCGGGAAGAGGCGAAGCGGCGCGGCGACGCGGTCGGATCTCAGGCGGTCAAGATCCTGATGAATTCCTTCTACGGCGTGCTCGCGACCCCCGCCTGCCGCTTCTACTCGTCCGAGGTGGCGAACGCCATCACCCACTTCGGCCAGTGGGTCCTTCATTGGGCCCGGGACCGAGTCGAAGCGTCGGGGCAGCGGGTGCTGTACGGCGACACCGACTCGCTCTTCGTACTCTCGGGATGCTCCGGGCCCGAGGCGTCCGCGCAGGCCCGGCGTCTCGGCGCGGCGCTCGCGGAGCGGATCAACGCCGATCTTTCGGATCTGATCCGGGAGCGCTACGCCGTCACCAGCCATCTCGAGCTCGAGTTCGAGGCGCTCTACCTGAAGCTCCTGCTGCCGGCGATGCGGCACGGACAAGGCGGCGCCCGCAAGAGGTACGCCGGGCTGATGGAGCCGGCGCGCGGACCGGGCGCCGCCCTGACGGTCTTCGTCGGCATGGAAGTTGTCAGGCGCGACTGGACCGAGCTCAGCAAAGAATTCCAGCGCGGCCTGTACGAACGATTGTTTCAGGGTGATTCCCGGGAGGTGATGGGAGACTACGTCCGCCGCTTCGCCGCCGACCTGCGCGCCGGCCGGCACGACGCCAAGCTGGTCTACCGCAAGGCGCTGCGGAAGGGGCTCAACGAGTACACCGCGACCACGCCGCCGCACGTCAAGGCGGCGCGGCAGCTGCCGCGCGGCGCCACCGGGCTCATCGAGTACGTGATGACGACGTCGGGGCCGGAGCCCGCAGCGCAGCGCCGCTCGCCGTTCGACTACGAGCATTACGTCGACAAGCAGATCCGGCCGATCGCGGAGGCGATCCTGCCGCACGTCGGGCTCGACCTCGATGCCCTGGTCGAGGGGGACCGCCAGCGCCGTCTCTTTTAGCCGGCGCGCGCCCCCTCCGCTATAATTCATCGCGGAGATCGCGCATGGACACGAATGACAGCAGCCCCGACTACGTCGCCTCGGTTTACGACGCGATGCATCGCCGCCTGGCGATCGCGCGCCGCCGGCTCAACCGGCCCCTGACGCTTTCCGAGAAGATCCTCCTCGGTCATCTGAACGATCCGGGGGGGCAGCCGATCGAGGCGGGGAAGAGCTACGTCCTGCTCCGGCCCGACCGCGTCGCGATGCAGGACGCCACCGCGCAGATGGCGCTGCTGCAGTTCATGCAGGCGGGCCGGGACCGGGTGGCGGTTCCGACCACGGTGCACTGCGACCACCTGATCCAGGCGCGCGTCGGCGCCGCGGCCGACATGCAGGCGGCGATTCAGGGGAACCACGAGGTGTACGAGTTCCTGCGCAGCGTCAGCTCGCGCTACGGGATCGGATTCTGGCGCCCCGGCGCCGGTATCATCCACCAGGTGGTGCTGGAGCACTACGCCTTCCCGGGCGGGCTGATGATCGGCACCGACTCGCACACGCCGAACGCCGGCGGCCTGGGGATGGCCGCCATCGGGGTCGGCGGGGCCGACGCCGTCGACGTCATGGCCGACTTTCCCTGGGAGGTCCTCTACCCGAACCTGATCGGCGTGCGCCTCACCGGCCGGCTCTCCGGCTGGACGGCGCCCAAGGATGTCATCCTCAAGGTGCTCGGCATCCTCACGGTCAAGGGTGGCACGAACCGGATCGTCGAGTATTTCGGTCCGGGCGCGCGCGCCATCTCCTGCACCGGGAAAGGGACGATCACCAACATGGGGGCCGAGCTGGGGGCGACCACCTCGATCTTCCCGTACGACGAAAAGATGGATGCCTATCTGCGGGCCACGGAGCGCGCGCCGCTTGCCGACCTGGCGAAGAAGAACCGCGACCTGCTCGAGGCCGACCCGGAGGTCGAGGCGGACCCGGGGCGGTTCTTCGAGCGGGTGGTCGAGATCGACCTCTCCGCCCTCGAGCCGCAGATGGTCGGCCCGCACACGCCCGACCTGGCCAGGCCCGTCTCGGCGCTGCGCGAGGCGATCGGCCAGCACGGCTACCCCGAGTCGATCTCGGTCGCGCTGATCGGCTCGTGCACCAACTCCTCTTATGAAGACATCACGCGCGCGGCCGACGTCGCCCTGCAGGCGAAGGCGCACGGCGCGCGGATGGTGGTGCCGCTCCTCGTCACCCCCGGAAGCGACCAGATCGACCAGACGATCCGCCGCGACGGCCAGATGGCCGCCCTCGAGGCGGTCGGCGCGACCGTGCTGGCCAACGCCTGCGGGCCGTGCATCGGCCAGTGGCACCGGCCCGGCATGAAGAAAGGCGAGCGGAACACCATCGTCACCTCGTTCAATCGCAACTTTCCGGGGCGCAATGACGCCAACCCCGAGACGCTGGCCTTCATGGGCAGCCCCGAGATCGTCATGGCGTACGGGCTGTCCGGAAAGCTCTCGTTCGATCCGCTGCATGACACGCTGCCGGGGGCCGACGGGCCCTGGCGTCTCGACCCGCCGAAGATCGCGCCCGAGCTCCCCGAGCGGGGGTTCGTCCGCTCGCGCGCCGGCTACATCGCTCCCGCGGACGACCCGCGGAGCATCGAGATCCGGGTCGATCCCAAGAGCGAGCGGCTGCAGATCCTCGACCCGTTCGACCCGGTCGTCGACGGCGCCTTCGTCGAGATGCCGCTGCTCCTCAAGACGAAAGGGAAGACCACGACGGATCAGATCTCGCCCGCCGGCTTCTGGCTGCGGTTCCGCGGCCATCTCGACAAGATCAGCGACAACATGTTCACCGGCGCGGTGAACGCCTTCAGCGGCGAGCGGGGCCGGACCTTCAATCAGATCGACCACGCGCCCGGACAGGAGGTCCCCAAGGTGGCGCGCGCTTACAAGGCGGCGGGGAAACGGTGGGTCGTCGTGGGGGACGAGAATTACGGCGAGGGGAGCAGCCGCGAGCATGCCGCGATGTCGCCCCGCTATCTGGGCGCCGCGGCGATCGTGGCGCGCAGCTTCGCCCGGATCCACGAGAGCAATCTCAAGAAGCAGGGGGTCCTGCCCCTGACCTTCGCCGATCCGGCCGATTACGAGCGGGTGCGCGAGGAGGATCGGATCACCTTGACGAACCTGCGCGATCTCGCTCCCGGTCTGCCGGTCACCGCGCTCCTGCATCATTCCGACGGCGCCGTCGAGACGATCGAGCTGCGGCACACGCTCAACCAGGAGCAGATCGCCTGGTTCCGCGCCGGCTCGGCCCTCAATCTTCTGCGTCGCCAGCAGGGAACCGCTTCGGCCGGGCCGCCGCCGGTCGGTTGATGATCGATCCCGAAGACGATCGGGGCCTCCCGCCCGGACGCGGCGCGGGCGCCTTTTTCGCGCGTCACTCGTTCTCGATCGTCGCGGCCGCGGCGGCGGCTCTCTCGCTGGGGCTGGCGCTCCGGGGCCTCACGCGCCAGCCGATCTGGCTCGACGAGGCGTACGCGATCGCGGTCGCCCGCCAGCCCCTGTCCGCGATCGCCCCCTCGCTCGCGGACGAGTCGGGCCCTCCTCTCTATTACTGGATCCTGCATGGATGGATCGCGCTGTTCGGAGACGGCGCCGCCGCCGTGCGGACCCTGTCGGTCGTCTGCGGGGTCCTCCTCGTGCCGGCCACGGCGCTCCTCGGCCGGCGGCTCGCCGGAGCCCGCTCGGGACTCGCGGCCGCCTGGGTGATCGCCGCTTCGCCGATGGTCGTCCAGTTCTCGCAGGAGACCCGGATGTACACCCTCCTCCCCCTCCTGACGGCGCTGTCGGCCGAGCGTCTTGCGGCCGTCGTGCAGAAGGGAGGCGCCCGCCGGATCGCCTGCTACGCGCTCCTCCTGGCGGCGACCCTCTACACGCACAACTGGGGACTGCTGCTCCTCCCCGCGCTCGCCGTCGCTGCGCTCGTTCTCGCGCGCCCCGGGGGCGATTCCGCCGGGCCGTCGGGACGCCTGCCCCCCGGGCGGTCGTCGCGCGACGCGCTTCGGGACGCATTCCTCGGAACCGCGGCGGCGCTCGCGATCTACGCTCCATGGCTGCCGGTCGTGCGGTCGCAGGCCGGAGCGCTGTCGTACCTCTTTATCGGAATGGTGCAGAAGCTGCCGGCCTGGCAGCTTCCTTTCCGGTCGCTGGTCCTGTTCGGAAGCGGAGTCGGGACGACCGGAGGGGAGGCAAAAAGCCTCCTGCCCGGCGCGGGCGGTCCTCTCCTCGCCGCGGCCTGGGGATGCCTGATCCTGGCGGCGCTTCGTGACCGGAGCTTCCGCCGCGCCGGGACCGCCCTGCTCGCGATGGCGTCGATCCCTCTCGCGGCGGCGGCGTTCTACGGCGTGGTGCGGCGGCCGATCTACTTGGTCGGACGGTACGAGCTGATCGTGCTGCCGTTCTTCGTCGTCCTCGTGACGGGAGGGGCCGCGACGCTTCTTCGCGGTCGAAGCTTCACGGCGCTCGTCACCCTCTGGGCCGCGATGCTCGTCCTCCTGACGCTCGGTTACACCGCGAAACCGCAGAGGCGCTTCGCGGAGCCCGAGCTCGCCGCCCGGCTCGCCCCCGCGCTGCGGGAGGGGGACCGCATCGTCTTCACCGGCCTCTATCGCGCCGCGATGGAATATCACCTGCGCCGCGCGGGAGCCCGCTTCGAGCCGGCCTCGTTCCCGCCCGACGTCGCCCTTCATCTCGGCTGGTTCTACGACGACCTCTACCATCTGGACGACCCCGCGCTGCTGGAGGCGGCGCGGGCCGACTGCCCGGCGGCGGGGCGGAGAACCTGGGTGGTCGCCAGCGGCGCCCGGACCTGCCGGCTGCTCCTCGAGCGGTTGTCGACCTGCGCCCGGATCACCACGCCCCTTGCGGCGCAGGGGCCGCCGTCCAATCTGCTGCTGCTGGCCGAGCCGGCCGGGTCTCCCCCCCCGCTCCTGAAGTAACATGGCAGGCTCCGAGAGCCATTCGAAGAAGAGGGTGCCGTGCCCGAGCTTCCCGAAGTCGAGACGATCCGCCGGGGGCTCGGTCCGCTCGTCACCGGCCGCAGGATCCTCGGGGTGCAGGTCAGGGACAGGCGGCTGCGCGAGCCGATCCGCCCGGAACAGCTGAGGCGGCTGCGCGGCGCCGAGGTGGAAGGGATCCGCCGCCGCAGCAAGTACCTCCTGATCGATACGAGCGCGCGCCTCACCCTGCTCGTTCATCTCGGCATGACCGGCCAGCTCTGGGTCGCCGATCGCGGCCGCCCGCGCCGGGCGCACGAGCATGTCGTCATCCAGCTCGACGACGGGCGCGACCTCCGCTTCGCCGACACGCGGCGCTTCGGTCTGCTGCGCGTTCTCCGAAGCGATCGGATCGACCTCGACCCGAGGATCATGGGGCTCGGGCCCGAGCCGCTCGACCCGGCGCTCGACGGCGCCGCCCTGTTTCGCGCGACGCGGGGGCGCCGCAAGCCGATCAAGAACTTCCTGCTCGACACACGCTCCATCGCCGGCGTGGGAAACATCTACGCCTGCGAGGCGCTCCATCGCTCGCGCATCCACCCGAAGCGTCCCGTCGGCCGGATCGGCGAGGAGGCCTGGGGGCGGCTGCTCGGCGAGCTGCGCGGCGTTCTGAACGAGGCGATCGCGGCGGGCGGGACGACGCTGCGGGACTTCCTCAATGCGGAGGGTGAGGTCGGCTACTTCGCCTTCTCGCTGCGCATCTACGATCGCGAGCGGAAACCGTGCGGCCGTTGCGCGGCGACGGTGCGGCGGATCGTCCAGGCCGGCCGCAGCACCTTCTACTGCCCGCGCTGCCAGCGCTGAGGCGGACGACTCACTTCTTCGAGGTCACGCCGCCGCCCGGCACCCAGAGACGGTCGCCCCGGCCGCCGTCGTTGGCGCGGCGGCTCATGACGAAAAGCAGATCGGAGAGGCGGTTCAGGTAAACGACGACGTGAGGATTGACCTTCTCGCGACCCGCGAGCGTCACGACGCGCCTCTCGGCGCGCCGGCAGACGGTCCGCGCCAGATGCAACCAGGCCGCCGCGTTCGACCCGCCAGGAAGAACGAAGCTGCGCAGCGGCGTCAGATCGGCGTTGCATCGATCGATCGCCTCTTCGAGCGGCCGGACATGTCCTTCGGTGATCCGCAGCGCCTTCCGCCCGGCCCCGGCCTTCCCGCGTCCCGGCTCGGGGACGCACAGATCGGCGCCGACGTCGAACAGGTCGTTCTGGATCCGGCCGAGCAGGGCGGCCGCCTCGGGGTCGACGCCGGCCGCGACCGTCAGGCCCATAACGGCATTCAGCTCGTCGACCGTGCCGTACGCTTCGATCCTCGGGTCATCCTTCGGCACCCTGCGACCGGTGCCGAGCGCCGTCGTCCCCTTGTCTCCGGTCTTGGTGTAGATACGCGACAGCAGAACCATCGGTGTTCTCCCCGGCCCCGCACCATGTTAATCCAAGGCGCGCTTGACAGCACGACGGGCCCGCGATGTAATCGGGACGTGGGTCGTAATGTGAAACTTCGGGGAGCGCGCCGGCGCGGGCGGGCGGCGCGCGTGTCCGGGTCGCGGCGCGTCCGGGCCCCGCGCGCCGATCGGACGCGGCGGACGACCGCGCATCTCACCCTCCTCCTGAATGGCGAGCTGCGCGACGTCGCCTGCGCGCCGCACAAGACCCTGCTCGAGATCCTGCGCGAAGATCTCGCCCTGACCGGCACGAAGCATGGGTGCGAGCTGGGGGAGTGCGGCACCTGCACCGTCCTCGTCGACGGCCGGCCGCAGCTCTCCTGTCTCGTCCTCGGCCTCGAATGCGAAGGACGTCCCATCATGACGGTGGAGGGGCTGGCCCGGGGGCCGGAGCCGCATCCGCTTCAAGCCGCATTCGCCGATCTGGGGGCGGCGCAGTGCGGTTACTGCACCCCCGGCATCCTGTGCGCCGCCAAGGCGCTCCTCGACGAGCGCGCCGCGCCGACCCGCGAGGAGATACGCGAGGCCCTGTCGGGGAACCTCTGCCGCTGCACCGGCTACATCAAGATCTTCGAGGCGGTCGAGCTGGCGGCGCTGCGCCTGCGCGAAGAGAGCGGATCCCCCGGACGGGCCCGCCGCTCCCGGGTGAGCCGATGAAAGCGCAGGCCGCGCGGCGTGTGATCGGCCGCTCCTTCCGCAAGGTCGATGGCCTGTCAAAATGCGCCGGCCGGACGCTCTTCGCCGACGACATCTTCCTGCCGCGGATGCTGTTCTGCAAGATCCACCGCTCGCCGCAGCCGCACGCCCGCATCGTTTCAATCGATACGACCCGCGCCTCCGCCTTGCCGGGCGTCGTCGCCGTCCTGACCGGGAAAGACCTGCCGATCCCGTTCGGGATCCTCCCGGTCAGCCAGGACGAGCATGCGCTCTGCCTCGACCGGGTCCGCTTCGTCGGCGATCCGGTCGCCGCCGTGGCGGCGGTCGACGAGGATGCCGCCTTCGAGGCGATGAATGCGATCCAGGTCTCCTATGAGCCGCTCGAGCCGATCCTGTCGATCGAGGGGGCGCTGTCGACGCCTGCGCCGCGGATTCACGACTACGGCGAAGAGGGGAACGTTCACAAGAAGGTCTCGCTCGAGTTCGGCGAGGTGGCGCGCGGCTTCGAAGAGGCCGAGACGATCTTCGAGGACACCTTCTTCTACGAAGGAAGCACGCATCTGCCGATGGAGCAGCATGCCGCCGTCGGGCAGCTCGAGCCGGACGGCCGGCTGACGGTCTGGTCGAGCACCCAGACCCCGCACTACGTGCACCGCGCCCTGGCGAAGGTGCTTGAGATGCCGCCGTCCCGCGTGCGCGTCATCGCCTGCCCGAACGGCGGCGGCTTCGGCGGCAAGAGCGACCCGTTCAGCCACGAGATCATCGTGGCGAAGCTGGCGCTCCTGACCGGCCGCCCGGTGAAAGCGACCCTGACGCGCGAAGAGGTCTTCTACTGCCACCGGGGACGCCATCCTGTGCTGATGGGGATCAGGACCGGGGTCCGGAAGGACGGATCGATCTCCGCGATGCACTTCCGGAGCCTTCTCGACGGCGGCGGATACGGCTCCTACGGGGTGGCGAGCACCTACTACACGGGGGCGCTCCAGACGGTGACCTATCCGATCACGCATTACAAGTTCGAAGGAGCGCGGCTCTTCACCAACAAGCCCCCCTGCGGCCCGAAGCGCGGGCATGGCACCCCGCAGCCGCGCTTCGCGCTCGAGGTGCAGATCGATCGAATCGCGGCGAGGCTCGGCGCCGACCCGGCGGAGTTCCGGCTGAGGCATCTCGTCCCGCCCAACTCCACGACGGTCAACCATCTCCGGATCGGGTCGATGGGGCTGCGGTCCTGCATCGAGAAGGTGGTCGCAGGCTCGGGCTGGAAGGGGAAGCATGGACGCCTGCCGCGCGGGCGCGGGATCGGTCTCGCCTGCTCCTCGTACATCTGCGGCGCGGGCCTGCCGATCTACTGGAACGCCATGCCGCACACGGGCGTGCAGCTGAAGCTCGATCGGGGCGGCGGCGTCACCGTCTTCTGCGGCGAGATCGACATCGGCCAGGGGTCGGACACGGTCCTGGCCCAGGTGGTGGCCGAGATTCTCGGGGTCGAGCTGCTCGACATCCGGGTGGTCGCCGGCGACACCGACCTCACTCCGGTCGATCTCGGCTCCTACAGCAGCCGCGTCACGTTGATGATGGGAAACGCCGCCATCCAGGCGGCCGAGCGGGCCCGTGAGATCGTCGCGCGAGGCGTCGCCCCGAAGCTCAAGGCGCCGGTCGAGCGGATCGGCTTCGCCTCGGGGCGGGTGTTCGACGTCGAGGCGCCCGAAGCGGGGCTGAGCTTCGCGGCGGCGGTCGTCGAGGCGGAGGCGAGGTTCGGCACCATCGGCACGGTCGGGTCGTACACGCCGCCTCCCTCGGGAGCGCGCTACAAGGGGTCGGGTGTCGGACCGTCCCCCGCCTACTCCTACAGCGCCGCGGTCGTCGAGCTGGAAGTCGACGAGCAGACCGGCTGGATCCGGGTCGAGCGGGTCCATCTCGCGCACGATGTCGGGCAGTGCATCAACCCGGTGCTCGTGGTCGGCCAGGTGGAGGGGAGCGTCTACATGGGGCTGGGGGAGGCGCTGATGGAGGAGCAGGTCTTCCGCGCCAACCGCCATGGCGTGCACAAGATCCCGTCGATGCTCGAGTACAAGAGCCTGACGACGATGGAGATGCCGGAGGTCGTCACCTATCTCGTGGAGGACCCCGACCCGCAGGGGCCGTTCGGCGCCAAGGAGGTGGGCCAGGGACCGCTCCTCCCGATCATGCCGGCGGTGGCGAACGCCGTCCACAGCGCTCTCGGCATCCGAATCGACGAGGTGCCGATCACCCCGGAGAAGATCCGGAAGGCGCTGGCGTCGCCCGCCAAACGGGTCGGGCCGTCACGGCTGCCGGAGGTCCGCTGGCCGGAGCCGATCCGGGTGCCTTCGGAAGGAGCCGGCCGATGATGCGGCTGCCGCGATTCCGATACCACGCCCCCCGGACCGTCGCCGAGGCGGCGACGATCCTGGCGGCGGAGGGGCCCGAGGCGATGGTTGTCGCCGGCGGCACCGATCTCCTGCCGAACATGAAGCGGCGCCACCAGAGACCTCGAGTGATTGTCGGCCTGCGCGGGATCGAGACGCTGCGCGGCCTGCGCGGCGGCGCATCGCGAGGATTGTCGATCGGAGCGGCGACCACGCTCACCGACCTCGAAGAGTCTCCCGCGATCCGCGCCGGCTACGCCGGCCTGCACGAGGCGATTCGTTCGATCTCGACCCCGATTCTCCGCAACATGGGGACGATCGGCGGCAACCTCTGTCTCGACACCCGCTGCAACTACTACAACCAGAACCACGAGTGGAGGCGGGCAATCGACTTTTGCATGAAGTGCGACGGCACGGTCTGCTGGGTCGCTCCCGGGAGCGACATCTGCCTCGCCGTCTCCTCGAGCGACAGCGCGCCGATGCTCTGCGCCCTCGGGGCGCGCCTGCGTCTGGTCTCGAAGCGGGGCGCGCGGACGATCCCGGCGCAGCAGCTCTACCGCCGCGACGGCATCGACTATTTGACGAAGCGCCCGGACGAGATCCTGTCGGAGATCGCCCTGCCGCCGGCCGGACGGTGGAAGACCGCCTACCGCAAGCTCCGCCGGCGCGGGGCGTTCGACTTCCCGGTCCTCGGCGTCGCCGTCGCGCTCCGATTCGAGAAGCAGGTCGTCGCCGAGGCGCGGATCTGGCTGGGCGCGGTCTCGATGGCCCCAATCGAGGCGGCCGAGGCCCAGGCCGCGCTTCGCGGCCGGCCCCTGAAGGACGACGCGATCAGGGAAGCCGCCGTGCTCGCCTACCCGCGCGCCAAGCCGGTCGACAACACCGA
>WNFM01044095.1_pt1 | contig 13951 bp, 14 predicted proteins | sample 5400271 | NCBI WGS metagenome assembly WNFM01 (sample SAMN13153352, study PRJNA577476) | soil metagenome | isolation source: 60 cm saprolite on Douglas fir-dominated hillslope | place: USA:California | collected 2013-09-17 | reverse complement strand
ACCCCAATTACATCCGGTCTTGTTCATTTTGATCGTATGAAATATAGAAGTGATATTGGGAAATGATTAAAGATATTGATCCATACGATAAGACAGGAGTTGATTATAAACAAATCGATCCTGCAAAAATTGACTTTCAAAAAGCTGCATTAACTACATCTAAAAACATGAATCGGTTTGGTTTTGAAGAGATTAGTGGTTCAAGAGGTGAGTCAGCATTTGTTTGGAAAGAAGGAGAGAGCTATCGTGCTATGGTCATTGAAGGCCTGGGGACAAAAATTATTGTTGCTGAAGAGATGAGAAAACTAACTGGTAAAAATTATTACCGTGAGACTGGCCAAGATACTTTAGCAATGGTTACTAATGATCTTTCTGCAATGGGGGCAAGTCCGTTAGTGGTAATGGCATATTTTGGAACTGGCTTATCAAGTTGGTTTTCTGATGTTGAAAGAAGAAGAGCTTTGGCAGAAGGATTTGCTGGAGCTTGTAATTTAGTTGGGGCTACTTGGGGAGGAGGCGAGTCTCCTTCTCTTAAATCAATAATTTACCCGGACACAGCAGATCTAATTGGATCGGCAGTGGGAATAATTAAATCAGAACAAGAACTAATCTCTTCAGACAAAATTAAATCAGGAGACGCAATAGTCATGATTGAAAGTAGTGGAATTCACGCAAATGGCTCAACTAGTGCTAAAGAAGTAGCGGACATGCTTCCTAATGGGTTTTTAACAATTCTTCCAAACGGTGAATCGTTTGGTGAAGTACTATTAACGCCAACACACTTATATACTAAATTGATAGAAGATATTTTTAGTTACGATATTAGCATTCATTCAATTCAAAATATTACTGGGCATGGAATTAGAAAACTGATGCGTCCAGAAAGAGATTTAACATATATATTAAACAAAATCTCAAAGCCTCATGATGAATTTTTACTGATTCAGGAAACCAAAAATGCGTCAGATAAGTATATGTATAGTAATTTTAATATGGGAATGGGTTACGCAATTATTGTTGATCAAAAAGATATTGATAGAGTAATTAATATAGCAACTGCAAATGGATATTCAAGTTGGAATGCAGGAGTCATAAAAGAAGGAGAAAAAAAGATTGTCATTGAATCAATCGATGTGGAATTTACAGAGAGGGATTTGGAAATAAGATAATTTATGGCAATTACAGAAATATATATTGGTAGAATTGATAAACATAAAGATAATAATGGAGCTACCCCAGTTACGGTTTATAGAATAGAAGATATTACTACTGAAGAAGCAGAAATTTTAACGAGCGAGATTTTGTGTAATCCTGTTTCTGAGAAAGCATTTGTAAACCAATTTCCAGCCAATGGGCATGATACATTAGAAATCGGTTTAATTCCAGGCGTGATGAATCCGGTTGAAGAAACATTAATGAATGCCGCAAAGGACTTGGGAATTACCCCTAAGGCTGTTGGGACATCCACACTTTATGTATTTGATAGGAAAATTAGTAAGAAGAAGAAATTAGAAATTCAAAACGAATTATTGAGCCAAGTTAAACAGGTGATTGAAGAAAAGCCATCTACTTTAATTGTTGAAAATAAAGGTGGACCAGTTGAAATTATTGAAATAAATAACAAAAATGAAAAAGAACTTTTAGAATTATCTAAAGAGCGGAGCTTGTTTTTAGATAGCTTAGAAATGGCTACAATTCAAGAATACTTTCAAAAAGTAGGACGTAACCCAACCGATGTCGAATTAGAAATTTTAGCTCAAACATGGAGTGAGCATTGTTCACATAAAACCTTCAAAGCAGATATTAGAACTCCAAATAGTCAAATTAAAAAGCCATTCATAAGAAGAATAATTGAAACATCAAAAAAACATTCTGACAAGGTCGGAGTTGTAACTGCATTTAAAGATAATGCAGGTGGAATCAGATTTTTTGAAGCCAATGGAGAAATGTTTGTAATTATTGTGAAAGTTGAAACGCATAATGGTCCAGTTGCTCTTGAGCCAGAGGGAGGATCTGAAACTAAGGTAGGGGGAGATGAGAGAGATGTTGTGGCAACTGGAAAAGGTGGGGAACTCCTTTTTATGATTGTAATGAATAATTTTGGAGAACCAGAGTTAGATGAAAGCTTTGTAATGGAAGGCTGCTTACATCCAAGAAAACATCTTATTGGAAATACAAATGGAGAGAGTAGTTATGGCAATAAAACTGGAGTACCAACTTTAATGAATAATCCTTATTTTGATAATCGTTTTATGGCAAGGCCGACCTCAATGGGTGGGGCATTTGGAATAATACGTGAGAAAGATGCTCAAAAGGGAGAGCCAAAAGTGGGGCAATTTGTCTTAAATTTAGGAGGAAAAACTGGAGCAGACGGTATTCATGGTGCAACTTTTTCAAGTGGAGAAATGACAGCTGACACCAAAACTGATCATGCGACTGCAGTACAAATGGGAAATGCAATTGAGCAAAAAAAGATGTTTGATGCAATTAAAGTTCTAACTGAAGCTCATCTGATTGAAGTAATTAATGATTGTGGAGCTGGTGGCTTTGCATCTGCAGTTGGAGAAATGGGAGAAAAAATTGGAGTTGAAATACGTTTAGATAAAGCGCCGACCAAGTATCCAGGGCTATCTCCTTGGCAAATTGCAGTATCTGAATCTCAAGAGAGAATGATAATTGCTGCTAAGCCTGAAAATTGGGAAGAAATTAAAAAAATCTGTGAACTATACGAGGTGCCAGTTGATGTTATTGGTAAATTTACCGGGGATGGAAATTTTAGACTAAAGTATGGAGACGAAATCGTAGGAGACTTATCAATGGATTTTTTGCATCATGGAATTCCGAAACGAATTTTAGATATTAACTATAGAAAGCCTCGTGAAGACAATGCAATACCAGAGGTACCAACCAATTGGAATAGTTCGTTTGAAAAGGTCGTATCTGACTTAAATGTTTGTTCAAAGGAAGTTGTGCTATCCCAATATGATAAGACTGTAAAAGGGAAAACTGCTCTAATTACACCTGATGCAGCGGTTGTAGTACCAATTTTGGGAAAAGATTATGCGGTAGTAGTGTCATCAGTAATGAATCCTGGTTTAACCGGTACTGATGCATATGAAGGAACAATTTTGGTAATTGCCGAGGCAGCTGTCAAAAATATTGCAGTTGGGGGAAATATTAAAAAAGCTGCTTTAGTGGATAATTATGTAACCCCATCTCCCACAGAATTAACACTTGGCGATATTGACCTAGGGACCGATGCACTTTGCAAAATGATGGATGTTTTAGAAATACCAGTAGTTTCTGGAAAAGATAGTTTATCGAGTACATATAGAAAAAAAGACGGTACAAAATTTGATATACCTTTTACTTTTAATGCAACTTTTTTTAGTAATATTTCCGATGTTTATAAAACAGTGAGCCCTGACTTTAAATCAAGCTCTTCTATTATTTGCTGGGTTGGGCAAGTTGATTTAGAAAGCCTAGGTGGATCAATATACTTTAATACTAAAGGAATAAAAAATAGTCATTTGCCCAAGCTTGACCTAGAAATTTTCCCCAGAACTTTAAAAACAGTCTCTGAAGCAATTTCGTCAGGCAAAGTTATGGCATGTAAGGCAGTGGGAATGGGAGGAATGGGAACTAGTTTGGCGCAGATGTGTTTTGGTAGGAATTGCGGAGCAACAATAGATATTGGAGTAATGGGTAGTAGTAGAGCTGATTTTCCCTTTTTTAATGAAACTCCAAGCTTTTTAGTTGAAGTCAGTAACTTAGATCACGCAAAAGAGTTATTTGGAAAGGTACCATACAAAATACTTGGAATGACAATGGCAGAAAAGAAAATAAATGTCAGAAATGGGATACCAACACTTTTTACTTCCGATGTTAACGAGCTAAAGAAAAAATGGGAGGAACCGATGAGGAGGTATTTTAATGGCTGAGAGACCGAGCGCCGTTGTTTTAACAACAGGAGGAATTAATTGTGAGGAAGAAACTAAGTATGCATTTAATAAGGCGGGTGCTGAAGCAGAAATAATTCCGATTAGTCAATTGATATTTAAAGAGCGTAAGCTTAGCGATTTCCATATAATTATTATTCCAGGAGGTTTTAGTAAAGGAGACAACATCGCTGCCGGGCGCATTTTGGGGCAAGAGCTAAGGATGTATTTTTCAGATGAATTAATGGAACATGTTTACCAAAAGAAAAGAATAGTGGTAGCCATTTGTAATGGATTTCAAGCAATTCTACAAACTAATTTGCCCTTTGGTGAAATTACAAGTTTAAGTAAGACTAAGGCTAGTTTAGAGAAAAATAATTCCGGAAGATTTGAAAGTAGATGGATCTATGTAAAGAAAGATGACAATAGTGAGCCATTCATTTTGCCTATCGCCCATGGAGAGGGAAGATTTGTAACTGATCCAGAAACACTAAAAGAATTAGAAAAAAATAATCGGATAATATTAAGGTATTGTACAGTTGATGGAGATGTAACCATGGATTATCCAACCAATCCTAATGGATCTATGAACGCAATTGCAGGAATCCGGGATATTACAGGAAGAGTCCTTCTCTATATGCCTCACCCTGAGAGATTTGTCGAAAGATATAACCATCCTGAATGGAGTAAATTGCCAAAAAACATAAAGATTGATGGGCTGGAATTTATAAAAGATATTGTAAAATTGGCGTAGGAAGTGTAATGTTATAGGTATGCAAACTGAAAGAAAAAATAAAAATTCTCTACCCCAAGCTCTTATTGACTCTAGCCTTCCCCCGGAATGGGGCCTTACTGAAACTAAAGGAAAAGTAAGGGATGTTTATAATTTGGGAAATGGGAAACTTTTCTTTATTGCCACAGATAGGCTTTCCGCTATTGATGTACAAGTAGGCCTTGTGCCAGGACGCGGTCAAATTCTTAATGAACTTTCTGCATTCTGGTTTAATAGAACACAAAGTATTGTTCCAAATCATATGATAGAAGTGATTGATCCAAATGTTATGGTTGTAAAAGAATATGACAGGATAGATTTGGAAATGGTTGTTCGTGGATATAATACCGGTTCAACAAAAACCTCAATATGGAAACGGTATACATCTGGGCAAAGAGAGTTTGGAGGGGTTAAGCTACCGGATGGTATTAAGAAAAATCAGTCTCTTCCCTTTCCAATACTTGACCTAACCACAAAAGCATATGTCGGGCATGACACTGCAATTACAAAAGATGAAATACTATCTGCCGGTATTGTGACACCAGATGAGTACGAGCATATTGAAAAAATTTCTCTACAATTATTCGCAAGTGGTGAAGATATTGCAAGAAGAGCTGGCCTTATTTTAGTTGATACAAAATATGAGTTTGGGAGAGATAAAAAAGGAAATATAATTTTGATTGACGAAATACATACTCCAGATTCAAGTAGGTTTTGGGGATATAGCACATACGAGGAGAAAATGAAAAATGGCGAAAGCCCTGACATATACGATAAAGAATTCGTGAGATTGTGGCTTTCAAGTGTTGGTTATGAAGGAGAAGGTGGTCCACCTAAAATTCCGGAAGAAGTATTGGATGAACTACGAAATAGATATATATATGCCTATGAAAATTTGACTCATAATAAATTTAAAGTTCCAGAAGGCGACGTGAACAAAAGAATAGTTAAAAATATTGGCTTATGGCTAGGGAAAAATGAGAACTGAACAGAAAGAAATTATTAATCCACAGGACCAAACAGTAGTTGTAATAATGGGGTCGGCAAGTGATATGGAACATTGCCAAAAAATGTTTGATGTTTTTGATAGGTTAGGAGTCAATTATGACAAAGGTATTTATTCGGCACATAAAACCCAGACAGCTTTGATGATTGCTCTAGATAATTATAAAATTAGAAATCAAAAAGAAGAGTTAATTTTCATCACAGCTGCAGGATTATCAAATGCATTAAGTGGCTTTATTAAAGGATATTTGAAAATGGAAAATCCACCAATAAGAGTAATTGCGTGCCCACCATATAACGAGCAATATGGAGGAGTTAATATTTGGTCTTCTCTTCAGATGCCATACGGAACTGATGTACCAGTTATTTTGGACCCAGGAAACACAGCTCTTTTTGCCGTTGAAAGTTTAGCAAGAAATAATCCAGAGCTCGCAAGTAAATACATGAAGGAACAAAAAAGATTAGAGGACAAAGTATTATCTTCAAATACTTAAATTTCACTAACAAGATCCACTAAGCTATTCTCCCAAAAAACTGTTCTTTCATCTGGAAATATATAAGCGCGCTTTGGAGCAAGCTCTTTAACGAATTCTGGAGTGTGGCTTACAATTAGCATTGCGCCTTTATATTCTTTGAGAGCTTCTAGAATAATTCTCTGGGATAACACATCAAGATAAGTCGTCGGTTCATCCAAAATTAATAAATTATAATTACTAGCCGTTAATAAGCAAATTGAAAGCCTCGTTTTTTCTCCTCCTGAGAGAGTCCCAATTTTTTGTGAAATTTTATTGCCCCCAAGCATATAGCGCCCAAGAAATGCACGGGCATATCCTTCACTTTGATGAACCGTATCCATGAATGTCGCAATGACGGTTTTTTCCATATCAAAGGTTTCAAATTCCTGGGAATAATAGCCAATTTTTAAGTTTTCATTTTTAATTACATCTCCACTATCAGCCTTTAATAATCCAATTAGGATTTTAATAAAGGTGCTTTTTCCAGCACCGTTGGGGCCAATTAGGGCAATCCGCTCTCCTCGCATAATAGTTAAAGAAACATCCTTAAGGACAGTATTGTCGCCATATGACTTCTTGATAGAACTTGCTTGAAGGGGAATTTCACCAACATTAGCTGGATCCGGTAGTCTTATTTTTATTTTCCTTACTTCGGCAGGAAGTTCTGGGAGATTTTCCTTCATCTTAACCAATCTTCGTTGTAACTGTACACGAGCACGAACTCCTTTTTCTGTTCGAAAGCTCATTGCGTGAAGCACTGCTTCCTCCATTCTCTTAACTTGTTTTTGCCCCATTATTGCTTGGCGTTTTTGTAATGCATCTTTTTGCTCTTTAAGTTTTTTGTACTGAGAATAATTACCTTTATATTCATCAATAGTTTTATTTAAGGGATTTACTGATAAAATTTTATCGATTGCGTTATTCATTAGTTCCAAGTCATGAGAAATCACAAGTACAGTTTTTGTGTATCTACTTAAAAAATTCATTACCCATTTCTTGCCAGCTATATCCATAAAGTTGGTTGGTTCATCAAGAAGTAAAATATCTGGCTCGGACATTAGTGCCTTAGCTAGTGCTAACTTTGTTTTCTGTCCTCCACTTAATTTTTGAGGTGAATCATCAAGGTTAAGTTTTATCTCAAGTCCAGCAAATAATTTTTTAATCTTATGATCTTCATGAATATTTTCCGGGTCCACATAATCCTTAACGCTTTTAGCTTGCTCCATTTCTGGATCATGTTTAATTTCCTGGGGAACAATCGCAATTTTTCCTATTACTTTAACTTTCCCTTGAGTTTGCATTTCTCGCCCAGCAATTATATTTATAAGAGTGCTTTTGCCAGAGCCATTAGCGCCAACAATGCCAATTTTTTGCCCATCTCCAATAATGAAATTCACCCCTTCGTAAAGAGGCTCATCAGTATATGAAAATGCCAGATTTGTTACTTGAATCATTATTTTTTAGATGTAATTAGTTTCTTTAAATTCTCTAAGCTCTCCCAATCGTGAATTGAAACAGGTAATACTTTACTTGCCTTTGTTTTCATTTTCGTAACTAATTCCTTCAAAGTTTTTGTGTCGACCATATCGGACTTAGTTAAAAGAATTACCTCTTCCTTTTCCAGTAATTTTTGATTAAAAGCACCTAGTTCAGCTCTTATGGTTTCATAATCTTTGATGGGGTCAGTACTTTCGCAAGTTATACAATGAAGTAATATGCCCACTTTCTCAATATGCTTTAGAAATCCAATTCCAAGTCCTTTCCCGGTTGATGCTCCTTCAATAAGCCCTGGGATATCAGCTAAGAGCTTAGTTTTTAATACACCAATATTGGCTGAAAGAGTCGTAAAAGCGTAATTAGCAGTCTTGGCTTTAGAATTAGTAAGCTCGTTTAATAAACTAGTTTTACCAGCATTAGGGAGTCCGATAAAACCAAAGTCAGCAATTAGTTTTAGCGATAGTGTTAGTTCTTTTATTTCTCCAGTCTTACCGGACTGGGAAAACTCAGGCGTCGTTCGTTTGGGACTTCTTAACTCCCAGTTTCCCCTGCCACCAATTCCACCCTTACAAAGAAGTTCTTTTTGGCCAATCTGGCTTAACTCAAGAATTGTACCATCAGTTTTCTTATCAATAATAGAAGTTCCTACTGGAAGAAGTATCGTAAGATCATGCCCATCTTTTCCGGTACTTTTCTTTTTACCACCTTTAATACCATTTTCAGCGGCATATTCTTTCTCTACGCTAAATTGGTTTAAAAGGGTAATGTCAGAAGTAGCAACAACATATAAATCTCCTCCTTTTCCTCCATTTCCTCCATCAGGGCCTGAGCGCTGCATTTTTCCAAATGAAACGATTCCAGCTCCACCACGACCTCCTTTAAAAATAACATCTACAGAATCAATTAACATATACGGGTATTATACTTTATATCGGATCAGTACGGATTGGTGATCGTATCTGCGCGGGGAGTGGGGGAATAAATAGGAGTAGTAGCTTTTGGGGTAATTTTAAATCCTGGGCATTTTTCAGGGTTTGCCTGGCATATTTCCCTACACTGGCTCTCTGTAGTACAACCAAGCTTTTGTTGTATCGATTGGATATTTGTATTTGTGGACTGTGAAGTTGATTTTGAGAACTTAGCACAAGCTTCATGATTAACTGGATTTTGGCAAAACTGTCTACATTCCTCGTAAGTAGTGCATCCCAGTATCGCTTTTGCACGAGTTAACAATTCATCTTGCTTAGCTTTAATCTCTTTTGAAACATATTTTGCAGCAAAAGCCTGGCAACGTACTTTACCGTCCGGAGTCTCGCAAAGCGCTCGACAAGAATCATATGTGCTACAGCCCAATTCCTGTTTAGCAGCATCAAGCTTTGTCTGGTCGTCTTTGTAGTGCCCCAGTGCATGGTTCCTGGCAAAGTTAGTACAGGCTATTTTATAGGCAGCAATGTCGCAGTATGCCTTGCACTCTAATGCACTTGCACAATTTCCTAGCTCAGTAACCGGGAAAGTAACATTTGAAGTAGTTTCAACTGCCAAAACGTTTCTATTCAAAACAAATTTCCCATAGGACCAGCAGGTAGGCTTATTCTCCTCAATATCACAATAGAATGAGCATTCCTTAGCATCGCGGCAGTAACCAAGTTCAGCAATTGGATAGGTAAGCGTCATAACTTGGGCTTTTGCAGTTCCCGAGCTTCCTATAAATCCAATGCCTACTAAAAACAAAGTAACGAGAACGTATTTTAATTTTTGCATCATCTTAAGTTTTGGAATGGATTTTGATATTGAACATCTGGCGTTGGGGATGCAACAAAAGGATTTAAGTCAGCAGCAGGAGTTACGAAAGGATTAGAGTTATCAGTTGGACTTGGAAATGGATTTGAATATGAAGTAGGGCTAGGAACAGGTGAGGTTTGATATTGATAATTGTTAGTTGCAGGAGCCACTTTGGAGGACGACATTTTAATTAGTATATATGCACTTGCCGCTACAGCGCCCACCAATACTAAAACTACAATCAAAATAACCAATTTATTCACTGACTAACTTTTTCACAAAAAGCTGATTTAGTCAAGATGGGGTGGCTGAGCGGTCTCGAACCGCCGACCTCCTCCTCCACAGGGAGGCGCTCTAACCAACTGAGCTACAGCCACCATAAGTGGATGCTGAATTATACCCTAAAAGCCTTAATTCGTGCTAGTAAGCCAGCCGTTTCTTTGGTATTTTATAATAGCTTGTTGGAGAGCTACAACATTCTCTATATTCGCTGGAGTTCCTTTTAAGGAGAGTAATGCCATCGTCTTAGTAGCTTTATTTATTATTGCTGGTCCCAACTCTTCTAGATTCTGTTTATTTATTCCAGATTTGTTGAACTTTCTAGAAAGATTCACGTCTTCTAAAAAGACAAGAATTCCGTTAACGAGACTATGTTCCACATCATAAATTCCCATTTCAAAATTTAAGGTAGGACTTTTATCAGTTCTACTTAATAACATAATTCCAACAACCAATGCTAATCTGGCCAACGCTTCCACCTTTACAGACTCTTTTGTTTTAGGAGCTGATAAATTATATGTTTCAAAAAATGATTTTATGAGGTAATTTTGGATCTGAGTGTTGTCATCCGTTATCTTTTTAAGAGTAATATTTTCAAAGTCAGGATTTGCATAAAGCTCAAGGATGTAGCTATGGGCAAGATTGCCATGTATTGCCAGGGAACGCATATTAAATTCTTCAGGAATTTTAACTTTGCTGGTGTTTAAAAATCTCATATAGTAGTCAGAGGCATCTTTTAGTTCTGTTCTAGCTAGGACGATTTGCTCAACTGCTGCTATTGGATTTTGGTCCATAATCATTTCAGCACATTGAAGACGAAATGAGGCAATAGTGTTTAGAAAATTGGCCACATATTTAAGACTAATATCTAAATTTCCTTCTGGATATCTAACTCTATCTGAAGCTGTGACACTAAAGGCCTTTATATGGCTATTATCCATCCTATGTGGAGAACGGTTTACATCTTTTGCCCATTTAACAATTGCTTCCATTAAGCCAATTTGATTAAATAGACCTCTCGCAATTTTGTTTTTCTTTTCGCTGTCTTTTATAGGATCTTGATCTGATTCTAAATAATATCCTCTAAGACAATCTTCTAAAATAATCTTTTTTTCATTACCAACTGACTTTAAGGTGACAACTTCATCAAAATCAGTAAATCCTACTTTCATCGCTAACTCTCCTTCGTTATGAAGTAAACGAGAGGCACTGTCCCTAAGGCCTTGAATGTTATCCTTGTGTTCTGGTTTGTCAGCCAAAGTAACATACAAACGTGCAGCGTCGTTATATGCATGCAAAATCGTATAGATGATTGACTTCTCAGAACTCGTGAAACTTGAAGAGTCCAATGCATGTTGAGCGGGGAAAATGCTAAAAAGTGGGAGCCCTGCATCAATTACTCTTTGAAGATAATTTACAGTCTTTAAGTGATCCCCTTCATCATAATAATCACCAATTCCATGAATAACATTTTCAAAGTGGGGGAGAAGCGTGTCTGCGTTTTGATTGCTTTTTACTCCAGTTTTAATTGCATCTAAAAAAGATTCTATTCTAGAATCTGCTGTTGACTCACTAAGCTCAACATTAGACATCTTTAGTCATTCCAGACCGTTGACGGTGTCTCTGTTGATTCTGGAACTTCGATACTTACTTCTTGTTCTTTGCCACAAAACTTGCAGATAATTGTTGTCGTGACTGTTTTCTTGGTTTCCTTTTTTTGATTATTGTCTTCTTGCATAAACCCCACCCCCATTCCTTGCCTCAAACTCTTCAATTAAGTTATCATGAGGAAATATTGCATGCAAGTGAAAAACATAAAACTAGAGAATAACTCTAAGATAAAAACTTTCAAGCTAACCATACAAGAAGGAAGACCAGGCAAGATTTTTGTTGGGAGTAAAGAAACTAATTCCTATTTGATAATTGATGATTATTGGAAAAGTTTTATTGACCTACTTAATAAAGGATTAACGGTGGGGAAGATTTCTGAAGAACTCACGAAGAAAGATCCAAGCAATTTTGATACTGTAAGATCATTGTCAAAAACAAAAATGATGCTAATTTACTTTATCCAAAACAAGCTCATTAAAGAAATTGATGGAGAAGTAATTTATAAATCAAAAGAAAAAGATAATCTTAAAGATCTGATTAGTAAAACATTATTTCTTGTAATCATTACTCCAATCATTATCTTTGCAGCTATAAGTATCATTGCTTTACCAAGATTCTTTCCCAAACCAAATGACTTTTTTTGGAGTAATTATTATAGTTTATGTATTCTTAGCTCATTTATTTTTACCTGGGTTGCAGCCTTCATGCATGAAGTAGCGCATTTAATAATTGCAAGGGCCTACAAAGTGAAAGGTAAATTAAGGCTTTCGCATAGACTTAATTATTTAGTTGTTGAAACATATTTCCCCAATATTTACTCCATTCCCAAAGGCCCCAGAATTTTAATTTATATTTCAGGCATGATAACTGACATGGCTTTAATTTCTATTCTTTACTGGATTACATTTTTACATAATTTTCCACTTGTAAGGCAATTTATTCTTCTAGAGTGGCTTTCAATTTTGTGGCAATTCTTTTTCTTCATGAAGACAGATATGTATTTTGTAATCAAGGAGTTTGTGGGAATTGAAAATTTATATAGGTACGCGAACTTAAAGATAATAAATCTTTTTAAACTTAAGAAAACCAAATTAATGTTAAGTAAAGAGGAGGATACTAAAGTGAATATTTATACTGTTTTTGTTCTAGCTGGCACGGCCGTAGCATTATTCAGATACGGCTTTTATCACTTGCCAATTCTTATAACTTTAATTATTGGAAGCATATATAAAATTTTAGTTGGGGCCGCCAGTGGCAATAAAATATTACTTCTCGATGGAGGAGTTGTCTTACTTGTTGAAGTTATACTTAATTTACTTCTTCTTTTTACCTTTTTGAAGCGTAGAAGGTAAGTCTTTAACTATAGCAATTTCGTCCTCGTCTACTGCCTCGCCAATTGTTTTATCATCAGGATCATTTCCAAAACCGGTTCTATAGTTGTCATCAATATTTTCCACATCTTCACTATCAATTTGTCTGTTATCCTCATCATCAATATTTTGAATATTACTTTGTGGAATAGTCACATCATGCTGTTGCCTTGTGTTATCATCACTCGCCATAATTCATTATAACCCCTGAAGCAAAGAAGTAAATGGAACACCTATTTAAATATCTAATCCTAAATCCTGAAGCATTTTATCTGCAATTGCTTTATGAACTGATTTCATTTCTAGTGTTTCAGCTAACTTTTCTCTTCCTTTATCTCCAAGTCGGAATTTATCAGTTTCTTCATCTTTGGAACTTTCTACACCTTCTTCCAAAAAAACTGAGTCTATTCCAGCCTTTGCTTCGTCATCAAGTTTATCGTAATCAATTTGACTTAGATGAATTGCAAATTGTTTTGGTACAGGTTTAAAGACGGCAGCAAGAATTGCCCTCATTTTATCGGTTGCACTAAGAGATTCATATTCAAGTTTTGTAGATTGATCTTGTTCCATATTAGTTGTCTCCATCTGGAGCGGGTAGGGGGAGTCGAACCCCCATCATCAGTTTGGAAAACTGAGATAATGGCCGCTATACGATACCCGCAATTAAAAATATTATAACTCTCTTCTTTGGTCGGGGTAGCGAGATTCGAACTCACGGCCTCCGCGTCCCAAACGCGGCGCTCTACCAACTGAGCCATACCCCGGGTGCCGAGAGAGGGACTCGAACCCTCACGAGGCTAATGCCTCATGGGCTCTTAAGGCCCACGTGTCTACCATTTCACCACCTCGGCAAAACTTAACTAACAAGATATTATAACATTGAGGCCAGGTAGGAAACAAAAAGAGGATGAGGAGTTAAGGGCCTACTGATATATTCGGGGTGATACTGGGTCCCTACAAAAAATGGGTGGTCTTTTAATTCTATTGCTTCTACTAGTTTCCCATCAGGGGACGTTCCAGAAATTATAAACCCAGCTTTTTCCAAATCTTTTTTATATTTATTATTAAATTCATAGCGGTGGCGGTGGCGCTCGTAAATTACCGACTTAGAAACTTTTCCCTTTCTATCCTGGTACCAGGGAGCATTTTCTACTTGCCCATATTTTTTATAAGCATCATCTA
>WNFM01323754.1_pt8 | contig 13953 bp, 11 predicted proteins | sample 5400271 | NCBI WGS metagenome assembly WNFM01 (sample SAMN13153352, study PRJNA577476) | soil metagenome | isolation source: 60 cm saprolite on Douglas fir-dominated hillslope | place: USA:California | collected 2013-09-17 | reverse complement strand
ATCAAGCTGTTCGGCGAGGAGCAGTAAGGTCTCTAGGCTTGGCTATTCATCGATCAAAAGCTTCTGGAGGGAATCAATCGCGACCAGCTTTTCGCTCTCTGAAAGCGCGTAGATCTCAATCGTAAGCAAATAGTCTTCGGACAGCGTTTGTACGTAAGTTTGCAAGATACGCTGCCCGGCCATGCTGCGCTCAAAGTCGGCTCGCAGAAACGAATGCTCCTTCACCTGGCATTGGGCTGCTGGCATGGAGAGTTTCGCTCCCGAGGCAGTCAGCATCGCATCGGTCATCTTCTGAAAGGTCTCGAGCTGCAACGCGCTGGCGCGCGAGGGCGTGGCGGTAATCCTGACGCACGGAAACGAAAGGTGCTGCCCATCGCCGTCGCCGCGACGGCGTAGAACACTATTTTCGGCGTCATGATTCGCAAGTTTTCAGCCAATTCAGGATGTTGCTGCAAAATGGAAGGCTTGGCCGCTGCCTCCATCTTTTCGTTCAGTTGGTGCATGACTTCGGGCTTGGCCGCGATCCAATTGCGAGGAAATTCATAAGCCAGACTTAACGCGTCGTTCTTGTAGACGTTCCCCGCGACGGCACCACGCTCGACTCCCTGCATGCTGTCGTCCTCGGCGGCAGGGCTCGGTTTTTCAGACCGGCCCGGTGGTCCGTGGCGCTTCTGTTCGTGCGCTGGCGGCTGCCGCGAGATTGGGATCCGGTGCGCGTTTTAGCGCCTTGTTGATAGCGTCTTCTAATTCTCCCTGAGTCGTATCCCCGTAGCCGGACTGGCGGAAACGCATCACACCATCCTTATCCAGCACGATATAGGTCGGGAATGATTCGATGTGAAGGAATGCAGAACTTCTCCGGACAAATCGATGTATTCCGTCCAATTCATTTTTTGCGCCTGGATAAACGTCTTCCAGACGTCTTCGTCGTCGTCAGAACTTACCGAAACCAGCTGAAACCCTTTGTTGGCATATTTCTTCTGCAGATTCTGCAAGGCCGGTATGGATTCGCGGCAGGGAGGACACCAGGTACCCCAGAAATCCATCAAGACAACTTTGCCGCGCAAGGAGGCGTTGGAAATAGCCTGGCCCTCGTGTGAGGCAAAGCAGAAGTCGGGTGCGAACGGCTCTCGCGCGCGAATCGGACTGGCAATCATCCTTTGTGCCTGTTCAGAAATGTCGCGGCTGGCGGCCGGCGCATTCAGATAAGACTGCAACTCGGCGATGCCCTCCGGGTCACGCTCCTGTTTGAGGAGCACGAAGCCGAGACTGAAGTGAGCGATGATTTGTGAAGGGTCCAGAGTCAGTGCTTCGCGCAGATCAGCCTCGGCTTCTTTGAGTTTCTTATCGGCCGATTTCGACGACATCTGCACCAACAGGTTCGCGTGAACCAGGTGGGCTTGGGTAGCCCAGTTTTTGTCCTCGCCAGCAACCTTCAGCGCTTTCTTGGCGTCATCGAGCGCCGAGGAAAAATCACCAAGTTTCCGTTCGACCATGGAGAGTTTGAGATAGACCTCAGGCGAAGCATGATGGGCAGCTTTATCCGCTTTGTGGTAGGCATCCTGAGCGAGTTCGTACTTGTGCCGGGACTGATAAAGATCACCCTGCGCCAGCGCGGTTTTGACGGGATCTGATGTTTGGCCGGAAGCGACTGCAGAGAAGAACAGACAGACGAGAAGAACCGAGACTGCAGAAGTCATCGATTACCTCCGGAGTACGTAGCCAGAGCATGTCATTGGTGGAGTGGTGCAGCACAACGGCGATGTGACCCACGAGCCTACTTGGAGGCGGCGCCTGAACCGCAGAGGACTTGCACGGATTGCAGGACGTCGGCGTCGAATTGGGCGGTGGACCAGCCCTGGGTGGAGCAGACTTGGGCGGCGGTGAGGCCGAGGGCGCCGCGGAAGTCCGCGCCATCGAGTTGCGCGCCGTTCATCGGCGCATCGCGCAGCACCGCGCCGGAGAAAACCGCACCACGCAGGCCGGTGTTGCGCAAGTCCGCGCCAAGCAAGATGGTTCCCTTGAATTGCGCGCCGGCAAACTGCGAGCCGGCAAGTTTCGCTCCTGAAAAATCGGCCAGCTCGAGATTGGCTAGCGAAAATTCGGATTCCTGCAGCTGGGTATCGCGCAGGTCGGTGCGGGTGAGATCGGCGCGAAGCCAGTGTGTGTGTTTAAGGTTCGCTCCGTAGAGTGAAGCGCTGCCCAGTTTCGCGCCGGCAAAGCTGGCATTTTCAAAAACCGCATAAGTCATGTCGCTGTCACGCAGATCGGCGCCGGTCAGATTGGCATTGCTGCCGTCGGCGGAGATCAAAAGAGCGTGATCGGCGCGAACATGATCGAGCACTGAATCGCGAAGGTGAGCTTCACGCAAGTTGGCGTTACGCAGGTCCGCCTCCGTGAGGTATGCGCCAACGAGGTCCGCTCGCCATAGCCGGGCACCGCCAAGCACTGCGCGATAAGCGCGCGCATAGCGCAAACTGTTTTCGTTGAGCTTGGGGCCCGTACCATCTGGGGGCGCATCATTCGGGTTAACTGCCGGGTTGACTGCGTGCGCGTGAGGAGAAACCAGCGTGGCTTCGGTCAAATCCGCGTACGGGCGATAGCCGACAAGGCGAAACGCTTCGGAAGCCCAACGGCGCGGGCTGGCGCTGAAATATTTTTGCGTGCCATCGGAATCCGCAGGAATGCCGTGGATCACGCCAATCGACAGCACTAGCAAAATCAAACCGAAGACGATAGGCGCACGGAAGGTCAGGAATACGAGTCGCGCTACGCTGCGGGTGCTTGGCCGCCGCAGTTCACCAGAGCGGATGACGCGGCTGACCACGGACGGCAAACCGGAGGCGACGCTAACGCTGAGCACGAAAAACAGAACGTGCAATGAAGTACCGCGCAGATCCTGGCGAACCAGGTAGCGCATCCAGAGCAAGGCGCAGGTTGCCGGCACCGCCCAGTAGGCAAGCAGCGTGGCGATTACGTTTTCCATCAAGGAGACTGGAGTTTTTGACTCACGCAGCCAGCGGAAATGGCGGCGCACCAATCCCATTAGGTACCAGGGACCGCCGCGTTCGATAGTTTGGCCGTCCTGAAAAACCGCGGGCAACGCGGACATGCTGCTCCACACGCGCAGCAGCAAAAATTGGAAGCGGACGAACAACACCAGAAGAAGAATCGGCGCGATCAAATAAAAGCTGTTGATGGGCAGAATATTCCCGAAGCGCGCGATGGGAATGGTCTGGCCATCGAGAATCAAGCGGGTATCGGTGGTGGTAGCGACGCAGAGCAAGCACAGCGCGCAGCCAATGAGCATCAGAAAATAAAAGCCGCGAGCGATGTGAGTGGCTTCCCAGACCGCTTTGGAGCCGTCAATCGAGGAAATGTTTTCCGGGAGAATGGCGTCGTGCAGATTGGCGCCGCCGAGGCGTCCGAGCCAGAGACCCTCTGCGCCGTACATCGTTGCGCCCATCAGGTTGGCGCCACGGAGTTCCGCTCCAAGCAGATTGGCGTTGCACAGATCGGCCTGCACCAACGAAGCGTTGCGCAGATTCGCCATCGAGAGGTCCGCGCCACGCAAATTTGCGCGTTGCAACACTGCGCTTTGCAGGTTGACGCCAGTCAGGTCGGCGTTCTCGAGGTCGGCTCCAGACAAATCGGCTTTGGTTCCATCTTCGCCGCCGGTCTCCACCCAGATGCGGTGCTGGTCGAGGATCGAGGCAAATTCGAGGAAAAAATCAGCGTGAGGAGAGGAAGGAGCAATTTGCGGTTGCGGTTCGATTACGGGCGCCACTTTTGCGGCCTCGGTCTGAACCGGCTTGGCTACTGGCACTTCTTCAGTGAACGCACGATCGGCTGTGGCCAGCGCAGCGATGGCGCGTTCGACTTCCGCAATGCGCTGCAGCGCGTGCAACTCTTCTGGAGTGGCCATGCGCTCGGTCTGCGCCGGAGCAGAATTCATCGGTAACAACAGAGTGTCTTGAGCCGGCGATTCCGGCATGGAGTTCCCCTATCTGGTGATAGCCGGATGGACAGACCGGCACGATTCCTTGAACAGAGGTCATAATCGCCGACCGCGGGCGAAATGTCGCCTGACCTGAAGGTCAGGAGGCGCAAATGTAACATCGGTGTGGAAAACGAGCGGATAGCGCCGAACGAGGGTCCTAGCAGGCTCTGAAGTTGAGATTCTTCAGCGATCCCTACCTACGGCAGGGATTTCTTCAGAATGACAAATATCGAAAGGTGTCGGCTAACGGCAGAGATAGTGGAGATGGCCGGAGAATGCGGAAAAAAACGCCGGGGCGCTTCGCTGAGGGGCCAAGGCACCCCGGCTTTATTCCTGCACGCCTCCGCAGTGAGCGAGCAAGAAATCCGTGGCGGTTTTGTGAGAACCGCTAAAGTCTTAGAGAAACCAGTTTTCGGTTAGGGTTCTAAGAACAAACCCTAGCCTTTTTTAACTCAGGGTTTGTAAGTACAAACCCTGACACCCGTTACTTCTCTTCGTCGCCGCGCAAAAATTCGTAGCGTTCGATGGCGGCAACCACTCCGACCGACTGTTCATCGCGGGATTCGGTGCGCTGGACGCGGCCGAGGCAGCGTACGCGGACCGGACCTGCGAGAGTGATCTCGTTGGGAAGCGTGAGAAGGATTTCAACGGGCGAACCTTCCTTCACATCCTTGCCGAGGAAGAAGTAAACCCCGCGCGAACTGACGTCGCGGGATTCGGTGCTGGTTTCCCCAACCGCTGCTCCAGTGGTCCAACGGACCGTTAATGGGAGCCGCATGGTAAAGCGTTGGGTGGTGCGGCGTTCTGAGCCCGACAAGGCAAGACCTCCTCGAATCAAGGACGAGTGTAGCCGGGGTAGGTCCAGGGAACAATAGGACAACGGATACAAAATCGATTCAATAAAGGGCGGTACGAAGGTACTAGGAGAAAAGAGCGTTGCCGGTGGATGAGCGACCAGTGACCAGCAGCAGCGGCAAGAGAGATTCCTCACTTCGTTCGGAATGACGGCCAGAGTCTGGCGGCTCGATGACTAAGGAGATCCAGAGCGGCCCCCCTCCCCTACCCCTTCTGTCCCTAAGAGCTAGAAAACAAAGGACGGGAAAACTATGAAAAAGTGAAGGGTGTGAATCGAAAGGGGTTATGGGCAGAAATTCTGTAAGAATAGCAAAATAAACGGTTTAACAGATTCTGCAGGAATGCCTCAAAGGTAGCTACACGTAAAAATACCAACCTTAATATAACCACAGCAGTGAGGACACTGAAAGTAAAATGCAGTGAATAGGGAAAGAAGCGCAGCCGCAAGAGATTCATTGGGGCGGCGGGCGCAACCGCCGGGCAGATCCGTTTGCCAGTCAGGACTTCAGTAAAGGCGTCCAGACCTGCATGGGCGTGGGGGTGCGGTTGGCCCAGGCGTAATAGGGAATGAAGGTTAGCGGGACTTTGGAGGATTTATCGGGAGGCGCGGAGACCGGGAAGTACAGACTGCGGCGGGATTCGGACGGCTGGATGGCGGCACCTTCGTGGTGCAGGACGACCACGCCATCGAGCAAGTCTTTTTCGTAGGATTCGGAGAAACCGTTTTGCCACGAAGCTTTCGTTGAAGTGGTGAGCGCCACTTCGCTGACCGCTACTCCCTGTTGCTGATCCAATTGTTCGAGGCAATAAACGATGGGGCCGCGTTGCACAGCGGCTCGGCCGTTGTTTTCAACTACATGGCTGTTTGCTTCGAGGAGTTGTGGCGTCATGTCGAATTCAAGGGTGAGTTTGTCGCCAGGAGACCAGCGGCGGCGGATCTTCAAATAGCCATTTTCGATTCGGCGCGTTGATTCTTCAATTTTCCCTCCGACTGTGAATCGCCTGCTCCAATCCGGCTTACGCAGATAAAGACTGAATTCGGTCGGTGAGGCAGGGCTGATTTCGAAATCGACTCTTCCCTTCCAGGGATACTCAGTGTGCTGCGTGACTTTGATGGGCGTGCCATTCTCGAGACGCCAGTTGAGTTCGGAATTGTGGAACAGGTGGACGTAGAGACCGTCGCCGCTGGTGCTGTAAAAATAGCCGGGGAGCGAGGCAAACGTGCGTTCGAGATTGGGCGGGCAGCAGGTGGTGTCGTACCACTCGTTGCGAATCTGTTCGTCGGCGGCGGGATCGAACGACAACGGATTGCGATAGCAATAGAGTGTGCCGCTGAGCGACATCCCTGAATTGATGCCGTTGTAGAGCGCTCGTTCGATGACGTCGGCGTGGCGTGCGTCGCCAGTAGCCGCGAGCATGCGCCAGTTCCACATCATGTTGCCGATGGCCGCGCAGCTTTCGCCGTAGGCCTGCGAATTCGGCAGTTCATAAGAATTGCCAAAGGCTTCGCCATCGCTGCGCGCGCCGACTCCGCCGGTAATATACATTTGCGAAGAAACAAGATCGTTCCAAAGCGTGGTGACAGTTTTCCAGTAGGCTTCGTTGCCGGTTTCCAGATAGTAGTCGGTGGCGCCGCAGCAGGCGTACATGGCGCGAACCGCGTGACCTTCGAGGTGAGTTCGCGAAGTGAACGGCTTGCCGCAGAAGTGATAGAGGTAGTCGTTGCGCTTGAGTGGAATGCGTGAATCGCCATGCAGCAGATATTCGGCGAGGGTCAGGTGGCGCTTGTCGCCAGTGACGCGGTACAGCTCGACCAGAGCGAGTTCCATCTCCGGGTGGCCGGACAGCAAAGGCTTCTTGTCCGGCGCGGGGCCGAAGCTGGGCAGAAGAAAATCATCGACAAGTCTAAGACCGGCGTTGAGTAGAGTCTGGTCGCCAGTGGCGCGGTAATAAGCGATCGAGCCCTGGATCATGTGACCTGTGTTGTAGAGTTCGTGGCCCCACTGCTGGGTTTTCGGCTCCATGCGCTGCGCGAGGCGATCGCGGACATAGTAAGTGTTGAGGTAGCCGCCAGGCTCCTGCGCGGCGACAACTTCCTTGATGGTTGAATCAGCAAGGGCACGCAGTTCCGGGTGATTTTCGGATTGCAGCGTGAAGCCGATCGCTTCCAGCCACTTGTAAATATCGGAATCGGAATAGACCGGGCCGCGTTGCGGGGCGTCGCTCTTGCCGGTGAGGCGGCGGAAATTGTCCATGCGGCCGTTGACTTCGAGTAGTTTACCCATCGAGGGGATGCTGGTTTCTACGTTGGCTTTGTGGCGCGAGGACCAGAATCCGGATTGGATGGTAACCGCGTGGACGGGAATATTTTTTAGTTTGGCGTAGGGAGAGTGCGCGAGGTTGAGGATGCCTTGTTCGTTCCACGGAGGAGTGGGCAGGAGCGCGGGCAAAGAACATTGATTGGCTACAAGAGATGCGACGCCGGGCGGGAGAGGCGAAAGAAAGGCGGCGGAGGCGGCCGCAGTTGCAGCAGTGGATACGAATTGGCGGCGCGGGATGCTGGAAGACATGTCGGGCGCTCCTTTGCGGTTGGCGGGGAGATGATACCGAGGTGGGAGACGGGTGGGAAGAGCAGACGGGATCCCCGGAGGAAAGACAAAAAGATAACGCAGAGCGCACAGAGAATGCGCGGAGAAGAAAGAACCCGCCGCTACAAAAGATGATACGCGCTAAGTGTGGTCGATGAGGCGGTGATGGATGGCGTAGAGAGCTAGTTCCAGGCGGTCCGAGACACCGAGTTTGTCGAAGATATTATGCAGGTGATTTTTTACGGTCTGTTCGGAGATGAAAAGCTTTTCGCCGATCTCCTTGTTGCGAAAGCCTTGCGCGACCAGCTGAACGATTTCCTTTTCACGATCGGAGAGCAGCGGTTTTTCGCGGCGCGGGCCGGATTCGGAAGACTTCGAGAAAGCCTTCATCACTTCGGCGGTCATACGGTTATCCAGCCAGATTTCGCCCGCGGAAACGCGCTGAATGCTCTTGACCAGAAGATCGGTGGCGGATTGCTTTAGCACCACGCCGCGAGCACCGAGTCGCATGGCGCGAACCACGTCGCGATCGTCTTCCGCCGCCGTAAGCACGATGACTCGCGTGGGCAACTGATCGAAATTCACTTCTTCCAGAACGGCCAGGCCGTCCTTATCGGGCATGCGCAGATCGAGCAGAAGAATATCCGGCTTAAGCTTGGTGAGCAGCTTGATGCACTCGGTGCCGTTCTGCGCTTCGCCGACGATCACAATTTCGTCGTCGCCATCCAAAAGTTTGCGCAAGCCGTCGCGGAAGATCGCGTGATCGTCCGCCATCAGAACTCGAATCTGTTGTTTTGTCTTCGCCATAATTATTTCAAGTTTGTAAGCAAACCCATCAGCCTAACGGAATCTCAATCGTCAGACGTGCACCATGCCCAGGGTTCGACTCGACGGTCAAAACCCCGTTGACGGTACGCGTGCGCTCCTTGATGGAAATCGGTCCCAGCCTGAGACGGTCCAATTCGTCTCCCGTAAACTTTCCCGCGAAGCTAAATCCTTCGCCGTTGTCGTCCACCACCAAAAGCAGGCGGCTGTCGTCCTGAGAAAGTTTTACCACGACATGAGTGGCCTTAGCATGCTTTTTTATGTTGTTGAGTGCTTCACGGTAAATCTGGAAAAGCTCGCGGCAGACGCGGTCCGGGGCGCGTAATTCCGCGGAATCCAGCAATAAATCGAGGGCCAGGGTCGATTCGTTGCGAAAACGCTCGGCAAAACCGCGCATCAGGTCGGTCAGGTCGGCGGACTGGACGCGCACCGGCCGCAGGTCGGTGACAAAGTGGCGGAGTTCGGCGGACTCGTTTCGAACAGTTTGCTGGAGGCCGGCCAGCGCCGCTTCGGCGTGGTCGGGGGAGGAGGCCACGCGACGCCGCAGTACGTCCAGCTGGATTTCGATGCTGAGCAGCGTCTGTAGAATGCCATCGTGCAAGTCGCGCGAAATGCGCGAACGTTCTGCTTCTATGGCGCGGGCGCGCAAATGGCGCAAAAGAAAAACATTTTCCAGCGGTGACACAACATGGTGCGCAACGCGTTCCAGCCAGGCTAAATCCTCTCTGTGAAACGGGCCATTCGCGCGCTTGCCGTTGACCAGGAACAGCCGCCCCGCCGGTTTGTCGTTTTGATCGAAGGCCACCGACATGAACGAGTGCACGGCAAATTCAGATTGCGTGGTGCGCGGAAGGCGCGGCAGATTTTTGATGACGCGGGCATTGCGGCGGTCCCAGCCAAAACCAGAGCCAGCGGCCTCGAGCGAATTCCAGCAAAGCGAGGCATCCATATCGTCGAGCAAAAAACCGTCCGCGCGGGTGAGCGGCAAGCTGTCTGGAACCAGGCGTTCGCTTTTACCGCTGATCAAACTCCAGACAAAGATACGCTCGAGGTCGATATCGCGAAAAACGAGCATGGCTTGCTCGGCTTCAAAGGATTGCGCCAGCTCTTCGAGGAACAGCCGGAGCGATTCGGCGAGGCCCTGTTCGACTTGCATGGTGGCAGTGATGGCGGAGAGGAAATGGTTTTGCGCCGCGAATCGGCGGCTGCGATCACCGAGAAACGCCAAGCCTGCGCCCGAGGCGAACATCGCCGCCACGATGGCGATCCAGGTGAGCAGATGGAAGCCGCGACGTTCACGCTCGAAGACCTCGTAGACATTGAGGAAAGTAATCAGCAGCGCGAGCACTGCGGCGATAGGTACCGCGGTGCGTAGTCCCCAGCGGCTGCCCGCGGCATACGACGCGAACAGATACGGAAACCAGATGGGCACGGCGATCGGACTCAGATAAATCAAAAGGACGATGAGCGCCAGATCGATGACCAGTGGCGAATACCAGTCGCGATTGCTCAGCAGCAGTTCGAGAACGATAACGGCAAGGCTGTAAAAAAAGTAGGCAAAGAGAAAATAGCGGCAACCATGGGTGTCGGCCGATGCAGGCCACTCCAGCAGCGCAAGGATCGACAGAACAATAATGATCGGCCGCGCATACAGGATTTGCCGCTCGAAGTGGCGGCGATCGGTTTCAAGGGAACTCATCGGGGGCTCATGCGCGGGGACGCAATTCCTCCAGCGAGTCTAACAAGCGCGTTGCTGCGAATGCGGACGAGGTGAAGGGCGCGTGGCTAGTTTGCAAAGGGCGGCAGTCGAGGAAGCCGAGGAGGTACGGGAGGCAGAGGAGATGAACGCGATGCGGACAAGTTTGGAACGATGCCGACCACCCCGAACAGGGTTCGCGAGATAGCGTGTTTTGGGCGGTGAAATGTCGTGGTAAACTGGAGGCGAGTGGTGGGAGTAGCTCAGCTGGTAGAGCGTCGGTCTGTGGCACCGAATGTCGCGGGTTCAATCCCCGTCTCCCACCCCAAACTACTTCTGGCGTTTGAGCCCCCGCGACGTAACCGCCGAACTGCTACCTTCACCGAGAACTGAAACGAGTTTCGCAATTGGAACGCCACGTCTGGTGATCAGAATTTCCTCACCCAAGGCCACCCAGCGTAGCAACTCCGACAGATGACTCCTGGCTTCGCTGACACTTACGGATCGCACTGGGTCGAGAACTCTCCTTACGTCCCTATTGCATTTTGCAGGCCGAATTCGCGGTGGGTGGCAAGCAGCGCGGGTTTGACGGATGCATCAGAAACCACGAAGGAGATGTTGGTTTCGGAAGAGCCTTGGGCAATGGCAATGATGTTGACCCCTTCCCTGCCCAGACAATGAAAGGTGCGCCCAGCGACGCCCGGCGTGCCGCGCATGTTCTCTCCAACTACCGCTACGATGGCGATGTTCGGGTCCATGGTGATGTGTTCGACCACTTCGTGTGCAAGATCCTGGGCAAATTCGCGGTGCAGTGCTTCGAGTGTGTCCTGGGCATGAGCTTTGGCGACGATAAAACAAATATCGTTTTGCGAAGACGACTGCGAAATAAGCAGCACTTCCGCGCGAAGCTGCGCGGTTGTCGAAAAAGTACGGCCCACGACGTCCGGCACGCCCACAATTCCCGGTCCACCGACGCTAATTAGCGCAACATCGCGAATCGCAGTGAGCGCCTTGACGCCGCCGCCGATGCTGCGCCCCTGCCGTGTAATTTTTGTGCCCAACTTCTCCGGCGCAAAGCTGTTACGAATCCAAACAGGAATGCCCGCTGGCAAGACGGGACGCAGCGTTTTGGGATGCAGCACCTTCGCGCCGAAGTAAGCGAGCTCGGCGGCTTCGCGGTAGGAAATTTCCGGGATGGTGCGCGCTTCGCTGACCAGCCGCGGGTCGGCTGTCAGTACACCCTCGACGTCGGTCCAGATGATGATTTCGTCGGCATCGAGCGCGGCGCCAAGAATCGTGGCGGAATAGTCGGAGCCGCCTCGGCCCAACGTGGTGAGCACTCCGTCCGCGGTCGCCCCGATAAATCCGGTGATGATCGGGACCTGGCCGTTTTTCAGTAACGGGCCGATGCGCGCCTGCGAGCGCTGGCGTGTCGGCTCGGCTTGCGGGTCAGCGCCGCCGTGGAATGAATCGGTGACGATGAGCTCGGTCGCTTCGATTGGGCAACTGGCGACCCCCATTTGCGAGAGCGCGGCGGCAAAAACCGGAGCGCACAATCGTTCGCCGAGGCTGGAGATGGCGTCGAGCGTGCGCGGCGTCAATTCGCGCAAGAGCGCCGTGCCTTCGTAGAGTCGCGCGCCTTCCGCCAGAATTTCGTCAATGCGGCGCTGCACGTCGGATCTGGCGGCGTCATCGCTGACAAGCTGCGCGAGAGCTTCAGCGTGCTGTTTGCGCAAAGCATCAGCAAGCGTTTTGCCGGCTTCGCGATCGCCGCGCTTGGCGTGGTGCGCGGCATCAATCAATCGGTTGGTGACACCGCTCATCGCTGAAACCACCACCGCGACGGAAAATTCCCGCGACGCATTGGCCGCAATCGCCGCGGACCGCCGGATACATGAAGCGTCTCCAACCGAGGTGCCGCCAAATTTCATCACTTGCAGTTTAGGTTTCATCGTTCACATAAATCATAAAGAAAAATAATACTGTGTGTTGCCGCATTGCTCGGGCGATTTCTTGATGCGATGTGCGCTTGGCGAAGCAAGGCGACCTGACTGACCGGTGGTGCGCTATCCATTTTCGCGGATTCAGGGGTATAAGAGAAAGTATCGCGCGGAGAATGGCGACGTCTTCAATTAAAAGTGACTATTTGCGCGCCGGGGCATCAAACGCGTATTGCCATGCAAATTGACTGAATTTCCCTGGGACCTGAACTATGCCGAAACCCGTATTGCTGACCGTGGATGACGATCCGGAAGTATTGCGAGCAGTGGAGCGCGATCTGCGAAGAAAATATGCGGACCGCTACCGTATCGTGCGCGCGGATTCCGGTGCCACAGCGCTGCAGTCGCTGGAGACGCTGAAAAAGCGGAACGAACCGGCGGCGCTGCTGCTGGTCGATCAACGCATGCCGGAAATGAGCGGCGTGGAATTTCTGAATCAGGCGATGGCGCTATACCCCGACGCGAAACGCGTGTTGCTGACTGCCTACGCCGACACCGACGCTGCCATCCGCGCAATCAACGACGCGCGCGTAAATCACTATCTCTTGAAGCCGTGGGATCCGCCGGAAGAGCAGCTGTATCCGGTGCTGGACGACTTGCTGGAGGATTGGCAAGCGGACTACCGTCCGGTGTTTGACGGCGTGCGGGTGCTCGGAAACCGGTGGTCGCCACGTTCCTATGCGGTGCGCGATTTTCTCGGACGCAATCAGGTGCCCTACCGCTGGTTAGACGCCGAGCTGGCTGAGCGCGACAAAGAGGTTCGGGAGGCGCTCGCGGTCGCACAACGCGATTGCTTGCGGCTTCCTGCTGCAATCTTCGCGGACAATTCCGCGCTCTCAGATCCTACGACCTCCGAACTTGCCGCCAAGCTCGGCCTGCGGATGAGCGCCACCACCTCCTTCTACGACCTGTTGATTGTCGGTGGCGGCCCTGCTGGGCTGGCCGCCGCGGTATACGGCGCGTCGGAAGGCCTGACCACCGTGATGATTGAACGCGAAGCTCCCGGCGGACAGGCGGGAATGAGTTCGCGCNNNCCCTTCCGGGCTCAGCGGAAGCGACCTGGCGCGCCGGGCGGTCACACAAGCGCGCCGGTTCGGAGTGGAAATACTCGCGCCTCAACAAGTGGTAAGCCTGCGCGTGCAGGATGGTTCAAAAGTTGTGAAGCTTTCCGACGGCGTCGAAATTGGCGCCAAGGCACTGATCATCGCCACCGGCGTTTCCTATCGAAAGCTCGAGATTCCCGGCATGGAGCGGCTGCAAGGCGCGGGAATCTATTACGGCGCGGCGATGACCGAAGCTGCTTCCTGCAAGGACGAAGATGTCTACGTGGTAGGCGGAGCAAACTCCGCCGGGCAGGCGGCAATGTACTTTTCCAAGTACGCGCAGCGAGTGATCATGCTGGTGCGCGGGAGCTCGCTGGCGGCCAGCATGTCGCAATACTTGATTGAACAGATCAAGCAGACACCGAACATTCACGTTGAAGTGAACTGCCAAGTGACCGAGGTCTTCGGCTCTGATCGGCTTGAGGCAATATCGATTCACTGCGCTACCAGCGGCGAGACTCAGAAAGTAGATGCTGCTTCGCTGTTCATTTTTATCGGAGCGGCTCCTGGAACGGAATGGCTCGAGGGCATCATCGAACGCGATGACAAAGGATTCATTCTCACTGGAGCAGATTTGATGAAGGCGGGCAAACCGCCGAAAAGCTGGTCGCTGGAGCGCGAGCCGTGGTTGTTGGAAGCCAGCGTCCCGGGAGTCTTTGCCGCGGGTGACGTCCGTTATCGTTCCATCAAACGCGTAGCGTCGGGCGTCGGTGAAGGCGCCAATGCGGTACAGTTCGTACATCAGTATCTGGGCTCGGTGTAAATATGAGCAGCCAGCCGATTACTCCGAAGCAAGAACAAATCGTCCTCGATCTAAAAACGAATTCTGTCTTCACGGACCTGCCGGAAGAGGATCTCAAGTGGCTTGCGGAGCGGATGGAAGACG
>WNFM01359437.1_pt1 | contig 13955 bp, 19 predicted proteins | sample 5400271 | NCBI WGS metagenome assembly WNFM01 (sample SAMN13153352, study PRJNA577476) | soil metagenome | isolation source: 60 cm saprolite on Douglas fir-dominated hillslope | place: USA:California | collected 2013-09-17 | reverse complement strand
ATGAAATTATTTGACCATCACAATCGGGGTCAATTCATTTTTGCTCGCAAAATTGAAGTTGGAAGTGACTTTGAGATAAAGGAAGGCTCATTGCTTGGTGGTATTCCTGTTTATCATTATGTAGATATGCCAAGAATGTTAGATGACAACCAACAACCACGATTAGATGTATTTGTGTTTCGGCCTTTAAAAAGATTTCCATCTGATTACTTTAATGAAGGACAGTTGGTACAGCTTGTTACTCCAGATAACTAAGGCTGCCAATGCGTAATAGTTTTTCACCTTTCCGTTTCACCATTGTGCTTAGTGTTCTATAAAATAAAAAATGTCCGAACGTTATCCGGAGTAGAGCAGATAGAAAGAATTTCATATTTTCCGCCTTCCAGTGTCTTGCCCATATCAGGAAGAGTGGTGTATATTTAGGAGTTAGGCGGTTTGGCTGACAAAAAATCAAAAAGAAAGATGAATGATTCGGTTCTTGAAAATTCGGTTTTCTCAGACTCCAAAAATCATTATGAAATACTTGATGGACTACGTGGAGTTGCAGCAATCACGGTTGTTGTATTTCATATTCTTGAAGTATTCTCCAATGGCGATCATACTAAACAGATCATTAATCATGGATACCTGGCTGTAGATTTCTTTTTCGTTCTGTCTGGTTTCGTGGTCGGTCATGCTTATGATGATCGTTGGAACAAAATGACCCTGGGAGGATTTTTCAAGCGACGCCTGATAAGGCTTCACCCGATGATCATAGTGGGAATGATAATTGGTGCCATAGGATTTTATTTTGCTGCATCGCCTGTACTGTTTCCATACATCAGCCAAACTCCTCTCTGGAAATTGCTTTTAGTTATGTTGATAGGTTTTACATTAATTCCGGTACCGGCAGCCCTGGACATCCGGGGTTGGAGTGAAATGCATCCGTTAAATGGCCCGGCCTGGACTCTTTTCTATGAATACATCGGTAATATACTTTATGCATTCATACTCAGAAGACTTTCCAATAAAGTATTAGCTCTCCTGGTTTTTTTGGCGGCATGTGCCTTAATACATTTAGCCGTGACAAGTCCAAATGGAGATCTGATCGGTGGTTGGTCAATTGATCCGCCACAATTGAGAATTGGCTTCACCAGGTTTCTCTATCCCTTCCTTGCAGGCCTTTTGCTCTCAAGATTATTCAATCCCGGGTTTATCAAAAATGCTTTCATTTGGTGTAGTCTATTGATCATTTTTATCCTCGCTTTTCCGAGAGTTGGCGGGATCAATAGCCAATGGTTAAATGGTTTGTATGATTCGCTATCAGTTATTATTTTATTTCCATTAATTGTTTTTTTAGGTGCCAGCGGTCAGGTAAAAGCGAAAACTCAGGCTCTCTGCCGATTTCTTGGTAATATCTCCTATCCTATCTACATTATTCACTACCCGTTAATTTACATATTCACTGCATGGGTTGTTGACAATAAGGTTTCATTGAATGATGGCTGGCCCGGAGGTCTGATTGTCCTCGCATGTGCTATTATTATAGCGTACGCTTGCTTAAAGTTTTATGATTTGCCTGTAAGAAAATGGCTCTCACAAAAATTCATGAAGTAAAATCCTGGTTGCCAACAAGGCTAAAAAAAACTTCCCGCTATTGCCCCGCTATGCTTAGTGTTCTATAAAATGAAAAATGTTTAATCGTTATCCGGAGATTGTATCTCCGGATCAGGTTTGTGCCAAAGGCACTCCTTCGGAGAAAAAGCTGTCCTTCTTCCATAGTTCTTCGCAGCAACAACAGAAAATAAATTAACTTCCTGCTCCACAAACAAAAAACAAGCACCAACGAAATATGGAAGTTCATCAGCATGCACACCATGGAGGAAAGAAAAACTGGAAATCTTATTTCTGGGAATTTTTAATGTTATTCCTGGCTGTGTTTTGCGGTTTTTTAGCAGAAAGCTACAGGGAAACTCTTGTGAATAAAGAAAAGGCACATCACTATATACAAAATATGGTGGCCGATCTTAAGGAGGATACCGCCGATGTTAATTTTGCTATTTACTATCAGCAGTTATGGGTCAATCACCTGGATAGTGGTTTGCAAATACCAATTGATCGGCTGAAGGATTTAAATACTCAGGACAGTTTCTATTATCATTTCCTGCCCTTTTATTCATGGATCCAAACCTTTATCCAAAACGATAATACGATCACCCAATTGAAGACAGGAGGATTTAATTTGATCAGAAATGAGAAAGTCGTGGATTCAATAAACCTGGTGTATAACTTTTACAAAGATGTAAAGTTTGGAAATGACTTCAATATTATATGTTATTGGGATATTGCACACAAAGCACAAGAGATAATGGATTTGCCAACGCCGTCAGCAACCATCGAAGAAAATATTCCAAAACATATTCTTCAAAACAAGGAGATCTTTTTTCAATATAATAGACCGGCGATACACCAGCTTTACAGTATGATCACCAATGCAAAAGGAAGCCTGGTGGCCACAATATTATCGGAAAAGCAATACAGAGAAAAAGCTGAAAGATTGCTGACCTATCTTCAAAAGGAATATCACCTGGACTGAAAAACTATTATATATGTCTTATGCCCGGGGTTTTGCCCTGTTCTCCTTAGTGTTCTATAAAATAAAAAATGTTCGAACGTTATCCGGAGATTCTCGCCTTTATTTATTATGTACAATCTAAAATTTGAAATAATTATCTTTCTGTATAAGAACTATCGTAAAGCAGAGAGTTAGCGGTATTTTCGGAAACGCAGAGAATTCAAGAGCTTAATACAACAAATTAACTTATCTAAAAGATCAAGCCGGCAACATGAGAATAAAATTACTATTACTCAGCATGCTTTTAACTGGTCAAATAAATGCTCAATCCTATATAAAAATACATCGTAAAGCTATTGTTGTAGATACACACAATGATATCCTAATGAAGGCTGCGTATAAGGGAATTGTTTTTGACCAGGACTTAACAGGGAGGACAAATAGTGACTTAGCCCGTTGGAAAAAAGGCGGCCTTGATGTTCAATTGTTTTCTGTGTATTGTGATGGTGATTTGAAAAAACCATTTGCCTATGCTAACAGGGAAATGGACAGCCTCGATGCTGTAGTGGCACGCAACCCGGATAAGATTGTAAAAGTTGCCAGTTACGTGGAACTGTAAGATTGCTGCCATGTTTGGTGTGGAAGGCGGCCATATGATAGAAGATGATCTCAATAAATTAGAAGCTCTTTATAATCGTGGTGCCCGATATTTAACCTTAACACATAACATAGCCCCTTCATGGGCTACGAGTGCAGCGGATGAAACGACTAAACCAGACTTGCCGCACAAAGGACTCACGGATTTTGGCAGGCAGGTGGTGCAGCGAATGAACCAGCTCGGAATGATCATAGATGTGAGCCATGCCGGTGATCAGACTTTTTGGGATGTAATTAAGATGACCACAAAGCCTATCATTGCTTCGCACAGTTCAGTATACAGCCTTGTGCCGCACCGGCGCAATTTAAAAGATGAGCAAATAAAAGCGATCGCTAAAAATGGCGGAGTGATCCAGATAAACTTTAATCCCGGATTTATCGACAGCAGTTTTGACAAAAAAGAAAATGCTTTTCTTAAAAAGCATGCTGAAGAAAAGGATTCTCTTCTAAAAACTGGCATGGGTGACTTTTACATGCTGGATTACCTGTATAATAAATATGCAGATGAGACAAACCCGATGCGGCCACCTTTATCTATGCTGATTCAGCATATTGAATACGTCATCAATCTTGTGGGCGTTGATTATGTGGGTCTGGGCTCAGACTTTGATGGCATTAATCTTACACCGCTGCAACTGGATGACGTTACAACTTATCCATTAATTACAAAAGCATTGGTAGAAAAAGGGTATAGTAAAAAGGATATAACTAAAATTCTCGGGGGCAATTTTTTAAGAGTCTTAAAAACAAATGAAGCAAAATAACAAAGTGAAAAAACACATATTGAAAATCATTAACTTTCTGTACAAGAACTTTCGCAAAGCAAAGAGTTAGCGGTCAGGCTATGATGACCGTAAATCCTGGCAAACCAAATACGACAAAATGTTAGATAGAAGTTTAAAGCGTTTTCCAATTTTAATAACTGAAAGGCTTACCCTCAGGCAACTGGCAATTAGTGACGAACAAGAAATTTTCACTTTGCGTTCTGACAGTGAAATAAATAAATATCTTAACAGGCAAGTAAGCAATACTATTGAAGATGCAAGGAATTTTATAAATAAGGTTAATGAGAACATTAATAAAAATGACTCGCTGTATTGGGCAATAACTTTGAGCGACAAAAACATATTGGTTGGGACAATTTGTCTTTTTGGCTTTTCGGATGAAAATAGCAAGTGCGAAATCGGGTATGAACTTTTGACAAACTTTCAAGGACAAGGAATAATGAAGGAAGCTGCAGAAAAAGTTATTGATTATGCATTCAATACAATTAAAGTTCAAAAAATTGAAGCGTTCCTTCATAGAGATAATCAGGGTTCTATAAAGCTGTTGGATAAGCTTTCGTTTAGGAACTCAAATGAACCTGGTAACACAGATCCTGAATTAATATGTTACCAGTTAGCAAATTCAATTGACAATCTTAAATAAGAACCTCACCGAAAAAGCCCGAACCTCCCCGCTGTGCTTAGTGTTCTATAAAATAAAAAATGTTCGAACGTTATCCGGAGATTTCCGCTTTTTTATTTTTGTACAACTTACAATTGGGAATCATTATCTTTCTGTACAAGAACTTGCGTAAAGCAGAGTGTTAGCGGTCATTGTGAAAGGATGAAACACAGAAATTAAAATGAACAGTATCGAAATAAAAGAAATTTTCTCCACACAAATTGAGCAGTATAAAATGTTCCTGGCTATTGCACTTCAAAGTGACGAAGAATCCCTTCTTATTACACCTATGGATAATTCGAACGCACCATTTCCCACAAAGGACAGAAATGACAGTTTTACACTTGGAGCTTATGCAGAAAATGTTTTAGCAGGTGTAGTGAGTTTTGCTCGTGACGGAGAAGACAGAGAAAAATTGCGACACAAAGGAATTTTGTTTACAATGTATGTTTCAAAAGAATTTCGTGGACATGGAATTGCAAAAGAATTACTTGAAGAACTTATTAAAAGAGTAAAAACTATTTCAGATATTGAACAAATTAACCTGGTTGTAATTGCCAACAACTCAAGAGCAAAACAACTTTATGAAAAATTTGGTTTTGAAAAATTTGGCACCGAACAGAATTCAATAAAATGGAAAAATAAATATTTTACGGAAGACCAAATGGTACTACGACTTGAATAACAAAATCTGTAAACCGAACAACGAATCCCCCCGCTATGCTTAGTGTTCTATAAAATAAAAAATGTTCGAACGTTATCCGGAGATTGTATCTCCGGATCAGCTTTGAAAAAGCTATCTAATATTTTTTCTTCTTCGGATTCATTCTTGTATCATACATATTCAGTATCATCACTTTCTTTCCTTTTACTTTATAGTAAAGCAGGTTATGGCGGGTTATCAGTATAGCCCTGACATCTTTTATTTTTTCAGATACAACGCCAGTAAAAGGTTGTCCTGATAATTGCCCGAGACGATGATCTATTTTTTGAGAAAGTTTGCTGCTACCTGTTGCGACCATTCCTTTTCCAGATAAGCCAGCACTTTTACCAGCTTATTGGTAAAGCGTTTCTTGAGGATTATTTCATACGCCATTTATCCGTAGCCTTGTTGAATTCTTTCAGCGTCATGGTATCTTTTTCATCAGGTTCAGATGCCAGCTTTTCCAATTCTTTTGCCTGTTTATCCGAAAGGCTATCCGTAATATCTGCTCCTTTAGAAGTTTTATAAAACGCCATGTCCTCTTTTACCAATGACAGCAGTTCTGCATCATTCGTTTCTTCAATAAGTTTAGCAAGTTCTTTTTTTAATTTATCCACGGCGGGCATATAGAAAAGCTTTATTCAAATTTACATTTTATTTTTAAAATATTCTTTTCGTTCTTCCAGGATCCCCTGTGCTTAGTGTTCTATAAAATAAAAAATGTTTACGCCTTTTCGTCGTTGTTGGTGTTCCGGTATCAGTGTCTTTCTTCCATAGTTCCTAATTTATAGTGATATATCATTTATTATTGCCTTACAGGTTCTCTTAAAATAGTTTTCAGGTTTTCCTGTGAGCCGCCTGTTGTAAAATCTACCAAATAAATTTCATGGTGGATACCTCTTTTGCCTAAGCTGTTTTCTTCAGCAAATTGCTCTAATTGCCCTAACGTTTCAAATTCATAAATAAAAGGACCTTTATGTAACATCTGGATACATTTTCCTTCCTGGTATTCAAAAAACTCTATTCCTTTGGACAAACCTTTATGGATGGGGTCTAAATTATCTTTAGCTACGGCTATGTGCTGCAGGGTAACATACTCCGGCAAACGGATCATTAAACGATAATTCAGTTCGCTCAAAGGGCCTGTATCAAAAACATGGGAAATGGAATGTTGTCCATATTTTTCATCATTCCAATAAAGCCCCTCTAAAACAGACAATTCAAAACCTTTTCCGGAATCTTGAAAAAGGTTGATTACCTGCTGGGTCGCCTGTTTTAATAAGGCAATCCGCTGATAAAATATTTCTTCCGTGAAACTTCCTTTAGCCAGTATGGAAATGAAATTGGCGTTTTCGACATCAATTATTTCGGGATGATCTGTTGCCGTATAATAGCGTGGGTAATATTCCGGAATGTTTAATTTTTTCATCGATCTGAAGTTAGGTTTTTTTATCCCCGCTCTGCTTAGTGTTCTATAAAATAAAAAATGTTCGAACGTTATCCGGAGATTGTATCTCCGGATCAGCTTTGAAAAAGCTGTAAATCTTTCTTCCATAGCTCTTCGCAGCAACAACCGAAAAAAATTTATAACTTTCGCAACTCAGAATGCGGTGTGCCATTCTTAATTTATAAATACATTGTCCACTACATCTAAAATACATTCAGGGTTCATCATCATTGCCGACATAAGTGGCTACACTTCTTTTATAACCGGAACTGAGCTGGAACATGCCCAGTCAATTGTAGAAGAGCTGACAAAACTGATCCTCGGGCATATTCAACCGCCTTTGAAGATGGTTAAACTGGAAGGAGATGCTGTCTTTTATTATGTGCCGGCTGAAATGCTTCCGGATGCTGAGCGGTTACTCGAACATATTGAATCCTGTTATTACGATTTTACCGGGCATCTTCAAAAAATAAAACACCTGACCAGCTGCCAGTGCCGTGCATGTTCTTCCATTCATACGTTGGACCTGAAATTCTTTGTACATTATGGTGAGTATATGATTCAGAGAGTTCCCGGAACAACTGAGGATATTGTTGGACGGGATGTGATACTCCTACATCGTTTATTGAAAAACACCGTTACTGAAAAGATGGGATTGCGTGGCTATGCACTTTTCACAAATGCATGTCTTGAGCGGATGATTCAACTTTCATCCATCACAGCACATACAGAAACATACGAACATATTGGCGAAGTGCAATGCGGCGTATATGATCTGCATGCCTATGAACAAAAGCTGCGTGAGACAAACCGTGTTTACCTGGAATCAAAAGATGCGGATTATATTTATGAACGTATTATGAAGGCTTCACCAGAATTATTATGGAGTTTTATTATTGAGCCGAAAAAAAGAGTGAAGTGGCAAAGCATTAAAGAAGTGAAAAATACACACAACAGTTCCGGTCGCCTGGGTGTGGATGCAGAATTTCATTGTGATCACGGATCTTTTAGTCGGTTCACCCGTTTGCTTGATTGGCGACCTTTTCATTACATGACAAACATCAGTGTACAATCCTTTCACAAACTTCCTTTTAAAGCTCCGCCTGTCCAGGGGATATTTGAGTTTATACCTGTTGATGCCGAACACACCAAAATATCTATGCGTACACGAAGTTTACGCCGTGGTTGGTTTACAATGTTAATCGTTCGTTTGTTTATGAAACGAATGTTGGATAAAGAGAATACTGTTGAATTTAATAAGCTTGATAAGATATTCGAAGAATTGGATAGTTCAGAGTTAAAAGTTTAGAGTTACTACAAGAAATTAACTTTGATAAATAATAATAACTAAAATGAAAAATGAAAGAGTTTTTAAAATGCCGTTTGCAAGTGTCTATCCGCATTATATTAGAAAGACGGAGACAAAGGGACGCACAAAAGCAGAGCTGGATACCATCATTTGTTGGCTGACAGGATATGATCAAAAATCATTGCAGCAACAGGTTGACAAGAAAAGTGATTTTGAAACCTTTTTCGCCCAGGCACCACAGCTTAATCCAAATGTTTCAAAAATTACCGGTGTAATTTGTGGGTATCGTGTCGAAGAAATCGAAGACAAACTCATGCAAAAGATCCGTTATTTAGATAAACTGGTTGATGAATTGGCAAAAGGAAAGACAATGGAGAATATTTTAAGGAAGTAAGGAGAACCAGATTTATGGTGAAAAACAAACCAGGTGTTCATTTATACTGCCATTTTACTTGTATCAGCATTTTTCTTGCATGGTTCTTCGCAGCAATAACCGAAAATGGATTAACTTTTGTGCAAGACCTTGCGTAGGCAGCGTGTTGTGCATCATGCGACATTGATACCTCAATAATAATTTTATGGACACTGATATGATAAAAAATTTCCTGGGATTAAATCTTGCTCAAATTGCCTGGGTAGTAAAAGACATTAAAACTGCGAAAAGATTTTTTCAGGATGTGATGGGCATAAGCAATTTCAGTAAAGTTGAAACCATTCGTGCCAAAGAGTTTGAAGCCACTTATTATGGAAAGCCGTCTAATGCCGAGAGTCTCGTTGCAATGGCTTATTCGGGCGGCACATTTATTGAACTAATTCAGCCTCTTTCAGGAAATAGCGTATTCCAGGATTATCTTGATAAAAATCCTGCAGGAGGGATTCAACACATTGCATACCGTATACCTGTTGCTAAGCTTGATAAAGTAATTTCCGAATTTGCTGATAAAGGCTTCCCCGTAATATCCGGCTTCAATCATCCCATTGCTAAAATTGTTTTTTTTGATACTTATAAAGAGATTGGCGTTATGACTGAAATAATGGGTATTACCAAAGAAGGCGAAGAGCAAGTTGAAAAGATGAAAAATTAAACGGGCCTACGCCGTTGCTGTTGTTCAAATATCAGCATCTTTCTTCCATAGTTCTTCGCAACACACTTAATTTTACCAAAAGAATTAATATGTCAACAAACAGCGTAACACTACACAGGGTTCTTAAAGCAACTCCTGAAAAAGTTTATCGTGCCTTCACTGACCCTAATGCCATGGCCTCCTGGCTTCCGCCTTATGGATATCTATGCGTGGTTCATCACCTGGATGCGAAAGTTGGCGGGAGTTACAAAATGTCCTTTATCAATTTTTCTACCGGCAATGGACATTCTTTCGGCGGAAAATATTTGGAACTCAAACCGAATGAATTCTTAAAGTACACGGATGTCTTTGATGACCCGAATTTGCCGGGAGAAATGATCACTTCGGTTTGGCTTAAGAAAGTTTCTGCCGGTACTGAACTTAAAGTGACACAGGAAGGTATTCCCCCAATGATCCCAACAGATATGTGTTATTTGGGATGGCAGGAGTCATTGGAAAAATTAAAAAAATTGGTTGAGCCGGAAATTCCGGATATGTAAATTTTCTGGAAGGTGTACAGCTCTGCTTCGTGTCAAACTAAACAAAAAATATTTTCAGATGAAACCAGTTGTTATCGGAGAATCATCCGGTGCTTCAATGGAAACCATCATGGCAGTATATTCCCCTCCGTTGTGTTTAGTGTTCTATAAAATAAAAAATGTTCGAACGTTATCCGGAAACTCTCGCCTTTATTTATTTTGTACAACTTAATATTGGAAATCATTAACTTTCTGCACAAGCTCCATTACTTATGGAAGTGGCAACCAATCTTCAACACTTTAAAAAATAATTTACAGTTGAAACTTGAAAAATGTAAACCGTTTGCTTGTGGAATAGTTCTTCTTCACTACAAACAAAGACGGAAATGAGCTCAGATTTTATAGCACAATTAAAAGAAGTAATAGCCTTGCTGAATAAAATAGAACGAACATACGCATCCGAACGTTCGAAAACCATTGGCCAATTGCAGAATAAAATATGGGACGAACCTGAACTTCAAAATGAAGAACTTTATTTTCTGCAGGATCTTGCAGGTGATTTAAATTTTTATGAGCCTATGGAAAAAGACCGTGATGCAGCTTTAGGCTATTATGATGATGGCAGGCTGTTGGAACTGACAGGTACTGCACTAAAAAAAATAGAGCCCCTTCTTGCCGCCCGATAATTACCCTCTCTGCTGTGCTTAGGTTCTATAAGATAAAAATGTTCGAACGCTATCTGCCTATGGTAAGACCGCAAAGGTTTCCCGATGTCTTATTAATACTTGATCTTTGCGTGAAATCTTTGTATTTGGTAAAAAGTAATTAGGAAGCTTTTTTAACACCAACTCTTGAAGATGTCAATGAAGAAGCTCTTGCTTTTCGAAAAGCGTCACCAGTCTTTTTTTTATGATAAGCTTGAGATGTAGCGCTTCTTTTTTCTTGCTTGCCCACGATTCCAATATCATCCAGTTTATAATATTTCTTTTTATCAGCCACCAAAGTAATTTTTATAGTACGAATTTACTAATTTTTTCGCAGCAAGAGTAAATATAGCCATTCTTTCAGGGCTATAAATTGATTGGGCGCCTAAGGTTTCTGCATAATGATCTATCAAGTCTGTTTTGGCAGTAAAAGCAACAAAACCTTCAAATCCCATATCAAAACTCATCTTGCAAGCAAATGCTACGAGATTTGCTGCAACACCTGCAAATTTTTTATTAGCTCCATAATTATGCGGGGCATTTTCTATCAAATGCATTTCAATATATAATTGATCGGTGACAGGCTCCAGGCTTATAAGTCCCTGGATAATCTTATCTCCGGCAATAACTAATTTATACAACTGCCTGCCCGGTTCAGTAAACTCTTTTTTCCAGTTGAAGAGCCATCCATCTTTCTTATGTACTTTCCTGATCTCATCAACAGATACCAGTATAATTTCTGATTCCAAAGATTTTCCTGTTGCTACTTCTTCAATACTTTTAGTAATCTTATCAATATAAAACCCTGAGCGATGAAGCATGTGAAAACAAATTTAATTCAATCATAGTTGTATTTAGATACTATAAATAAAAAATGCTCGAACGTTATGCGGAGCTTGTATTTCCGGTCAGCTTTGAAAAAGCAGGCTAAAAGAAATTACGATTACTTTGCAAAAACTAATGCCTAAATTTTGTGCCTGAAATGATATACCAGGTGTATGTTATCGAATTATCAAAGCGGGTGTTTACAGAAAACTCCAGGTTTCGTGCTGCTAATCCCCAATTTAATGGAGTTCTTGAATGTCTGTATGTAGGCATGACCAGTAAAACTCCGGCGGAACGATTCAAACAACATAAGACTGGATACAAAAACAAGAAAGGTTACAAATTGTCGGCTTATATAGTGGAGAAGTATGGTTCCTACTTGCGTCCTAGTCTTTACAATCACATTAACTTAAAATCCATGACCAGGCAGGAGGCCTTATTGATGGAAGAAAAACTTGCCTGGGATTTACGAAGAAAGGGTTACGCAGTTTGGTTTAATTGATGCCCGTTGTGTTTAGTGTTACTGTCCCGCGTTCTTATTAAATCTATTCTTCTTGCCCCGTAGGAGAAAAATGTTCATAGAAAATATGTGCCCCTCAAACAATGACCCCATCGGGATCGAACAAATATTGCACTCCTAGGAGTAACTTAAAATTGGGAATCATTAACATGTAACCCTTACGGGGTTTTGTCTATCATTTTAAGTTGTGCTTAGGTCTATAAAATAAAAAATGTTCGAAAAAGCAATTCTTGCCATTATTAATTTTGTCAGATGAAAAATTGCTACAGTGATTTAGAAAAAGTCTTACAACATTATGGTTACAGTTTTGACGATGTAGTGACGGAAAATGTTGGCCTGATTGACGAAACACAGGACCAGGGCAAGACGGTTTCGGCTGCTGCAGAAGGCAACAAAGGCAATGAAACAGCTGTCCGGATAACTATCGGGATGCCAAAGCCAACCCAGCGAATAAGAAATCTACTTCCATTTATTTTATACAACTTAAAATTGAGAATCATTAACGTTCTGTACAAGAGCTTTTGCAAAGCATAAAGTTATCAGCAACTAACTTAAAATTTTTCTTGCATAAATCAAAAAATTAACTTTACTTTGCATTTCAAAGTGCTTTGAAAAAGGAAGAACAGTAAAAGTGATTGCATAAAACGAACAGGCATCAACAATGAATTATCATGGACATACTAACGAACATTGACAATCCCAGGCTGCTTGAAAAATTGTACCGGGACAATAAGACGGCTTTTAAAACGGAGTTCAATTTACTTTACCCTGAACTAACGGGCAATAAACTTGCAGATTATTGGAATGAAAGACTTAATTATGAAAGCTCAGAAATATCCTGGGGAGGCAAGAACGAATTACCCTTTGTAATAATTGCTTCTTTGATAGCCGGAGTTATTGCAAAATTTCCCGTGTTACTTAATATCAATCCTGATTTATTTTACCAGAGGAATGCAGGGTTTATCATTTTTCCAATATTGACAACTTACTTTATCTGGAGAAAGAGTCTTTCAATAAAGAAAATTGTATTGGCAGGAGTTTCATTTTTGGTTGCTTTAATCTTCATAAATCTATTACCTGCAGATAATAAAAGCGACACCTTGATTTTATCCTGCATTCACTTGCCGCTTTTCCTGTGGGCGGTTTTAGGGTTTTCATATGTTGGCGACAATATAAGGAACTACGATAAAAGAATTGACTTCCTGAGATACAATGGCGACTTAGTAATAATGACTACGCTCATCTTAATTGCAGGAGGGATTCTCACAGCAATTACTATTGGACTTTTTCGTGTTATTGGTTTTAATATTGAAAGATTTTATTTTGACTATATTGGTATATTCGGGCTTGCCGCATCGCCAATAGTTGGAACTTATATAACACAAACAAATCCTCAATTGGTTAATAAGGTTTCACCTTTAATTGCAAAAATATTCAGCCCTTTGGTTTTAATTACGCTGGTGGTTTATTTGGTAGCAATTTTGTTTTCTGGCAAAAACCCATACAATGACAGGAATTTTTTAATGGTATTTAATTTTCTCTTAATCGGAGTGATGGCAATTATTTTATTTTCGGTTGCAGAAACATTTAAGAAAAACGAAAACCGGGCAGGCAGTTTCATTCTATTTGCTTTATCAACAGTTACAGTTATTATAAACGGGGTTGCTCTTTCTGCAATTTTATTTAGAATTTCAGAGTGGGGAATTACTCCAAACCGTCTTGCGGTTCTGGGAGGGAATATACTTATGCTGATAAATCTATTGATGGTAACTTTCCGGCTCTTTAAAACTGTTTCAAAAAAAGCAGACATCAGTGATGTTGAAAATTCAATATCAATGTTTCTTCCGATTTACTTCTTATGGACAATTATTGTGACTTTTATTTTCCCCCTAATATTTCATTTCAAATAGTACAACGAATTATCGAAACAACACGATTTCGGACGAACAGCAGAGTATGCCGATATCAGATAGATTAAAAGAAATAAAAAAAGAAGGGCTTTGTCCGGTACACGAACGGAAGTACTTTTTCATCCTCCCGGGTCTACCTAATCTCTCAATAAACAGTTGTCCCCACGGGTCACGATAACTATCGGGATGACCAAAGCCAACCCCGGCGAATAAGAAATCTTCTTACATTTATTTTGCACAACTTAAAATCGGAAATCATTAACTTTCTGTACAAAAA
>WNFM01061386.1_pt4 | contig 13955 bp, 15 predicted proteins | sample 5400271 | NCBI WGS metagenome assembly WNFM01 (sample SAMN13153352, study PRJNA577476) | soil metagenome | isolation source: 60 cm saprolite on Douglas fir-dominated hillslope | place: USA:California | collected 2013-09-17 | reverse complement strand
CGCACGAATCCGACGTAGTTCGCCACCGGGCTTGCCGGCTCATGCAAGACAATGCCCTGTGCCGCCAGTTTCTGCTCGATCGTACCCGCCATGTTTCGTCCCCGTTTGATTTCGCTTGCACGCGATCCCCGTCGGATCGGGCCGCTTTGTTTCGCTTATCGCGCCTTCACATGCAAGTCGGCGCCGCTCAACGACGAAATGCCAAAAAACATGGCATCTCGGTGGCCGATCCGTACTTTTTCGTGAACCGGCCCTAGTTGCGGCGCAATAGGGCGGTCATTAAAGTGACAAATCCTAATTTCCAAGGAAAACACATGGCCCGCTCATTCCGGATTCCGTCCCGAAATGTCAGATCGCTGCTGTGGACGGCGGCCGCCGTCGCGCTTGCGTCGAATTTGGTGGCCGGGCGGGTCAACGCCGCCGCAGGCGGACCGTTCCTGTCGCATCAGGCGCTCTACGAGCTCAGCCTGGTAAAATCGCGCGGCTCCAACTCGATCAACAGCGCGCGCGGACGCATCCTCTATAATTTCTCCGGCAGCGCCTGCGAAGGCTACACCTCCGAATTCAGGCAGGTCTCCGAACTCGACAGCGGCGAGGGCAAGCTGACATTGAGCGATCTGCGGTCCACCTCCTGGGAAGATGGCGCGGGCAAGAGTTACCGCTTCAAGATCGACGCGCGGATGAACGATGCCGACTCCAGCCCCGTCGATGGGGTAGCCGAGCGCACCGGCGATCACATCACGGTCAAGTTGAAGCAGCCCGTCGCCAAGACGTTTACGCTCGACGGTTCGACGGTGTTTCCGACCGAGCAGATCCAGCGCATCATCCAGGCCGGGCGCGAAGGAAAATCCCTGCTCGAGCTGACCGTCTATGACGGGTCGGACAATGGCGAAAAAATCTACAACACGCTGACCGTGATCGGGCAGCCGATCCCGGGAGACCGGACCATCGCGGAGCCCGATCCTTCTACCACGAACGATGCGATGAAATCGCTGACGCGCTGGCCGGTGACGGTGAGCTATTACGACCGCGACGCCAAGGTCACCGATGGCGAGCAGACGCCGGTTTATGCGATGTCGTTCGAATTGTTCGAGAACGGCGTCTCCCGGGCGCTGGTGCTCGACTACAACGATTTTGTCATTTCCGGCGCGCTCGGAAAATTCGACGTCAAGGACACGAAACCGTGTCAACAGGCCGAAGCGCCGAAGTAAGCTCCGTCATTCCGGGCTACGCTACTTCCACCGTCATTGCGAGCCAACGGGTCGGCGCAACCGCCGCCCGATGACAGGCTCCGCGAAGCAATCCATGTCGCCGCGGAAACGAAGGATGGATTGCTTCGTCGCAAGTGCTCCCTTGCGCAAACGCGTCGCGTTTGTCGCAGGCAACGACGGCGGTGAGCGCGTCGGACGCTCCTTAAGCCACGCTACTCCGCCTTCTCCCGCCCGTCATACGCAATACCCCTGATCACGGCGGTATTGCCGAACTTCTTGCGCAGATCGTCCATGGCGCGCTCGGCGTGGGCGGAGCGGCGATCGAGCATGTCGGTGTCGTCGGCCTGCGATCCCGGGCGCAGCGCGCTGACGCCGGTGCCCATCAGGCGGAACGAAGTGCCGTCGATCTCTTTCGCAAGCATCTCGCGGGAAATAGCAAAAATCTTTGCCGCCAATTGCGTCGGGGCGTGAATCGATTGCGAGCGGGTGCGCTGCCTGAAATCGGCGGGTTTTTGCTTTTGCGTGATGGTCGATCCGGCGAGCTCGCCGTTTTTGAGCCGCGCCGATACTTTTTCGGACAGCCGCCACAACAGCTTTTCCAGTGTGGCAAAATCCCGGATGTCGTCTTCAAACGTGGTCTCGCTGGAAATCGTCTTGGCGCCGCGATCGGGCACGACGCGGCGGTCATCCAAGCCGCGCGCCAGCCGCCACAGCCGGCGGCCTTCCGTCGAAAATTGCTTCATCAGTTCGACTTCGTCGGCGCGTTGCAAATCGGCGATGGTGCGAAAACCGCGCTGGATCAGCTTTTCCTGGGTCGCAGGTCCGACGCCAAAAATGAAACCGACCGGCTTTTCGGCGAGCATGGCACGGGCCTCGTCCTGATCGAGCGCGGCAAAGCCGCGCGGCTTATCCAGGTCGGAGGCGATCTTGGCCAGGAATTTGTTGCAGGAAAGACCAACCGAAACGGTAATCCCGATGTTGCGCTCGACCTCGCGGGCAAAACGCGCCAGCACTTTTGCGGGGATCATGCCGTGCACGCGCTCCGTGCCGCTTAGATCGAGAAAGGCTTCATCGATCGAAAGCGGTTCGACCAGCGGGGTCAGCGCCTGCATGGCATGCCGCACCTCGCGGCCAACCCGGACATATTTCGCCATGTCGGGCCGGATCACGGCTGCGGACGGGCACAGCGCCAGCGCCTTGAACATCGGCATCGCCGAGCGCACGCCAAAGGTGCGGGAGATGTAGCAGGCGGCCGACACCACGCCGCGCTTGCCGCCGCCGATGATCACGGGCTTGTCGGCGAGTTCAGGATTGTCGCGCTTCTCGACGGTGGCGTAGAACGCATCGCAATCGATATGGGCCAGCGTAAGCGACGCCAGCGCGCGGTGACGAACGAGGCGAGGGGAGCCGCATTCGGCGCATCGCCTCGCCGCCATGTCCAGATCATGGAGGCAGTCCCGGCAAAAGCAGGTCGGCCCCTCCATTGCTGGCGCGGCTGATGTCACGGCACATCGCGCTCCCATCGGGGGTCGTTGAGCGCCTGGTGCGCTGCGGCGATGTTGGTCGGATGCAGTTGTGAGGCGCTGGCAAACGCCTTCACGGTTGCGTCATCGCGCATCACGAAATCGAGCACGCTGGCAAGAAAACGCGGGTCGGCTGCGGCGCTGCGCAACGTCTCCGGGCCAATTCCGCTTTCGGCCAGAAACAGCCCCAGCCGCTCAGGCTCGCCGGCGATGAAGCTCAGCGCCTGAACCGCAACGATTTCAGCGACTTCCCGGGGGTTTTGAACAGGCTTTTTCAACGGATGTGTTTGCCTTTCGCTAACTTATGGTCTCTATTTTGAAACCATCATGCCCGAGTCTGCGGAAGCTGTTCAAGCAAGTGGAAACCACTTCGCAAAAGACGGCAATCGGGCTTAACGGGTTAGAGCGAATCTGGCGCTAGTTTGAATTCACTTTTTGAGACGCCCGGCGAAGACGCTTTCCTGCACCGCGTCCAAGGGTTTGTCTCATGGGAATTGGGAGGGACGGGATGGCAAAAACCGTCCTGATCGTGGAGGACAACGAGCTCAATATGAAGCTCTTTCGCGATCTGTTGGAAGCGCATGGCTATCAGACCTCAGGCACCTCCAACGGTTTCGAGGCGCTCGATCTCGTCCGCAAGCTTCGCCCTGATCTCGTGTTGATGGATATCCAGCTGCCGCAGGTTTCCGGCCTCGAAGTGACGCGCTGGATCAAGGACGATCCGGAGTTGCGCACGATACCCGTGGTCGCGGTCACGGCCTTTGCGATGAAGGGTGACGAGGAACGCATCCGCGAGGGCGGCTGCGAGGCTTATTTGTCCAAGCCGATCTCGGTTGGCAAATTTATTGAAACCGTGCGACGTTTTATCGGGTAGGGGAAATTTCATGTCTGCGCGTATTCTGGTCGTCGATGACGTCCCCGCCAACGTCAAATTGCTGGAAGCGCGGCTGTCGGCCGAGTATTTCGATGTCCTGACCGCGGCCAATGGCGCCGAGGCGCTGGCGATCTGCGCGCGCGCCGAATGCGACATCATCCTGCTCGACGTCATGATGCCGGACATGGACGGCTTTGAAGTCTGCCGCCGGCTGAAATCCAATCCGGCCACGCATTTCATTCCGGTGGTGATGGTCACCGCGCTCGATAGCCCTTCCGATCGCGTGCGCGGGCTCGAGGCCGGCGCCGACGATTTTCTCACCAAGCCGGTGTCCGATATCGTGCTGATCGCGCGGGTGCGTTCGCTGACGCGGCTCAAGATGATGACCGATGAATTGCGCATGCGCGCCATCACCTCGCTCGAGATCGGCGTGCAGGCGCCGGAGCGCAGTGCCGTGGCCGATACTGGAAAGGGCGGGCGCATCCTGCTGGTCGATGATCGGCCGTCATCCTATGAGCGGCTGGCGCCGGTGCTCTCCACCGAGCATACCGTCGACGTCGAAACCAATCCTGCGGAAGCGGTGTTTCACGCCGCCGACGGCAATTACGATCTTCTGATCGTCTCGCTCGGCCTCGACAATTTCGACGGCCTTCGGCTGTGCAGCCAGGCGCGCTCGCTGGAGCGGACGAGGGCGGTGCCGATCCTCGCCATCGCGGATGCCGACAACAACACGCGGCTGCTCCGCGGCCTCGAGATCGGCGTCAACGACTATCTGCTGCGCCCGGTCGACAAGAACGAGTTGCTGGCGCGCGCGCGCACCCAAATCCGCAAGCGCCGCTACAGCGACCATCTGCGCGACAACGTGCAGAACTCGATCGAGATGGCGATCACCGATGCGCTGACCGGGCTGCATAACCGCCGTTACATGGAGAGCCATCTCGGGACCCTCGCCGAACAGGCCTCGGCCCGCGGCAAGCCGCTCGCGCTGATGATGCTCGACATCGATTTCTTCAAGGCGATCAACGACACTTACGGCCACGATGCCGGCGACGACGTGCTGCGCGAATTCGCGGTCCGGGTGCGCAAGTCGATCCGCGGCATCGATCTCGCCTGCCGCTATGGCGGGGAGGAATTTGTCATCGTGATGCCGGAAACCGACCTCCATGTCGCGGGCATGGTGGCGGAGCGGCTGCGGCGTTCGATCGCGAATGAACCCTTCGCCGTCAACAAAGGCGCAAAACGCATCGAGGTCACGATCTCGATCGGGCTCTCGACGCTGGAGCTGAAGGGCGAAGCCGTCGCCGACGTGCTCAAGCGCGCCGACAACGCGCTCTACCGCGCCAAGCACGACGGCCGCAACCGCGTGGTGGCGGCCGCAGCGTAATTGCGATTGGTACGGCGAGCTGCGCTTCACCATTCTCGGTCGTCATACCCCGCGAAAGCGGGGTATCCAGTACGCCGCGGCCTCTCGATCTGATCGCTAATGCTCTGGAATACTGGATCACCAGCTTTCGCGGGTGACGACGGCATTTCATGTGGATGCGCGCTTTTTCGTAGCCCGTCGTTGTTTTTCCCGGGCGTCCGGCTCAACCCCAACCCCTGCATTCGCAAGCAGCACCCGCGCGGCAGCCTTTGCGGCGCGCGCCATGGACGGATCGTTCCGCACCAGATCCTGTGCGATCGAGCCATCGACCAGAAGCGTGAGCTGTGTCGCGAGATCGTCTGCATTGTCGACTTCGAGCTGCATCAACAGATCGCGAAACCAGATGCGGCGGCTCTCCTTGAAGGCGACCGCGATCTTCTTGACGGCCTGATCCTCCGCGCCCAGTTCGGCGACCGCGTTGACGAACGGGCAGCCCCGAAAATCCCTTGAGCCGAAGCGCCGTTCCAGCGAATCGAAAGTGCCGAGGATTTGTTCGGCCGGGGTTTTGTCGGAGGGGCGCGGCTGAACAAAGCGGCGCGCCAAATAGGCCTGGATCAACTCGTCTTTCGACGGAAAGTGGTTGTAGAGCGTGCGTTTTGAGATCCCGATCTCGGCGGCGATAGTGTCGACGCCCACGGCGCGAATGCCCTGCAGATAAAACAGCCGGTCGGCGGTTTCGAGGATCCGCTCTTTCATGGTTGGTTTTTCGGGCGAAGATTTTTCGGGCGAAGACATCCCTACACAGACCTGTGTACATTCCTGCTTGACAACGGCGTTGGTCATATCTTAATTACACAGATCGGTGTAATCAAGCCCGGTGCGACGGCAGGTCGCGATTTTGCAAAACTGCGACCTTGAGGGAGAACAAGAAAAATGCCCCTGCTGCAACTGCTCCGCCCCGCGCTTCCCATTCTGATCGGGGCGTCGCTGATGCTCAGCCTGAGCATGGGATTGCGGCAGTCGCTCGGTATCTTCCTGCAACCTTTGACCCACGACGTCGGAATATCGGTCTCCGATTTTACCCTCGCCATCGCCGTGCAAAACCTTGCCTGGGGTTTCCTGCAGCCGCTCGCCGGCGCGCTGACCGTCCGCTACGGCTTTCGCACCATCATGATGGTCGGGGCGCTGCTCTACATCGCCGGCCTCGTCCTGATGGCAAGCGCACAAGGTCTTGTCAGCGTCATGCTGGGTGCCGGCGTGCTGATCGGGGTGTCACTGGCGTGCACCGCAGCCGCCATTGCGATGTCGGTCGCGACACGCGCGGTGCCCGCGAGCGTGCGCAGCACGGTGCTCGGGATCGTCTCGGCAGCGGGATCGCTGGGAGCGCTATTGTCGGCGCCGATCGGGCAGGTGCTGAGTGAGGGTTACGGCTGGCGAACCGGCCTTGTCGGTTTTGTCATTTTGTCGCTGGCGCTGCTGCCGGCCGCCTGGTTCGCGGGTGGAGTTGACAAAATTCCGCTGCCGCCGCGAACGTCCGACCAGATCGCCGACACCTCGGCAGGCGTCGCAGCGAAAATCGCGTTCGGCAACGCCTCCTTCGTGGTGATGACCTGTGCGTATTTCGTCTGCGGCATGCAGCTCGTCTTCATCACCACGCACCTGCCGTCCTATCTTCTGATCTGCGGCATGGACCCGATGCTGAGCGCGCAGACGCTCGGCGTCATCGGCGGCTTCAACGTGCTCGGCAGCCTGTTTTTCGGCTGGGCCGGCGGACGCTGGAACAAACTGGCGCTGCTCGGTGGGATCTACGTCTTCCGGTCGCTGGCGCTCGGCTGCTATTTTATGCTGCCGCCGACGCCGGCAACGACGCTGCTGTTCGGCGCAATCATGGGATTCCTGTGGCTCGGCGTCGGCCCGCTGGTCGCGGGCGCGGTCGCCGAGATGTTCGGGCTGCAATGGCAGGCGATGATCCAGGGGCTCGCCTTCATGAGCCACCAGCTCGGCAGCTTCTTGGGCGCCTATGGCGGAGGCCTGATCTACGACCAGCTCGGCTCCTACACGCTGGCGTGGCGGATCGGCGTCTCGGTGGGCCTTGCCGCCGGGATTATCCAGGTCGCGTTCGCGCTGATGCGGCCGACGCGGCCGCCGCTGGTGGCGACGGCATAACTTCGCTGTCGTTGCCCAGTGCTGCGCAGCGCGGGCGAATGGGCAGAACGAAAACGGGGCCGTACGGCCCCGTTGAAGTCAGTAGCGGTTCGCGATCTTACTTGATCTTGGATTCCTTGAATTCGACGTGCTTGCGCGCGACCGGGTCGTACTTCTTCTTGACCAGCTTGTCGGTCATGGTGCGCGAATTCTTCTTGGCGACGTAATAAAAGCCGGTATCCGCCGAGGAAACGAGCTTGACCTTGATGGTGACCGCTTTGGCCATGGTTAGAACCTCAATGTAGACAAAATCGGGCGCCGGCCAATCAGCGGGGCGCATTCGCCGCGCAACCTAGCCTCGATCCGCCCAAAGTCAAGGTTTTGCGGGCAAAAACCAAGGCGATTCCCGGCAGATTAACCCTCGAAGAAGCGGGTTTGCGGCGAGGGCAGGCCGAGATTTTCGAGAAGCGGCCCATCTTCATATTTGCGCCGGAAAATCCCGCGGTGCTATTCAATCACCTTGCTCAGCAAACTAGGCAAGGGGAGCTGCCATGGGCACTTACGAGAAAGGCGCCGTTCGCATCTACTTTGAGGAGGCCGGTTCCGGCTTCCCGTTGTTGGTCATTGCCGGCGGGGGACTGAACTCGATCGTCTCCGGCCTATCCCGCAACTCGCCCTTTGACCCGATCGAGGAGTTCAAAGGGGAATACCGTTGCATCGCGTCGGACCTGCGCAATGCCAATGGCGGCCGGTCCTCCGGCCCACTCGAAGTCGACCGGCCGTGGGACGCATACACCGATGACCACCTCGGTTTGATGGACCATTTGGGCATCGACAAGTTCCTGGTGTTGGGATTCTGCATCGGCGGCCCCTTCATCTGGAACCTATTGCGGCGGGCGCCTGATCGCACCGTTGCGGCCGTATTGGCGCAGCCCAGCGGGTCGCGGCCGGAAATGCGCGACCTTTTTTACGAGAACAATATGAAGGGCTGGGGCCCGGAGCTGATCGCCCGACGGCCCGACATCAAAATGGAAATGGTCGACAAATTTCTGACCAGGATGTACCGCACCAACCCTGATTTCGTCTTCACCGTGACGCGCGATTTCGTGCGCAATTGCCAGACGCCCGTACTGATCCTGCCGGATGATATCCCGGCCCATCCGTACGCCGTCGCCATGGAGGCCGCGATGCTCGCGCCGAAGGCTGAAGTGAGCATGTTCCCCTGGAAGGAGCCCAAGGAGCGGATACCGTTGGCGGTACGCCAAATACGTTCGTTCCTCCGGGCGCATCTTCCTGCCTAGACGGCGAATGGCGGTCGCAAAAACCGGCGCCGCTTTTTCGGAAATAAGCTAACCCTCGAAGAAGCGGTTTTTCGGCCGCGGCAGCCCCAGATTTTCCCGCAGCGTCTTGCCCTCATACTCGTTGCGGAAAATTTCGCGCCTTTGCAGTTCCGGCACCACCTTGTCGACAAAATCGTCAAGCCCGGCGGGCAGGAACGGGAACATGATGTTAAACCCGTCGCTGCCAAAACTGGTCAGCCATTCCTCCATCTGGTCGGCGATCACTTTGGGCGTGCCGACGAACGACAGCCCGCCATAGCCGCCGACGCGCTGGGCGAGCTGGCGCACCGTGAGCTTGTCGCGGGCGGCGACATCGACGAGGCGCTGACGGCCGCTCTTGCTCGCATTCGTTTCGGGGATCGGCGGCAACTGCCCGTCGGGATCGAAGCCGGACGCGTCCGTGCCCAGCATCACCGAGAGCGATGCGATCGCGCTGTCGTAGTGCACCCTGCTGTCGAGCAGAGCGCGCTTCTCCTTGGCTTCCTCGACGCTGTCGCCGACCACGACGAAGGCGCCCGGCAGGATCTTCAGGTCGTCGCGGTTGCGGCCGAGCTTGTCCATGCGGCCCTTGATGTCGGCATAAAGCTTTTGTCCGTCGCTGAGACTGCCTCCACCAGTGAACACGGCCTCCGCAGTCTCCGCCGCAAGCTGCCGGCCGTCATCCGAGGCGCCGGCCTGCACGATCACCGGCCAGCCCTGCACCGGACGGGCGATATTGAGCGGGCCGCGCACCGAGAGATATTTGCCCTTGTGATCGAGCACATGCATCTTGGCGGGATCGAAAAACAGACCGCTTTCGACGTCGCGGACAAAAGCATCGTCGGCGAAGGAATCCCAGAGGCCCGTGACCACGTCATAAAATTCGCGCGCCCGCTTGTAGCGCTCGGCGTGCTCCATGTGATCGTCAAGTCCGAAATTCAGCGCCGCGTCCGGATTCGACGTCGTGACGATATTCCACCCCGCTCGGCCGCCGCTGATGTGATCGAGCGAGGCAAAGCGGCGGGCGACATGATAGGGCTCATCGAAAGTGGTCGAGCCGGTGGCGATCAGTCCAATATGTTCAGTGACCGCGGATAGCGCCGACAACAGCGTGAACGGCTCGAACGACGTGACGGTATGGCTGCGCTTTAGCGCATTGATCGGCATGTTCAGCACGGCCAGGTGATCGGCCATGAAGAAGGCGTCGAATTTGCCGCTCTCCAGTTTCTGGATCAGGCGTTTGATGTGCGAAAAATTGAAATTTGCATCGGGCCAAGCGCCGGGATAGCGCCATGCGCCGGTATGAATGCTGACCGGCCGCATGAACGCGCCGAGCCGCAACTGACGTTTTGCCATTATCAACTTCCCGAGGTTTTTGATCGTTGTGGAGAGATAGGGACGACGAACGCCAATGGTATTGGGTGGCTTCGGAAGATTGTTGCTATTTATGCTATGCGCATAGACGTTTTTTTCGCACCTGTTCGAGTATTCCCTCGAGATGCCCAGGTATCAGTATGGCAAATCTGATTAACAACGAGCGCGTCAAGCTTTTCGCAAACTGGGCCAATACGGTAGCTACGGCGATGCTTACGGTAGGCGTTTTCACACCTCTAGCCGTCGAAGTTTACGGAATCGGGGAACCACCCAAGAACGACATCCTTTTGGCATGGTTGCCTACCGATGAGCGGTAGCGACATCTATATCCTGGCTATGCCCGCCATCGCCGCCGCAGCGGTGCTGCTCACCGGTGGGGGCCTCGCCGTGTTCCTTAAGCGCCAGTCCAGGGACGGGAAGCGGGTCGGTGCAACGGAACGCTCCAATCGGAGAGCCCAAGGCATCGTCGATAAAGACGTGGTAGATGGTGTATGGGTACATCTGACCAAGGCTCAGTTTCGGGCGCTGAGGGCACGTATCAGTCAGCCGGTGCGCACCAAGCGCCGCGTCAGACCCTGATTGTGTTCAGCCAGCTAGGGGCTGCCGAGAGTGTCCTTCTGCATCTTGCCGCCATAAAAATGGAAAAACGGCACGGGTGCGTCGTGACTGAGCGGCCCGGTGGCGAGGCGCTTTTCGAGTTCGCCCAGGACATTTTTGGTCATGGGATGCAGGTCGGCGAGCGGCTTTGAGCCGATCTCGACCCAGACCAATTCCACCAGTTCAGCATCGGCATGGATCACGCCCTCGACGCGATGGGCAATCGCTGAAGCGTCCGCAGTGAAAAACCGCGTGTCGAAGCGCCGCACGCGGCCGGGTGGGGTGATCGCGCGGGCGATCAAGAACAGTCCGGACGGGTCGGGCAGCAGACCTGCCTCCGTAAAGGGCTTCCATGGGCCTTCGAGCGCGGGCGCCGCGCCGTTGCTCTTGCGTCCAAGACAAAGGCCGGTTTCTTCGCAGGCCTCCCGGATCGCCGCGATCGCCAGGGCGCGCGCGCGTGAGGCGATGATTTTTGGGCTTCCCTTCAGCAGATTGGCTTCAAGTTCGCTCGGGATCGGCGCGGCCACGGGAACGCGGTTGTCGGTCTTGTCGACGCGGCCGCCGGGAAAGACAAATTTGCCGGGCATGAACACCACCTTGTCGTGGCGCTTGCCGACCAGAACTTTTGGGATGGTTGCGGTGCGATCGACCAGGATCAGCGTGGCGGCGTCGACCGGGCGGCGATAGGGGTGATGATCGGCTTCCTTTTCTATTTTTTCAGTCTCGCTCATTGCACTCCCGCCACGCCATTGTCGTTTCTTGATTGTGAGAGCCTGATCTATGGCTCAGGGTTTTGCTCGTCAAATCCGTGCATACGCAGCGCCCATTGTACCCCGACCACGGCGCCCTTCACCGGTTGCAGTAACACTAGCGACAGGATCAGCGTGAATGGCAGATAGATCGCAAGCTGCAGCGGCACCGACGGCGAATAATCCGTCTCAACCCACAGGATCGTCGGCACCACGATGTGGCCGACGATGACGATGACGAGATAGGCCGGCAGGTCGTCGGCGCGGTGCGGCGTGAAATCCAGCCCGCAGACCTCGCAGTGATCGGCCACCTTCAGGAAGGCGCGAAACAATTTGCCTTCGCCGCAGCGCGGACAGCGGCCGCGCAATCCGCGTTTCAGCGCGGTCCAGACGTTGCGCTTTTCGGCCGGCGTGGAATCCCTGGTCCAGACTTTTGGCTCGGTGCTCACGGTTTCCATGACCTATCCTTTGAAGATTTGCCCTTCTTCGATTTGCCGGACTTGGCTTTACCTGGCCTGCGATCCTTCTTGCGCTGTTGGCTGCCAGGATGCGCTTTTGCTTGCGTTCTGGAATCGCGCGTGGTTTCGCGCCTTCTGCCGCGCGGAATAACTTGACCTTCCGACAAAAGCTCAAACCGCAACGCGCCGGCAACCGGGGCTGCTTCTACCAGACGAACGTCGACCACGTCACCCAGCCGGTGCATGGCACCGCTGCGCGAGCCGACCAGCGCGTGGCGCGTCTCGTCATAGTTGAAATACTCCGTCCCCAAGGTGCGGATCGGGATCAGGCCATCGGCGCCGGTATCGGAGAGTTTGACGAACAGCCCGGCGCGGGTGACGCCGGAAATGCGGCCCTGAAAGGTGGCGCCGATGCGGTCGGCGAGAAAATGCGCGATCAGGCGGTCGGCGGTTTCGCGCTCCGCCTTCATGGCGCGGCGTTCGGTGACGGAAATTTGCGCGGCAACCTCGGTCAGCGTCTCCACCGTCTCGGTCTCCGGCAGCGCGCCTTCGCCAAGCCCGAGCCCGCGGATCAAGGCGCGGTGCACGACGAGATCGGCGTAGCGGCGGATCGGCGAGGTGAAATGTGCATAGCGCCGCAAGTTGAGGCCGAAGTGACCATAGTTCTCGGCGGCGTATTCGGCCTGGGCTTGCGAGCGCAACACCACTTCATTCACCAGCGGTTCGGAATCATGTCCCTTGACCTGTGCCAGCACGCGATTGAACAGCGCAGGGCGCAACGCGCCGCTTTTCGAAAACGGCAGATCGAGCGTCTTTAAAAATTCCTGAAGGTTATGAACCTTCTCGAGCGTCGGTTCATCGTGCACCCGGTAGATAAGCGGCAGTGCCTTCTTTTCAAGCATTTCGGCCGCGGCGACATTGGCAAGTATCATAAATTCTTCGATGAGCTTGTGGGCATCAAGCCGCTCCGGCACGATCACGCGGTCGACCGTGCCGTCGGGTTTTAACAAGATCTTGCGCTCGGGAATGTCGAGATCGAGCGGATCGCGCTCGTCGCGCGCACGCTTTACGACCGCGTAAGCGTCGTAGAGCGGTTTTAGGATTGGGTCGAGCAGGGGACCCGTGGTGTCATCCGGTCGTCCGTCGATCGCTGCCTGCGCCTGCGCGTAATTCAGTTTCGCGGCCGAGCGCATCAAGACTCGATGAAAGCTGTGCGAGCGCTTGCGGCCGTCACTACCGATCACCATCCGCACCGCCAGCGCGCCGCGCGGCTCGCCCGGCACCAGCGAGCAGAGATCGTTGGAGATGCGTTCGGGCAGCATCGGCACCACGCGATCCGGAAAGTAAACCGAATTGCCGCGCGTCAATGCGTCACGATCCAGCGCCGAGCCCGGCCGCACATAGAATGCGACGTCGGCGATGGCGACATTGACGATATAGCCGCCTTTGTTGTTCGGATCGGGATCAGCTTGCGCATGCACCGCGTCATCATGATCCTTCGCGTCGGGCGGATCGATTGTGACCAGAGGCACGTCGCGCCAGTCCTCGCGCCCCTTCAGCGTTGCGGGTTTTGCCTCTTCGGCCTCGCGCAACGCGGCGGGCGAAAAGGCCTGCGGAATTTCGTGGGCGTGAATGGCGATCAGGCTGACCGCTTTCTCGCTCGCTAGCGATCCCAGCCGCTCCTTGACCTTGCCGGAGGCAAGCCCAAAGCCGCGCGAGCGCACCAGATCGACGCTGACGAGATCGCGCCCAGCCTGCTTCTTGTCGACGGGGACCAGCCGTCCGCCACCGCCGGGAGTGCTGCGAAAGATGCCGAGCACGCGGGTTTTGGCGTGATCGATGACCTTGATGACGCGGCCGCGATAGAGCCCGCCTTCGCGCTCCTCAAGCTTCTCGATCCGCAGCAGCGCACGGTCGCCGACGCCTGCCGCGGTGCCCGGCTGCGGACGTCTGGGAACATGAATGCGGATCTTCGGCGGCTCGCCGTTTTCGACCTCGTCCCATTCGGTTGGCGTGGCGATTAGTTCGCCGTCGCTGTCGCGCCCGGTGATGTCGGCCATCACGGTCGCCGGCAGCGCCGCCGGTTCGCTGATCTTCTTGCCGCTCTTCTTGATAGTACCGTCGTCGGCGAGTTCGCGCAGGATGCGTTTTAGTTCCGCGCGGTCGGCGTTCTTCAGGCCGAACTCGCGCGCGATCTCGCGGGTTCCGATGTCTCCCGGATGGGCGCGGATGAAGGCGACGATGGCGTCCCGGTCCGGAAAGCCGCGTTCGCGCGCTTTTGCCACTTTATCCCCGGGCCTTGCCGGCGCTTTTCTTCGCAGGCGCTTTGGGTGCAGGCGCGG
>WNFM01081793.1_pt4 | contig 13956 bp, 15 predicted proteins | sample 5400271 | NCBI WGS metagenome assembly WNFM01 (sample SAMN13153352, study PRJNA577476) | soil metagenome | isolation source: 60 cm saprolite on Douglas fir-dominated hillslope | place: USA:California | collected 2013-09-17 | reverse complement strand
GCGCCTTCTGCACGGTGAAGAGCGTGCCGCGCACGTTGAGGTCGAAAGTCTTGTCGAAGTGCTCTTCGGTCACCTGTTCGAGCGTGGCGAGCTCACCCTGGCCGGCGCTGGCGAAGAGGACGTCGATCCTGCCCCTTTCGCGCTTGACGGTCTCGTAGAGGCGGTCGAGGTCGGCGAGATTGGCGGCGTCGCCCTGTACGCCGGTGACGTTCTTGCCGATGAGCTTCACGGCTTCATCGAGCTTCTCCTTGCGACGTCCGGTGATGAAGACGTACGCGCCCTCCTCAACGAAGAGCTTAGCCGTTGCCAGCGCCATGCCCGAGGTCGCGGCGGTGATGACTGCTACTTTTCCTTCGAGCTTTCCCATAACTGTTCTCCTTTCCTTGTGGACAGAGTGCTTAGCGCAGGCCGCCGCCGGCGCGGACAAGCTCGCCGGTGATCCACTTGGAGTCGCTCGAAGCCAGAAAGGTGGCGACGCTGGCAATGTCATCAACCTGGCCGATGCGGCCGAGCGGGGTCTTCGCGACAGCGCCGGCCTCGAAGTCGGAGCCGATGAAGCCTGCGGCGTGTACGCCTTCGGTCTCGACCATGCCGGGGTTGATGGAGTTGACGCGGATCTTCTTCGGGCCAAGTTCGTTGGCGAGGACGCCAGTGATGGCGTCGACCGCGCCCTTGGTTCCGGTGTAGACCGCGCTGTTGGGCGGCGTCAGGCTGCTGACGGCGGAGCCGATGTTGATGATGCTGGCGCCTTCGCCCAGGTGCTTGACGGCAGCCTGCGTGGTGAGCAGGAGACCGAGGACGTTGACGTTGAAGATCTTGTTGTAGTGATCTTCTGTGAAGGCTTCGATGGGCAAGAACTCGTAGACGCCGGAGTTGTTGACCAGGATGTCGAGGTGGCCGAAGTTCTTGATGGCTGCGTCGATGAGGCCCTGAGCCTCAGCGGCCTTGGACACGTCGCCATGGACGGCGACGGCTTTGCCACCGGCGGCCGTGATGGCGGAGACCACAGTATCGGCGCCAGCCTTGCTGGAGGCGTAGTTGACGACGACGGAGGCGCCTTCAGCGGCGAGCGATTTGGCGATGGCGGCTCCGATACCCTTGGATGCGCCGGTGACGACTGCAACTTTACCTGTGAGCTTGCTCATATCAATATTCCTCTTTCAGTATTGCGCTGAACTTCCGGGATCTTTTTGGGCTGCCTCGCTGGGCCGCCCCTCGGTCAGTTCTAGTGGGTAGATGGATTTATCGGCGGTAAAGATTCACTAGTTCAGAAGTATAGAACTCTTGAACCATTTCCTCGAGATGACTACTCTTAATAGGTATGCGGCCCCTGTTCCATCCGTCGATTGAGGAAGTCACGATGGAGGGAATCCTCCACGCACTGTCCGACCCGGTACGGGTGGCCATGTATGCTGATATCGTCAAGCAAGAGTGCCCGCAGAACTGCTCGAACTTCCTGACGGTAAGCGATAAGGCGATCCCGAAGTCCACGCTCTCACAGCACTTCAAGGTCCTTCGCGAGGCCGGCCTGATTCGGAGCGAGCGCCACGGTGTGGAGATGCACAACATCTCGCGCTGCACGGAGCTGGAGCAGCGCTTTCCGGGATTGATACGGGCGATCGTCACTGCGCATACAATCCAGTCGGCGGATGAGGCGCGGGCGAAGATGCCTACTCCAAAGCGACCTGCTAGTCGTCGTTAACCCTTCTGCAGCCACACGCTGATCAACTTTTCCCGCTACGAAGCCCGGCTGGAGCGTTCATTTCACAAGAGTTTGACCGCCCTCCACCGCCTCCGAGCGGAACGCAAGGTGAAATGACAGAGCAAAGCCAATCTCAGGCAGCTCCCCATCCCACGGTCGCCCCGGCCACCAATACCGCAAAGGTTGAGCGCAACCGGCAACCGGCAACCGACAACCGGGTTTTCCGACCAAGCCGCTTGCATTTTCCCCCGTTTTCGATCAACATCATTAAGTAATTTTCTACGAGGGCGCAACATGAAGAAAAAGATCAACCTCACCATCAACGGCAAGCCCTACCACGATGAAGTGGAGCCGCGCTTGCTCCTGATTCACTACCTGCGGGAGGTGGCCGGCCTCACCGGCCCTCACATCGGCTGCGAGACGTCCATTTGCGGCGCGTGCACGGTCGCGGTGGACGGCAAGGCGGTCAAATCCTGCTCGATGTTCGCCGTGCAAGCCGACGGCCGCGAGGTCCTCACCATCGAGGGCCTGTCGACCAACGGCCATTTGCACCCCGTGCAGGAAGCCTTCTGGAACGAGCACGGCCTGCAATGCGGCTTCTGTACGCCGGGCATGATCATGGCTTCGAAACAACTGCTGGAGCGGAATCCGTCGCCCACCGACGCCGAGATCCGGCACGGCATCGAAGGTAATCTCTGCCGCTGCACCGGCTACCAGCACATCGTGAAGGCGGTGCGAGCCGCCGCGGCCAAGGCGGGAGTGTAACCATGGCGACCACCACTATCACCACCCAAAAGCTCAGCGGCCAGCGCATCCGCCGCAAGGAAGATCCGCGGCTGATCACCGGCACGGCCACCTACGTCGATGACATCAAGATGCCGGGCATGCATCACGCCTGCATCGTGCGCAGCCCGCACGCCGCCGCCAAAATCCGGTCCATCAACACCAAGTCCGCGCTCGAGCGCCCCGGCGTAGTCGCCGTGTTCACCGGCGCCGACGTCGCATCGGTGGGGCCGGTTCCCTGCGGCGCATCGCTGCCCGGGTTGCGCGTTCCACACCATGCCATCCTGGCCACCGATCGCGTCTATTTCGTCGGCCATCCCGTGGCGGTGGTCGTGGCGACCGATCGCTACATCGCCGCCGATGCCGTGGACCTGGTCGAAGTCGATTACGAGCCCACCCAGGCTGTCTCCGATCCGGAAAAAGCGATCGCGCCCGGCGCGCCCGCGGTCCATCCGGAGTGGCCCGACAACGTCGCGTTCAACTACCACCAGGAAGGCGGCGAGCCGGAGAAGGCCTTCGCCGAAGCCGAAGTAATCATCAAGCAGCGCATCACCAGCCAGCGCCTGCTCCCCTCCCCCATGGAGACGCGCGGCGTGGTGGCCGATTATCACGCCGCCGAAAAGAACCTCACGCTCTGGTCTTCGACGCAGATTCCGCACCTGCTGCGCACGCTGGTGGCGCAGATGCTAGGGGTCGCCGAGAACCGCATGCGCGTGATTACGCCGGAAGTTGGCGGCGGATTCGGTTGCAAGCTCAACGTCTATGCCGAAGAGGCGTTGGCGTGTTTCGTGTCCATGAAGATCGGAAAGCCGGTGAAGTGGATCGAATCCCGGCGCGAGAATTTTCTCGCCACCATTCACGGCCGCGGCCACGTCGATTACTACGAGATCGCCGCCAAGAAGGACGGCACAGTGCTGGGGCTCAGGCTGAAGCTGATCCAGGATCTGGGCGCCCACATGCAACTCCTGACGGCGGCCATCCCCACGCTCTCTGTCCTGATGATGCCCGGCCTCTACAAGTTCCGCAACGTGTCCGCCGACATCGTCGGGGCGTTTACCAACTGCTTCCCGACCGACGCCTATCGCGGCGCCGGCCGCCCTGAAGCCACGCACGGCATCGAGCGCATGATGGACCTGTTGGCCGCCGAGCTCCACATGGACCCGGCCGAAGTGCGCCTCAAAAACTTCATCGGGAAGGACGAGTTCCCCTACGCGACCGCCACCGGGCTCAGCTACGACAGCGGCGACTACGCCGCCCCGCTCAAGAAGGCGATGGACACGGTGGACTACCACAAGCTCCGCGACGAGCAGAAGAAAGCCCGCGCCGAAGGCCGCATCTTCGGTATCGGCATGTCGACGTACGGCGAAATCTGCGCCTTCGGACCTTCGCCCGCGACCCCGGCCGGCGGGTGGGAGAGCGCAACCGTAAAGATCGACCCATCCGGCGCCGTCACGGTGATGACCGGCTGCTCGCCGCACGGCCAGGGCGAGGAAACCACCTTCGCGCAAATCGCCGCCGACGAGCTAGGCGTGGGAATGGACGACGTGCAGGTAGTCCATGGCGACACCTCGATTGTGCAGTACGGCATCGGGACGTTCGGCAGCCGCGGCACGGCGGTCGGCGGACCGGCGCTCTATTACGCGCTCCAGGATCTCAAAGCCAAGATCAAGAAGTTCGGCGAGATGCTGCTCGAATCGGAGGACGTCACTTTCTCCGGCGGCCAGTGCGTGTGCAACCGGAGCGGCAAGTCGATCGGCCTCGCCCAGATCGCCGGCGCAACCTATCGCGCCATGAAGCTGCCGCCCAATACCGAGCCGGGTCTGCAGGCGACCTACTTCTGGGAGCCGCCCAACTTCGCCTTTCCGTTCGGCGCGCACATCGTGGTGACGGAGGTCGACCGCGATACCGGCCAGGTGGAAATCAAGCGCTACGTGGCGGTGGACGATTGCGGCGTAATCATCAATCCGCTGCTGGTGGACGGACAGGTTCACGGCGGCGTCGTGCAGGGGATCGGCCAGGCGCTCTACGAACAGGTCGTCTATGATGACAACGGTCAGCTTATCACCGGAGAGCTCATGGACTACGCGATTCCCAAAGCGTCCATGATTCCCTGGATCGAGAGCAGCCACACGGTGACGCCCTCGCCGGTCAATCCGCTAGGCGTGAAGGGAGTCGGCGAGGCCGGCACCATCGGCTGCTCCCCGGCGGTGGTCAATTCAGTGGTCGACGCGTTAAGCCCACTCGGGGTGCGGCATCTCGATATGCCGCTGACGCCGGAAAAAATCTGGAAGATCGTCTCCGCAGGAGGCCAGTCATGAGAGTTCCCACCTTTGCCACCACCTACTCAACCTTTGCCACCACCTACTCAACCTTTGCCACCACCACCTACTCACTGCGTGGAAACGTGGCGCACGCACTCGTGCGTGCCGCGTCGAGACTCTTCTCGACGCCTCTTCCATCGTCCACCGGAGGCCAGTCATGATTCCACAAAACTTCGAATACTCCACTCCAGCCAGCCTTAAAGAAGCGTTAGCTCTACTCTCCGACGGCGAGGCCAAAATCCTGGCCGGCGGCATGAGCCTCATTCCGATGATGAAGCTGCGCCTGGCCACGCCCGAACGCCTGGTCGATTTGAGCCGCGTTCCCGGCCTCAGCGGCATCACCGAGAATGCCGGCTTCATCCACATCGGCGCCATGACGACGCACCACGAAGTGGAGGACTCAGCGCTGCTGCGCGCCCGATGCCCCCTGCTGGCCGAAGCCGCCGCGGCCATCGGCGACGTGCAGGTGCGCAACATGGGCACCATCGGCGGAAGCGTCGCGCACGCCGATCCGGCGGCGGATTATCCCGCGTCGCTGCTGGCTCTCGAAGCCAAAGTGCGTCTGGTCAGCTCGACGACGGACCGCACTCTTTCGCTCGAAGATTTCCTGGTCGACACGCTCACCACTGCTCTCGACCCGGGAGAGATCCTGCAGGAAGTGATCGTACCGGTCGAGGCCGCCGCTGCCGGCGTGAACTACCAGAAGATGGTGCAGCCGGCGTCGGGCTTTGCAATCGTAGGCGTGGCCGCGCGCGTGACGAAAGCGGCGGGCAAGCCGAACTTCGCGCGCGTCGGCGTGACTGGCCTCGCAGGCAAGGCCTATCGGGCAAAGAACGTGGAGCAGATCCTGCTAGAAACGGGCGACGTGGCGAAAGCCGCCCTGGTGGTCGCCGACGGCATCGATGCCAACTCCGATCTGTTCGCCTCCGCCGATTACCGCAGACACATGGCGCAAGTCTACACCGCTCGAGCGCTGAGGCAGGCGCTGGCGAGGGCCGCTTGAAGATAGGCGGCTCGTACACGGTCCCCATCGAACCGCAGCTTGCCTATAGCATGCTGCAGGATCCCGAGATCCTTGCCCGGTGCATGCCGGGCTGCGATCATCTGGAGAGAGTAGGTGAAGACGAGTACGAGATGAAGATGAAGATGGTCGTCTCGAGCGTCAAGGGTCTGTTCGATGGCAAGGTGCGGCTGGCCGACCAGAGTCCGCCGGACAGCTTCCGCCTGATTGTGGAAGGATCGGGCAAGGTCGGGTTCCTGAAAGGCGAAGGACTGCTCACCCTGGTGCTGGTGGATGCGGCTTCGATTGATCGCGCTACCGAAGTGAAGTATGAAGGCGAAGTGCAGGTTGGCGGTATGATCGCCGGTGTCGGCCAGCGCTTGCTCGACGTCACGGCGAAGCTGGTTATCAAGAAATTTTTCGAAAAGTTCACGGGCGCGATCGTATGAAAAGCTCATGCAAACATCTGGACCAGGTGCTCGACGTCAAGCCGCGAACGCGCGGCTGTGAAGAGTGCCTCAAAATGGGAGACACGTGGGTTCACCTGCGCCTCTGCCGAACCTGCGGCCACGTCGGCTGCTGCGATTCGTCGAAGAATAAGCATGCGACGAAGCACTTCCACCAGACCAAGCACCCGATAATGCAGTCGTTCCAGCCGGGTGAGGATTGGGGTTGGTGCTTTATCGACGAGGTGGAGTTGGGTCCGGAAGAACTATAAATTATGTCAAAACCTCTGGATTTTCGCGGCGTGCTGCCGGTGCCGCCGCTGGCGCGTAAGGACGATTCCCGCCGTTCGCTCGATTTCGCTCAGAATGACAGGCTCGTGCGACACATGGCCGAGGGCGGCATCACGCGGCTGATCTATGGCGGCAACGCGCTGCTCTACCACATCACGATGGCGGACTACGAGCCACTGCTCGATTGGCTGGCGGGGCTGACGACCGAGTTCCTGGTCATTCCCAGCGCCGGTCCCGCTTACGGACGCGCGATGGACCAGGCGCCGCTGCTGCGCAAGCATCGTTTTCCCTGCGTGATGGTTCTGCCCTGCGGCGATCCACGCGACGCCCGCGGGCTCGAACAAGGCATGCGCGAGATTGCCGATGCCGTCGAGTCCCCTCTGCTCGCCTATGTGAAAGACGAGAACAATTTCGGCTCGGATAAGGAAGCTGGTCTCGACGCCATCGCCCGATTGATCGATTCCGGTGTCTGCGTGGGCATCAAGTACGCGGTCGTGCGGAACGATCCTTCGCAGGACAAATACCTGGAGAGCCTGTTGCGGCGCGTCGACCGGAGCAAAGTGATCAGCGGCATCGGGGAGCGGCCGGCGATCTGCCATCTGCGCGATTTTGGCCTGACCGGCTTCACCACCGGCTCCGGCTGCGTCGCGCCGCGGCTCAGCAACGAGATCTTCGACGCTTGCCGCAGCGGCGCCTACGATGAGGCGGAACGGCTGCGCGCGGAGTTCCTGCCACTCGAAGATCTACGTGACGCGTGGGGTCCGTCGAAGGTGCTGCACTTCGCCACCGCGCTTGCGGGGCTGGCCGACACCGGCCCGATTCTGCCCTACTTCTCTCCGCTGCCGGCTGCGCAGATGGAGCAACTGGAAACCGTTGCGCGAACGTTGGCCACGCGAAACGCCGCCGCGAGCACACCCGCCGCGCAGTCAGCTTAGACGGGGCAGACCAAAGTGTCTGAGGGTTACCCCTTAGGCCAGCGACTTTCGGGCCAGCATCGCCGCCCTGTTTCCGCGTCAGCACTAAGGTTCAGCACGTATGGAGGTTGCGGAATCCTTACCCTATAATACTGACGTGACCATGCCGGAAGTTCAAAATCCCACGTTCACCGAATTCAATGTTCGCCAGGATAAAGGTAAACCCTGCTTCATTCGACTGCACGATAGTGTGGTCAAAAGCCTCGAACGGTTATTGGCGTCGGGAGGGGGACAGCCTGGCATTCTGCTCGGAACTATCGAGGCAGGCGCCAATGTTACGATCGCGGTAGAGGATTTCGAGCCCGCTCCCAAGGTGGACGAGCGTATCCGGAGTTGGACACCGCGAGCCGGCAGCCGGCGCCAAGTGGTGGGCTGTTATTGGTCGCATTCGCGGCCCGAATTTTCGCTGGATCAGACGGACCGCGCGCTGTTCCAGCGCTTCTTCCCGAAAGAAGGACGGCTGCTGTTGCAGGTGAAGCCGTCCAAGACGGATGTGGCCACGGCGATGTTCTTCCTGGGAGAGAACGGTCAGCTTTCGACCGGCCATGCCACGGTGGAGTTTCCTTTCAACTTGCGAGAGCTGGGAGCGGAGGAGCCGCCCGCCGCCGCGGTCCCCGCGCCGGTAGTGGTCGAGAAGGCGAAGCCGGCTCCGGCGGGGAATACAGCGCGGGTGACGGTGAAAGCCAAGGGCGGAATGCTGTGGAAACTGGCAGTCGCCGGCGTGGCGATCATCGCGTCGGTCTTCGCCCTCACCGGCCTTCACGTATTCGACGGTCAGACAGCGCGGCCGGCCCAGCCAGTGGAGCAGCAACCCGCGCCTGTCGTACAAGTCGCTGCCGCCAACGCTCCCACTGTCGCGCCCTCCGCGCCAAAGCCGGCGCCGGCGCCAGTCAAAACGGAGACAACAGCGCCAGCGCCAAAGGCAGTGGCGCCGCCCCCCAGAAAAACGGCTACGGAACCCGCGCCTGTAACGACGGCGCCGCTGGACAATCCGATTGCCAGGCAGCCTGCTCCCTCTCAGCCCGCAACGGAAACAGCGGCGACGCCATCCGTGCCCGAACCCCAGCCGCGGATAGTGACTCCGGTTACGACGGCCGCGCCGCGTCCGCAACCCACGGCGCCGGCTCCCCAAGCCGCACCCGCGCAGCCCATCACGCCGCCGCGCGTAATCCGTCAGACCGCGCCGGTGATACAGGATAACGTCAGGCGATCGATTGCGGGCGAAATCGTAATTAAGGTGCGGGCGAACATAGACGCGACCGGTAAGGTGATCGGCGCCGAATCTGTGTCGAAGGGCGACGCGGTCGCCGAGGCGCTTGCCGGGTCAGCCATCGCGGCGGTGAAGCGCTGGCAGTTCGAGCCCGCCCGGAGCGGCGCCGACAAGGTCCCCGGCGAGATCGTGCTCAGCTTCATCTTCCGGAAGTAACCTGGGGCCGGTCAACCCTGGGACGGCGCCTGGGACGGCCCTGGGACGGCGCCATGGCCTGCGTCGACCCCACACTCGCCCGCGCCCGGCGATACACAAACGCGGCGACACCGGCATAGGCTGCCATCGAAATCAAATTGAGACTGTTCACTCCCCACGCCATGGACGCGTATTCCAAAATCCCTCCCACCATCGCGCCGAACAGGTTGTACCCCAGGGCGGCGCCCGGCGAATCGGCGTTCTTGTAGAAGTTCGCAAACAGGATGCCGGCGAAGAACAGCGGCATCGCCATCAGACCGAGAATAATGCTCAAATTCAGCGCCGGCGACCGGGCGAAGGTGATGGTATTGAACCGGAAGATCCAGTCCACCAGAATCGACGCAAGCAACGCCACCAGGCACAGCCGGATGTCTCGCAGCCAGCCCTTCATCACGACCAGGTTGGCGAACAGAATCATGATCAACACCGCGCTGATCACAAACGTGTTGACAATCCAGGTGGCGCCGGCCAGCAGGGCCGTCTTGGCCAGAATTTTCGTTTCGATCAACATGAATCCGGCGCCCATCAGGAACATCACCCAATCGAAGCGGGACGAGCTGATCTGGGCGGCGCGAGTGGCCGCGATATAGCTCATGCCGAACAGCAGCACCAGAATGTAGCCGTAGTTGAAAGGGAATCCGCGCTCCCGCAGATAGAGGAAGGGCCAGTCGTCGGTGGTCGGCTCGACCGCCCCTGAGCCCGTCAGATTTTCCGCGCCGTGCTCGACCACGTAGGGATGCTGCGACCACTTGGCGCGGCTGGCGCCGGGACCGGCGAACAGCACCAGGTTGTCGCTCTGCGATCCGAGCGAATGCACAGCCAGAGGTTTTTCGCCATTGGCCTTCCACAGCGCGTCAAATACCCGATGAAGCTGCCAGTCCTTGATGTAGTAGAACGTGACGGCCAGGATTCCGTCCGGCTTGAGCCGGCTCAGCGCTTCCTGAAAGCTCTCGACGGTGTAGACATAGTTGTCGAGCCGCACGCTCGACATGGAAGAGAATACGGCATGGCTATCCAGCGCGCCGAACACGATCATGTCGTATCCGAAGTTCTTGGGATTGCGGATGAACGTGCGGGCGTCGCCGACATGCACCCGCACCTTCGCGGACGCGTAAGGATGCTCGGGATGATAGTTTCGCCCTACTTCGACGATGCCCGGATCGATCTCGACGGCGTCGATGGACTCGACCCCGTGCCGCAGCGCGGAGGCAATGTCGTTTCCTCCCCCGGATCCCAAGATGGCAATCCGCCGGAAGCGCTGTCCAAAGATGCGGTAGCTGACGTTGTAGTAATCGAGCAGGTAGGCCTTTGTTTCGGGCGGCAGCTTGGCCACAAATTCGTCACTGTGGTTATACGTTCCGAAAATCCCGTCGTGATTGACATTCACGGTGTGGCTGACGGGGTATTGATTTCCTTTTGCATCCGGCAGCACGATCGGCTGCACATCGACTCGGTAATACGGAGTCCAGATCACGGAAGAAGGTGTCAGGGCCATAGGCAGCGCAATGGCCGCGACGGCGGGCGCCAGCCGCCACGATTTCCAGAAAAATGGCAGCAAGCCCAAGGTTGCGATCAGAATCCACACGCCCGGACCGCTGCCGAACCAGCATAGAGCGGCGTAGAGCAGGATGCCGGCGAGGCTGAAGGCCACGTTGACACTGTAGGCGGGAAGCGCATCCCGCTCGTTGAGGCAGGCTCCCAGCTTGCTGCCGATGGAGGCGAAAAGCGCGGCGACCAGAGCGAAGATGCCCAGCACGAAGGCAGCGCCCTTCAGCATTTGAAAAACCGGATTGTCAAAGGCGAAGCTGCCGCTCAGGTAGTGCTCGTACGGATCGACAAAGGTGATGTAGGTGTAGCCGCCGCGATAGGCGAAGCTGATGATTGCGGAAAGAACCAGCAGCAGGATCGGCGCATGTTGAAAGTAGTCGCGGCGGCGCTGCGCCAGCAGGCAACCCGCGCCGGCGCCGAGGAAAGCGGCCATTAACGGGAAGTTCTTGAAGTAAGCAAAAATCCTTACTTCCGACGCGAGCCAACGTATGACTACCAGTTCCAGGTAGAGGCTCAGAAAGCTGATTAACGCCAATGGGGCGTACCGCCGGACACTGCGCATTCCGTGTTGATCGGTAGGAGGCCGGGAAAGGTGTAGGGGCGCAACCTTACGCGCTAAGGTCCAGCGTATCGCGACGCGATGACAGGCGATTCGTCCGGCTTCAGTAGCCACACCTGCCGGTCTTTGAAATAGGTAATCAGCTCACGATCGCTGGCCGCATCCATCTCCCGCGCGAATACGACTTTCGCGTTGTCGATGTCGGCCGCGTTGTAGACCCACTCGTCGTCATAGGCGTGGTCCGGCCGGTAACGCACAATCACAAGATGGCGGCCGCCCATTTCTTCGAGCCTGGCAATCATCTTCTCTCGGCCCGTGTTCCCCGCGCCCGCACAGCACCACTGGGCCGGTCTTGGCGGATCCCATTCGTGGGGACCGGGTCTGGCCGCGATCCGCACCGCTACCATGAGAAGACAAATCACAGGAATGGAGCGTACGAGGAACCGCCCGACAGGCCTTCCGCCCGGGCGCCAGCAGCGCAAATGACGAAATCCCTGCAGCAGCAGCGCTAGAATCAGTCCCGTGATCGGAGCGGCATAATGCGCCTGGTAGGCCAGCAGTCCCGCCGATCCGGCGGCCAGCAGCAAGGCGATCCAGACCAGGGGCCGCGTCCGCCGGTCTCGAAAAACGGAGCGAGCGGCCAGAAGTCCGATCCCCAGCGCGGGCCCCAGGAAGAAGAGACCGGTTATCTTGATCTTGTAAAGGATCAATCCAGCGAGACTCAAGACGGTTTTGTCGCGCAGATGCCGCGTCGGCGACTCCAGATAGAAAGCCCGCATCACCTCGTGGCGATACGCCGGCTCGGGCCGCATCGGCTGCCAAAAAAAGCTCGGCATCGGCATAATGCCGTACTGACTTTCGTAGACCTGGTACGGACTGCGGAAAGCGCTGCCCGTGACGCTCTTGAAGTAGGCGCACATGACGGCGGCTGTGAGCGAGAACACGATCAACATCGGGATGGCCGCGCGCAGAATGGAAGATCGCCATCGGAACAGGAGTACGGCGCCTGCGCCAAGCGATACCAACAGCCCTTCGTACGGCCTGCTATTGGCGAGGATTGACGCGCCCAGCGCCATCCAGAGAGCGTCATGCCAACGTATGGTTCGCCGCATTCTTCCTAGCGCGCCCAGCAGGAGACATCCGCCGATGGCCGCGGCAGCGCCGCCCCAATAACTGTTTGCCCAGTAGCTGAATAGGCCCAGACGAATCACGGCGAGGGCGCCACCGAGTAGCGCCCATCCGGGTGGCAGCCAGCCTTGCAGCATCCAGCAAATCGCACCGCACATCAGCCCGGCGCTCAGCCACACGCCGAACCAGGGATGCCCGAATACCTCTCCCAGCGCCAAAATGACGCCCTGCGCCAGCGGATGCTTCGAACCGTACGTCGGCAGATGGATGATATGGAAGCTTTCGAAGTGCTTCCACATGGGATGCGTGGGATTGGAGAGGCGTCCGGAAGCGAACGTGTCGGCCATCAGCAGATAGCTGAACTCGTCATGGATCGCGGGGGCGGGGACGGGCACAAGCCGAAGGAGCGCGATTCTGCCGGCTAGCGCGACCAGAATCACGGCCAGGACCGACAGCCCGCGCTTCCGCGCGAGATGGCCCAGCGATTCCTCGACGCCCCGAAACAGCCGGCTGCCGAAATTCGGTTTCACCATGGGCCCGAAGCATCTGAGCGAGGTTCATCGCGGAGTTTCCCGCCCGGTTGCGAGCAAGGCCGCGCCGGCCGCGAAGAGCATGCATCCGGCATAAGCAGGACTGAGGTGAAACGCGTCGGTATACCCGACTGCGAGATGCACACCGAGAGCCGCTCCGAAGCCGCACAATCCCATCAGCACAACCAGCTCTACCAGGCTCCGTGTCACTGGCGCGTGACGCATCATCATCAGCAGCAACAAGCCCGTGGAGAGCAGCCCGCCTCCGAAGCCCGCGCGATCGTGAGCGATGAGCGGGACGAGGGCCGGCGAGATCGCGCGCAGCGTATCGGGCGCGATGCCGATGAAGACGATGTCCTGGGGCACAAACACAAAAGTCATCCCGACCCAAAGAATAGTGAGACCCGCGGCGGCCAGGCCGAATCCGCACAGAAGCAGCAGCCTCCGTCCCCAGCGCGAGTAAGCAGGGTCGGCGTGAGTCCGCGCGCCCGCCCCATTCCAGCCAGGTAAATCGGGAGAAGCAACAGCGTCGCCAAGCCATGCCAGGTGTCGAGATAGCCGTATCCGAGATAGGCCAGGAAGCTGCCGAACCCGCACGCGCCGGAAAGAACCAGCGTCCACCACGCCCATGCGGCGCCGGCTCGAAGTGGAAATTCAGCCAGCCACCAGTAGGCCATGCCGATCGCCAGCAGCGTGCCGCCGAACGCCACCCGGTCGTGGAACATGAACCGGACGAGGTTGGGATTGGCCGCGCGCGCCAGCCCGTCCGCATCCATGCCCAGCGCATGCACATCGTGTGGCAGGAAATGCCCCGTGATGGACTGAAATATGGCAAACGCGCCACTGGCGAGCAACGCCATCCCAGTCAGTGATAGCAGAAACCGGCCGTCGCCGAGAAGAGCTTCGATCAGTCCGCGATTATCGGGTAGCGCCGAATTCTGCAAGCGGCTAAGGGTAGCACATTAGCGAGTGGAGCACGCATGGCTTACTCGTAGCGGAGCGCAATCACGGGATCGACTCGGGTCGCCCGCCGGGCCGGGACGAGCGTGGCCAGCAACACGATTCCAGCCAGACCGAACGCCACTGCGCCGAGTGTCACCGGATCGTTCGGCTTCACTTCATACAGCAGGCTGGCGAGCGTCCGCGTTAGCGCCAGGGATCCAGCCGCGCCCAACGCAATGCCGGCCGCGCCGAGTATCATGCCACGCT
>WNFM01043653.1_pt1 | contig 13960 bp, 11 predicted proteins | sample 5400271 | NCBI WGS metagenome assembly WNFM01 (sample SAMN13153352, study PRJNA577476) | soil metagenome | isolation source: 60 cm saprolite on Douglas fir-dominated hillslope | place: USA:California | collected 2013-09-17 | reverse complement strand
CAAGTAGCCAGCACAACACCTAATGATTGACCATGCCGGCAGTCAGGCTGATGGTCGTTCCAGTCGTTGCGCCTGCGAGATCGGAGGCCAGAAAGGCCGCCATATTCCCCACTTCTTCCAAAGTCGGACCCCTGCCCAACAGATTGCGGCTCATCCAGCGTTGGCCCCATCCCTCTACGCGTTTCTCAAGCTCAGGGTTGCTCTGGGTGAGCGTCTTGTCGGCCGCGCCTTCCGACCCAGCCGAGTGCAGGCAGACGGTCCGCACGCCATGTGGGCCCAATTCTGCTGCCAACAAGCGAAGCATCGCTTCCACCGCTGCCCATGCCGGACCAAAGCCTGCCGTGTAGGGCAAAGGCATTTGAGAAACCACGGCCGTCATGCCCATAATAACGCCCGAGTGTTGCTTGACCATGTACGGATAGACCGCAGTTGCTGTATTAAACGTGGCTTTGGTGTAGTCGATCATGGGCATCGAAAAATCTTCATAGCTTAACTCCGTCAGCGCTGCGCCTTGCTCGCCCCCTGGTTTGTGCGTCGAGGTGGCACAAAAGGAGATGTCCACATGGCCGGTCTGTTCGACGACTGCTTTGACAAAAGCCGCCACGGCATCCTTGTCAAGCACATCCAAGCGCTCGGTCTGGATCTGTTTGTCCGCCAGTTTTTTGAGTGTGTCCTCATTATGATCGGCGACAAAGACCGTCGCGCCAGCCTTCGCAAAGGCCGCAGCGACAGCGCCGCCGATGGAACCTGCTCCGTACACGACTGCTGTTTTATTTGTGAGGATCTCCTCCATCTCGATTCTTCCTTTCGCTCTCGCCCTGCGACGACCAACTCTCCGGCTTTCGTCGCGAACGCGTTTGGCTGATCTTTCCCCGTCCTGTCAAAAACAGGATACCATTGTTTGTAACTCATCTCCCTCCATTGCTCGTTTCTGTCTTCTGTTCAGAAACAACACTTTGGGTTCTACAAGGGTCTGGCCTTTTTTTTGAACCATGCCCTTCGATCAATTCTGACTTTCATTTTACCGAAGCAACAGACGCAGCTCTAGGCCAACCTGACTGGAATCGGCCTTTCACAGTCGTTCCAGTCAGCCTGCATCTGGGATCAGTTCCTCGGCACGCGACCCACGTCACTTCTACCGCATTGGCTTAGTCAAGGGTGAGCACAAGTTTGCCGCGTACATGTCCGCCCTCGCTCAGCTTGTGGGCCTGTGCCACATCTTTGAGTGGGAAAACGGTGTCGAGATGTGGTTTGAGCTGACCTGCATTGGCCAGTTTCGCCATTTCGGCCATCTGCTCGCCCGATGGATGAACCGCGATGACTGCAAAGGCCACACCTGACTTCGGAGCAAGCTGCTCACCAAGAGCCTTCACCCCTTTAGGAACAGGCAGAGAGACAATCGAGCCGCCGCGTTTGACTCCCTTGAACGAGTCCCTGAGGACATCCTCGCCGATGGTATCCAGTACAACATCAACATCCTTCACAACATCTGTCAACGCTTGCTTCGTATAGTCGATGATGGCATCAGCTCCCAGATCACGCACAAACTCCACATTGCGGGTAGAAGTCGTCGTAATGACTCGCGCACCCCTCCATTTGGCGAGTTGGATCGCATAATGACCGACGCCCCCCGCTCCCCCGGAAATGAAAACGGTCTGCCCCGCTTGCAGATGGGCGGTATCAAACAGCGCTTGCCAGGCTACCAGCCCGGCCATCGGTACACCGGCAGCTTCCTGATGCGTCAGTCTGTGTGGTTTGAGCGCGAGATCCGCTACGGGCGAGGTGATATACTCACTGTAGGCCTTTGCTTCGCCAGGAAAACGTGGCATCCCATACACTTCATCACCAACCGCGAACTGCGTCACCCCTTCGCCCAGCGCGACGACCGAGCCTGCAATGTCCCAGCCCAGGATATACGGGAGGTGCCCGGCTGTAATGCCGGGTACGGGGAATTTGCGGCTCGTGCAATCCATCGGGTTAACGCCAGCAGCTCGCACTCGCACCAGCACTTCACCGGCCTGCGGTTCAGGGCGCTCAACGTCCTCATAGTTCAAAACGTCAACATCACCAAACGCATGTATCCGTACAGCTTTCATTGTGGCCATAGTATCATCGTTCTCCTTTTGCAAAGCTGCGCTCCTTGCAAAGGAACGCTTCATACTGGTTGAGAGGAAGCAAACCGCTCAGGATGCTCCAGGTGCTGCCTGGTAGCCTTCATGCCAACCCGCATATATCCACGCCAATAAAATGATCCGAGAGCCAGAGGGAATCATAGCCAGACTGGTCAGCCATCTGTGCCAGGCGGGTCAGCGTTTCATACGCTTCCACCGGGTTCTTGATGCCAGCCAGTTCATGCACAAATCCTTGGGGAAGGTAGAGACCATATTTGAGAGACATACTTTACTTACCTCTTTCTTCTCGGCTGTCAGCCCCCCATGTGAGAGCTGCGAGATCGACAAGAAGGATCAGCAGCAAGAACATCAACAGTTCCATCCGTCACTTCCTTTCCGGAGATCGTCCGTGATTGCACCGCTTGTGCTGTCTCTCCTTGCGTCACTACCGAGAGTCTACCGTGTCAGGCTGTCTTTCACATCGGCAATGCAACGTATTCGGGTTGCCTATGTGGGAGTGATGAGGGGGACCGGACACTACCGCACGGCTCTCACCTTACCTAGGTAAGGGTGTCGGTCTGGCCACCGGTGCGGTGAAGTGCGAGGGAGGAGGGCATGAGAGAGCGGAACAGGCTGCAGCTAGATGAGCTGGTGTTCGAGGGCAAAGAGGGTCGCGGCGTGGCGCGAGGTGATGCCCAGTTTGCTATAGATGGTACGCAGGTGGGCATTGACGGTACGCGGGCTGACGACCAGGATTTCGGCGACCTGGGCATCGGTGAGTCCTCGCGCCACCAGGCGCAGCACCTCCACCTCCCGCTCGGTCAGGTCGCCCATAGCAGAAAGGGAAGGCATCGGTTGGCGGTCCGCACTGGCAGAAGCGTTCGGGCGACGAGAGAGCACCGGGTGCCTCTGTGCGACCAACGCTTGAGCTGGTGTCATCGCTCGCCCCTGGGCCTGGGCCTGGGCAAAGGCCTGCTCCCCGAGCTGCGCGCGGACTACGGCTCGCATTCGCTCCTGGTCAGCCTGCTCCTCAGGCGTGGCAGGGAGGTTGAAGAGATCAGATGGTCCGCCGGCTGCGCGGAGCACCTCTGCCGTCCCCCACAGCTGTGCCGCCCAGAAGGCATCCCCTTGCCGTGCGACCAGGCTGGCCCAGCCCTCCAGACAGGCGGCGCTGCTGCGCTGGTCGTCCATCTCCTGGAACAAGGCCAGGCTCTCCTGGTAGTAGGCATATGCTGCCGGAAGGTCGCCGAGCCTCGCCGCGACTCTTCCCAATTGATAGAGCGCATAGGTGATGTAGAGCCGCAGCCGCGACGCCCGGAAGAGCGCCAGGCTCTCCTGAAGCCTCGCGCGGGCGGTGGCGGGATCGCCCTGCTGGAAGTGCCACAGCCCCAGGCCATAGAGCGACCAGGCGATCCCGGCCGGGTAGCGCTCCTCCCGGAAAAGCGTCAGGCTCTCCTGAAGCCTTGAGCGGACCCGCGGAGACTCGCTCTGGTCGGGATGCCGAAGGGCCGTGAGCGCGAGGGCCACAAGCGAGAACGCGAGGTGGACCTTGTCACCGACTTCCCTGTAACACGACAGGCTTTCCTCGAGCAAGGAGCTGGCCCTGGGAGAGTCGTCGCGCATCGAGGCGATCCATCCCAGCCGGTAGAGTGCGAATGCCATCCCGCGCGGATCGTGGAGTTCGCGGTACAGCTCGAGGCTCTCCTGGCACAGTCCTTCTGCTCGCGCATACTCATCCTGCCAGATGGCTAACCAACCGGCGCCGTTGAGCGCTTTCGCCCGCACTGGCGTGGCGATTCCCTCGCGTCTTCCCAGGGCTCGCTCAACAAAGCGTTGTCCCTCACGCACATAGCCGAAATCGATCCAGAACAACTGAAGTGCTCCTGCCAACCGCCAGGCTATTTCCCTGCGCTGGGCATCTTCCTCCCGCTCCACCGACCAGGCCAGAGCGGCTCGCAGGTTGTCGTGCTCCTGCTCCACTCGACCGAACCCCTGCTGCTCCACTCGAGCGATCCACTGCTGCTCCTCTCGGGTGAACACGTGTGACTCGGTCTCCTCAGCCAGTGCCAGGTAATACGTTGCATGCGCCCGGCGCGCCGCCTCCAGCTCTCCAAGTGCCTCCAGCGCCTCCAGCCCATACTCGCGGAGGGTCTCCAGCATCAGGAGGCGGGAGCTACTCGTGTCCTGGTCGCTGCGTTGGAGCAAGTGCTTGTCGAGTAGGGAGGTCACGCCATCCAGCACGTGTACGCTCTCACCTCCAAGCGCGACAGACAACGCCTCCAATGCCTCCAGAGTGCAGCCCCCCACGAAAACGGAGCAGAGGCGGAAGAGTCGCTGTTCTTCTGGTGAGAGCAACTCGTAGCTCCACAGAAGCGTCGCGCGCAGGGTGTGCTGGCGCGCGGGCAGATCGCGTGGCCCGCCGGTCAAGACGGTCAGCCGGTGAGAGAGCCGCTTCAGCAGGGCTGGCAGGGAGAGCAGCTTCAGCCGCGCGGCGGCAAGCTCAAGTGCCAGCGGCAAGCCATCGAGCCGCACGCAAATAGCGGCGATGAGTGGGGCAGTGTCGCTCGTCAGCTCGAAGAGAGGGTTGACCGCCTGCGCCCGCTCCAGGAAGAGGACCACCGCGCCGTAGCGCGAGAGGGTCGCATCGTCGGGCAGATGCTGCAGATCAGGCAGGGCCAGCGGCAGCACGGCAAATTCGTGTTCGCCGCGCACATGCAGCACCTCCCGGCTCGTCACGAGCAGCTTCACACGTGAGCAGACGGCCAGCAGATCAATGAGGAGTGGTGCGGCTGCCGCCACCTGCTCGAAGTTGTCCAGTACGAGCAGCAGATGCTGCTCAACGAGCGCGGCTTGCAGGAGTTCCAGTGGTGCCCGGCCGCTGCTTTGCAGGCCGAGCGCTTGCACAATCGTGGGCAGGACCAGCTCGGCGTCCTGAATGGGGGCGAGTGAGACGAAGCAGATGCCATCGGCGAAGTTCCCCTCAACCTCGCTTGCAATGGCTAGCGCCAGGCGCGTTTTGCCCACACCCCCGGTGCCGGAGAGGGTGAGCAATCGTACTTCAGAACGCGCGAGCAAGGTTGTGGCCGCAGCGACCTCCCGCTCCCGTCCAATAAGGGAGGTGAGTGGGAGTGGCAAGGTGGAGGCCCGTCCAACCGGGGGTTGAGAGAGAGCTGTCGCAGGGTGCAGAGCATGCTGGATCGGCTCAGGCTCGGCTTCAGCGGCAGTATCCTGCTCGGCCAGGGTCGCGGCCACAGCATGCAAGCGGTCGAGGGTCAGTTCCTCCGATTTGCCGAGATAGACCCGGTGAAGCCTTCCCCCACGCTTGCGGTAGGCGCGCCAGTACCAGCCCCCACGCTTATGGCCCGCCTGCTCACGACGGACGGTAAAGGTTCCGAACGGGCTGCGCACGCGGAAGAGGGTGGCCGTCTGCAGCCAGCCATACCAGGAGGAGGTTCCCACACGCAGTTGGTAGTGCTGTCCGTCTCGCTGGTAGCTTAGGGTCTCCCCTTCTAGGATTGCAGTGGTCTGGTTCTCCTTGCTCATGCTCATCCCCAAACGGTTCCGACATACGGGGTTCCAGAACAGTATAGCACATGTCCGGAACCGTTTCTCGTCAGGAGGCCCCTGTATTGGCTACTTAGGACATCCATTCGTAAAATTGACAACTTGGTCTTTCACAACCCTCCTCTTTATCTTTGTCATGTGGTACTCAGCCATCGATGTAGCTGGGCAATGTTTCTCATGCACGAGAGAAAATGAGAAAAATACGCGCTTATTTGCAGCATACACTCAGGCAAGCCATGCAAAGGCTGCATAAGAGGTCTGCCCAAGGCACCTTCATACATTACGCTGCTAGCTGGATGAATCTCGTCCACACAGCAGTACCCTCGAACACGTTGGACCGATTCAGGCTACCCATTGGTAGTCATGGTGGAGCCCACCCACTCTCGGAATAGCGATCACCTTGTCCCCTGTTTGATGAGAGGAAAGAGATGATTTGCTCGGTTCAGGAACCTGTTGCTGAATACCTTGATGCGGTCGTGCATGGTTGAAGTACGATATATACTGATTGAGTACGCGCTGAAGCTGCTTCTTGTGTAGGATGAATAGATGGTCAAGGCATTCTTGTCTGACACGCCTCAAATAGCGTTCGCAGATCGCATTAGCTCGTGGTGCGTGAAAAGGCGTTTTGAGAATCTCAATGGCACTCGTTGTCGCCACGCGAGCAAAGCAAGACCCAAATTTACTATCATTATCACGAATCAGATACTTTGGCGCTTGCCCATATGGGGTGGCTTCTCGGAGTTGTTGCGCGACCCAGGGATCGGTCGGAGATCGTGTCACGCCTACGTGGATTACCTTTCGTGACTTGTGTTCGATGATGAAGAACGCAAAGAGCGGTCGAAAGAAGAGATCGGTGACCTGCAAGAAGTCGCAAGCCCAGATCTGTGCTGCGTGATTGTGCAAAAAGGTTGCCCACTTCTGGACTCTTGACTGGGGAGTGCGAACATTCCTCATGTACTTCTGAATGGTTCGCTTGCAGACACGCATGCCGAGTTTCAATAATTCCCCACAAATCCTCTCAGCCCCCCAGAGCCGATTCTCCTTCGCCATTTCTCTGATCAATGCAATAGTTTCCTCGGCTACCTTGGGCTTGTGAGAAGAGGCCTTTGACCTGCGCTTCCAATACAGCCGGAAGAGCTCCCGATGCCAGCGTGTTGTATCCTTGTTGCACATCCAGCTGCAACCAGTGAAAGCATACTCTATCCTAGATAACAGCGGCTTTTTCCGAGCGGATGTCCCATGTAGCTAGTATAGTGACAACCATTCTAAATTCGGCTATAATGGGCCGGAAGAAAGAGAGAGCCTGTGTACTGAGCGAGTTGCGTATCGGTCAGAGTCCTGGCACGGTACCAGACGCACGATAAGAGGTATTCAGGAATGACTACTCGCATAGGTCAACAGCTCGGCAACTATCATCTAACGCGCTTGTTGGGACGCGGCGGCTTTGCCGAAGTCTATTTGGGAGAGCATGTTCATCTCCAGAGCCAGGCGGCGATCAAAATCCTACGAGCGGTACTCTCCCAAGAGCAACAGGCGGCGTTTCTACAGGAAGCCCGCGCCCTGGCGCAACTCCGACATCCCCATATCGTGCGCCTGCTCGATTTTGCCGTACAGGACGACCTCCCATTCCTGGTGATGGAATATGCTCCGCATGGGAGTCTGCTGGATCGTCATCCCAGGGGAGCGCGCCTGCCTGTCGAAAGCGTCATCATCTACGTCCGGCAGATAGCCTCCGCCTTGCAGTACGCACATGAGCAGCGGCTCATCCATCGCGATGTCAAACCCGCCAACCTGCTGCTAGGGCCACGCGAAGAGGTGCTGCTCTCGGACTTCGGCCTCGCCACGCTGCTCACCTCCACCAGCGCTGAAAGTCAGCCAGCTGCGGAGCTGGCCCTGCAAGGCACCACTCCCTACCTGGCGCCGGAACAGTTGCGCGGCAAGCCCAGAGCAGCCAGTGATCAGTATGCCCTGGGCGTGGTGGTCTATGAATGGCTCTGCGGACGCCCGCCTTTTTGGGGCAGCGTGACCGAGGTGGCCATGCAGCATCTCTCAGCGCCACCCCCACCGCTGCGCGAGCATGTTCCTGATCTCCCTTCAGACCTCGAAGTCGTCGTACTGCGAGCACTGGCCAAAGAGCCGCGCCAGCGCTTCGCCAGCATCCAGGACTTTGCCAGCGCCCTGGAACAAGCCGCTGGCCAGGCGAGCTATGCCACACGGCCGACACCAGTTTCCCCCATCGAACAGCATATCCCGCCTTCCCTTTTACACGCTACTGAAAGCTCTCCGGCGCTCTGGAATGTCCCGTACCAGCGTTATCCCCTCTTTACCGGCCGCGAATCCCTCCTCCAGGGCCTGCGGGCTCACTTCGCCAACGGGCGACCCATCGCCTTGAACCAGTCCCAGGCTCTCAGTGGACTGGGGGGCATCGGGAAAACCCAGCTGGCGGTAGAGTACGCCTATCGCTACCGGCAACACTATCAGGCGGTGCTATGGGCCAGAGCTGCCAGCCGCGATACCCTGATCGCCGACTTTGTGAGCATGGCCTCCCTCTTGCATTTACCAGAACAGGCAGACCAGGATCAACTGCGCGTGGTAGAAGCGCTCAAACGCTGGTTGACCCAGCACACCGGGTGGCTGCTCATCCTGGACAACGCCGACGATCTCTCGATGGTGGCCGAGTTCTTACCAGCGGGAGGAGAGGGGCATGTGCTGCTCACCACGCGCGCTCAAGCGACAGGCAGACTTGCTACTAGCCTGCCCGTCGAGCGCATGGACGAAGAGGAGGGAACGACGCTCCTGCTGCGCCGTGCCAAGCTCCTGGCGGCTTCGGCATCGCTCTCTAGCGTGGCTCCAGCCATGTACTCGCAGGCACAGGCGATTGTGCGAGTCCTGGACGGCCTCCCGCTCGCGCTTGATCAAGCCGGGGCCTATATCGAAGAGACAGGCTGCAGTCTGTCGGAGTACCTGGAGCTGTACCAGCGTCGGCGGTCGCGCCTGCTCGCCCGGCAGAGCAGCCTCTCCTCCGAGTACCCTTATACGGTCGCCAGCACCTGGTCGCTCTCTTTTCAACAGGTGGAACAGGCTGATCCTGCCGCAGCCGACCTGTTGCGCCTGTGCGCTTTTCTGGACCCCGATGCCATCCCGGAAGCGATCCTGACCGAGGGAGCCTCGTTCCTCGGTCCCTCATTGGACCTGGTCGCTGCCGATACGCTGCTCTTGCACGAGGCGATCCAGGTGCTGCGCCGGTTCTCCCTGCTCAAGCGTGACCCCGAAGCGAAGCTGCTGAATATCCACCGCTTAGTGCAGGCCGTGCTCAAGGACGGCATGGATATCCAGGTGCAGCGCCAGTGGGCTGAACGCGTAGTACGAGCGGTTAATGCGGCCTTTCCCAAAGTGACCTTTGCCGCCTGGCCGCGCTGCCAGGAGTGCCTGCCGCATGCGCTGGCCTGCGCGGAGTTCATCAATGAATACCACCTGGCATTTCCCGAAGCAGCCCGCTTGCTCTATCATATGGGTTGGTACTTAGAAGACCGTGGGCACTATGCCCAGGCCGAGCCTCTCCTGCTACGCGCCCTGACCATGCGCGAACAGGTGCTCGGCTCTGAGCACCTTGATACTGCCGACATCCTCGCCGCTCTGGCTTGGCTCTACTTGAACCGGGGCAGCTACGAGCAATCCGAAGCGCTCTACCAACGTGCCCTGGCAATTAAGGAGCGCGCACTGGGTCATTCACACCCCGACTTGATTGTGACCCTTAACGAACTGGCCTGGCTCTACTTGAACCAGGGCAGATACGAGCGAGCCGAAGCCCTCCTCCAACGTGCCCTGAAGATTAAGGAGCACACACCAGGCCTCGAAGACCTCGACACGGCTGTCACCCTCAGCTACCTGGCACGCCTCCATTTTCTGCAAGGCAAATACGAGCTGGCCGAAGCCCTCCTCCAACGTGCTCTGCCCATCGTTGAGAGCACACAGGGTCCAGAGCATCCCGAAACCGCCTTTACCCTCGATAGCCTGGCGTCGCTCTACGTTCTCCAGGGCAAATACGAGCAAGCCAGGCCGCTTTACCAGCGCGCATTGGCCATCCGCGAGCAAGCGCGGGGGCCGGAGCATCCCGATACTGCGAGCACACTCGACAACCTGGCGCTCGTCTGCCGTGTCCAGGGCGAATACTCCCAGGCCGAGGCGCTACACCAGCGAGCGCTAGCCATCCGCGAGCAGGCGCTGGGGCCGGAGCATCCCGACACTGCGACATCTGTTGATCACCTGGCCTACCTCTATCACCTTCAGGATCGGTATGAGCAGGCCGAGGCGCTCTACCGGCGTGCGCTGGCGATCCGCGAGCAGGCGCTGGGGCCGGAGCATCCCGATACTGCCACGACGCTTGACCATCTGGCCAACCTGCACCAGGATCGGGGACAGTACGAGCAGGCCGAACCCCTCTACCAGCGAGCGTTGGCCGTCCGCGAGCGGGTGCTGGGGCCGGAGCATCCCGATACTGTCTCAGTGCGCACGCGCTATAGCGACTTGCAAGAGCAGGCGCAACGATCTTCCGGGATAACATCGCAAGAACCCCAACCGGGTTTGGTGAAATCGCCACCTGCTCTTCCGGCCAGGAAGTCGCCACCCTATCCAGTGGGACTGACCGCTCGCGAGGTGGAAGTGCTGCGCCTGGTAGCCCTGGGACTCACCAATCCCCAGATCGCCGGGCACCTGGTACTCAGCGAGAAAACAGTCATCAATCACCTCACTCACATCTTCAACAAGATTGGCTGTGACAATCGGACCGCGGCCACCGCTTACGCCATTCGTCACGACCTGGCGTAAGCTCCGTCTTCTTTCTCCTCCACCTCAGAGCGTATGGGGGGATCCCCCTATCTGGGCGTTCACACCTCCATTTCTCGCGAACTCACAAATATGAGAGATCTCCCCGATGCGCGGAGAGGGTACCGGCATCTATACTTCCCGCATGAACGAGAGATTCTCGTTAGCATGTATAGCGCTGAAGCGAAGTATTGAAGCTGTTTTTAGTGAGGTCAACTATCCATTTTTTCAGGAGGTGAATTATGCGTAACCCTCTCTCAAAGCTCACCACATTCTTCTGTATCGTCATGTTTGTAGTGCTGGCCAGCGCTTGCGGAGGCCCCAGCTCAACACCAACGCAGACGCTGACCGACTACTGTAGCGGACTCAAGAACGCCGATTACCAGACCGCGTATAACCAGTTCTCGAATGGTATCAAGGAACTCTCCGAATCGCAATACGCTGCTCTTCTCAAGCTCTATGGCAAGGTGACGAATTGTACGCCGAGCAATGTAAATGACTCATCGGGGAGTGGCACCATCAATCTCAGCTTTGCCAATCTGGGCAACGTCGTGTTCGACTATACGCTGGTGAATGACAATGGTACCTGGAAGATCAAGAACCAGACTGCGCGCTCTACACCGTCCCACACGCTCAACCTGTACTGCCTGGCACTCAAAACCGGCGACTATCAGAGCGCGTATGGCCAGCTCGCCAGCACAATTCGGAGCCAATTGACGAAAGATCAGTTTGTCGCCGCTGGTTCTGAGAATGGTACCCGAACAGTGGCCAGCTGCATGGTGCGCAATGTCGACGATTCCGCGGGCACCGGCACGGTGACAATTACAGCCAGCAATGGTCTGGTATCCAGCCAGAACTACGCGTTGACCCAGGAGAACGGCACCTGGAAGATCAGCGCCCTTACTAGCATTGCAACCGAGACCCTGAACAACTTCTGTAGCGCGCTCATGAGCGAAGATTACCAGTCCGCGTTTAGTGATCTCTCCAGCACAGCTCAAAGCCAGGTCGGTTCAGCGGACCAGTTCGCTTCCAGCTTCAGCTCCAATAAGGTGAAGGACTGCACCGTGAGCAACGCCGATGATTCAGCCGGGACGGGCACCATCAGCTATACCTATGCCGATGGGAGTACGCAAGTCTTCAACTACACGCTGGTCAACCAGAACAACGATTGGCTCATTGACAGCGCGCAGCAAGCGCAGTAGGTGGATGCGTCGGGGAGAGGACGCCCTCTCCCCAAATCCGTGAAAAGCGTGAACGCGCTCTTCTCTTGCAGGAACCAATGTATCGAAAGCAATTACTCAGTCAAGCAGTTTATGACAAGGAGGATATCATGAATCAAGTTAGTCAAGCACCGATCCGTCTCCGTAATGGCGGCATGCTTATTCTCACCCTGCTCCTCGTGCTACAGGGTCTGCTGGGCATCGCAGCCATTGTCCAGACGGTTGTCTCGGCATCAACCAGTGGGATCGATTTCGCCTCACTCTTCAGTGATAGCACGTTCCGCACCGGTTTTCTCACCATCGTGATCGCGGCGGTCATCTCGCTCGTCCTGGCGTTAGCCTACTGGCTTGTCCAGCGCTGGACGTTCTGGCTGATCTTCCTGGCTGAGTGCGTGGCGCTCTTCTTCGGGGTCATTGCCATCACAGGCAATCTCCTCGACTGGTATATCATCCCAGTGTTCGCTGTGCTGCCCGCGCTCATCCTGGTCTACATGTTTGGCGATCGGCGAGTGCGAACGAGCCGCAAGCGCGTGACTTCATAGTACCCACGAGTTGCAGTAGTGGCTGATCAAGGCACTGCTGGTGAAAGATAAAAAAGACGAGACACCTGCACAACTCATCTTGTGCAGGTGTCTCTTTCATCTCGTTTCGTTCGATTCATGAACCATCGCCTGGTATAAAGATTGGATTGCTCGCCAATTTGGGGGCTTATGGGTTACTTGCTACGCTCTCACTTTGAAAAGTATCGACAGAAACGAAGTAGAGCAAGCGAGTACTAAGCCCCCAAATTGGACAAGAGCCCACGGATTGCGCAATGAGATATAAAGAGAAACACTCCGCTAGAGTTTGCTTGACAGCGATCTTTCCTCTCCTTTGGACGAAAACCTTGTCAGCCCAACAAAAACTGGGTACGATACTGATGGCAAAGGTCCCCTCTACAAACCATGAAGCTACTCCTTGCGGTACAGCCATGGGATATGGTGGATAATTCGATCATCCTCTGCGAACTCATTTCAGGGCCAGTTTCCTCCTCACTCGATTGTATAGATAAATAAGGTGATCCTCCAGGCCTATGTGCATGTACCTGCTTTCATCTTCATGCAGCGCTTCCTTACTTCATTCACGCTCAACATGTGAAGTGTGGCACCGGCGGCAAGGGATAACAGAGCACTTCCCGCGTTGTCCATTGTCGGTTGGTTCTTCCCGCTGCCATGGCTGGGGTACGCTGTCGGTAGCACTGCGCCAGCAGCTTACCACCTCGCGCTCGTGTAGCCACGAGCGCCACGCGTAGTGATGCATGGGGACGCACAAAGTGTGAATCAGCTCGCCACCATTCCAGGTGGGCAAAGAGTTGTGGCGCTTGCTGGACTGTGGCCCAGGTGCGACGTGCCAGCGCTGCCACCCCATCACGGACGGTCAGATTCACTCGCTCGATAAAAGCGGTGTTCAGCCGCCCCGAGAAACCCAGTCTTTGTAAGGTGGCCTTGAGAGCCGCGCTTGTTCCCAGGCGCAGCACATGCGTAACCCGCATCAGTTTGCGCCGCTGGTAGCTTTTTTTCACCTGCCCATAAATCAGTCCTGGCGCCACTTGCCACTGGCGTGCTTTCCGCCCTCGACGAGCCATATCGAGCCACTGTCCAAAATGGGCGGAGAAGCGCGTAGAAGTACAAATTGAGGCCATCACTAGTGAAAAGCGGGAGGCAGAAAGGCGACCAAGAGGCGTTGCAGGGAGTGGATGACCATGTGCGCCGCATGTTGTGTGCGGGGGCCGAGATGGAGTACAGGAAGAATCTTCGTGAGAGGATCGATGGCCAACCAGAGCCAGACCACCTGTGTGGAGCAGCGCAACCTAGTTCGCAGCTCATCCAACTGGAGATGTGGGAGCCAGAGGTTGCGGAAGGAGCGCTCGTGCAAGGTCTGTGCGTACTCGCCAGCGCGAGTCAGCCAGGTGGAGATGGTGTCTTGCCGGTAGCCGAAGACGCGCTCTGCAGCGGAAGGATCCAGCCCTTCGGCGAGCGCCGTCAGCACCATCGCGACTTGGAGCGATCGTTGTTCTTAATCATAATTACCGGTACTACTCTAGTCCCAGCGGGAATAAAGGCAGCGCTCTCCGTTGTTTTCCTCTTAAGAACGTGTCCACGTTTTTTCTATTTGTAATTGGAGCTTCCCCATCGCGCTCTCTCGCAATCAGTTGAAGATACGAGGAATGTAGCGCGTTTGTATCAAAAATAGTCGTCCACA
>WNFM01195404.1_pt1 | contig 13970 bp, 16 predicted proteins | sample 5400271 | NCBI WGS metagenome assembly WNFM01 (sample SAMN13153352, study PRJNA577476) | soil metagenome | isolation source: 60 cm saprolite on Douglas fir-dominated hillslope | place: USA:California | collected 2013-09-17 | reverse complement strand
GCCGGATCGATGCGTACCGGATAGCTCCACCCGCGGCCCAACCATGTTTTTTGTTGGTCCATGGCTTATCCGATCAGCACCGTCATGCAGCCCGCCGCAATGGGGTTGGGTCCACCCGCCTCAACGATGATGTCGGTCGCGCGGGCGGCGGGCAGCGCACCGATCAGTACCGTCATGCTGCCGACGGCAACCACGCCGCCGACATGCGGTACGATCCCGTTGAGCAACGGGCACGCATGGACATCCGCGGTTGCGCGCCACGCGGGCTGTGAGCCGATCAGCACCGTGGGACAGCCGGGCCCCGGCCCGAGCGGCGTACCATGGCTCGTCAAATCACCCACTCGTGCTGCTGGAAGTCCCATGTGATCCTCAGTTCAAAGAGATGGGGGTACCCTGGACGGTGAGCGCGGCGCCCGCCGTGATACTCAGGGTCGTGTCAGCCTTGATGGACACTTGCGGGGCCTGCAAGGTGAGGCTGGTGGCGGCGGCGATCGTGATCGATCCGCCCTTGCTGTTGATGACGATGGAGTTCTGCTGTTGATCGTCGAGCGTGATGCCCGAATCGTCGATTCTGAGCACCTTGCCGTCGCTCAACTCGAGCTTCACGCTTCCGCTCGCTCCATCATCAAAAGTGAGCTTATGGCCGGACCGGGTCCAGATCTGTCGGATGTCGTTCTTGCCGTCGTCGTTTTTTGCCGGTGATTGGTCCTGGCCGTTCCACAAGGATCCGACCACGTACGGAAAGCGCAGATCGCCGCGATCGAATGCGACCAGCACCTCATCGCCAACCTCCGGGAGGAAGTAGATGCCGCGGCCCTTGCCGCTCATGGGAGCGGCGATGCGCGCCCAATAACTTTCGCCGGGCTGGCTGTGCCAAGGATAATTCACGCGCACCCGGCCCATGCCGCTGCTGTCCTTGTTTTGGCTCACCACGGCGACGGCCACGCCCTTCGCATGCCCGCCGGATTCGAGGGTGGTTTCGCGCGGCGGGGCTTCCATGAGGCTGCTCATAGGGAGGTCTCCTTGACTTTGATGCGCGTGCGGTAACCGCTGCTGTCGACCTTGTGGGTGGTCTGCTGCACGTAGTACGTCTTGGAAAAGGGCGCGCCCAGATTGCCGAGCGTGATGTTACTGTCAGGCAGTATCGTCGGCACGCCGATGCACTCGGCGTCCCCCGTCACGAAATGCTTGGCATGATCGTTGAGCACGGCGACCGCACGACGTTTCGCCTCGGCCTGAGTGAATACCGGCTGGCGCAACTGCAGCACCACGTCGCGGTTCAGCGCCGTGCGCAGCCGTTCCCCGCCGCTCTTGCGGCGCGGATCGTGACCCGATTCCTCGCCGGCCACGGCGCGCCCGACAAAGGCCTTCTTCTGCGACTCGTCCCACCCATAGACCTCGACCACGGAGACTTGCGCCGCCAGGTTGGCCTCGGGTTTGAAACTCAGCAGGCCCTGGCCCCAGCTCAGGTTGAGGATGCCATCCCGCGTGTCATCGGGCGGACCGAAGCGCAGCGTGCGTCGCGTATCGACATAGAATTCGAAATGATTGCGGTCGGCAAGCTTCTTGATGAGCTCGAGATCGCTCTCCTGGTTCTGTTCGATCTGCGCATGTTTCTCGGTGGTGCTCTGAACGTCGGTGTTCAGGTTGTATTCCTTGGCGATCCGATTGACGACATCGCTGTCCGTGATGTCCTTCCAGCTTCGCGAGCGTTTGCCGAGGGTGAGCGGAAACATGTCGTCGAAACCGGCGACGGCAAGCTCAGGCGTTCCTCCTTCCGAAAACGACGTGGTCACCTCGGTGATGGTTCCGGCGATCAGCCGCTTGAGCTTCGACAGGTCGCCGTAGCCCATCGAGATCTCGACGCGCGCGCCGAACTTGATGATGTCCAGCACCTTCTCACCGTAGCCCGAGAGGAACGCGCGCTCCTTTTGATCGAAGGTGTCGACGACGGTAAAGCTGAAGCGGGCCGAGGCGCTCAGCGTCAGATCCACCTCGACCTGGCTCACACCGATGGCGAGCGACTGAATCAGCGCCTGGCCTTCCACGGACACCAGAAAGGCGGGTGCGTAGAAGCCGCCGTTGCCGCTAGAGAGATCCGCGAGATCCATCCGTGCTCTCCATGGGAGGAACGAGGACCCAATCGCCCGGCTTGATGTCGCGCGGGTCGTCGAGGTCGTTGGTCGAGGCGATCAATCGCCACTGCGCCGGGTCTCCGTACTCCCTGGCCGCCATGGCCCACAGACTGTCCTGTCCCACGATGACTCGCCGTTTGCTCTTGTCCGCCGACTCCAGCCGCGGGTTGATGATGAGCTCCGGCAGCGTGCGGTACTCTTTGAACGCGACATTGAGTGTCGCACGCGCCGGCGAGCCATCCGGCTGGAATAGGGTGATCTTGCGCGACAGCTTTTCGATGATGGCCTTGAAGCTAAGCTTGCCCCAGACGAACATCACCGTGGGCGGCGCATGCAAGGTGCGATCGATCTCCAGGAGCTTGGCCAGCGCCTGCAAGGTGTCCTGGACGCTGCTGCCGCTGGGCGTCGTCGGATCGGTGTAGTCGTCGACGAACAGCTCCATCGACAGTACGTCCGCTTCGCCGTTGATGAACTGAAACAGCGGACCGCTCAACCCCGGTATCGCCGTCGCCTTGTACGTGTTGGAACGATCGATGGTGTATTCGAACGGGTTGAACATGACGTGAATCTGGTCGCCGCCGTTCGCGCCGTCCAAAATGTCGATGGTGGCTTTCTCCAGGGCCATGCGCGTCTCCTAGATTCCGCGCCGCTGGCGCTCGATGCGCAGCTTGCGTTCGATCCGACCCATGACGTCCTCCGCCAGCCGGTCGAGCGCGGCCGCATCACTTGGAAAATAGGCTCGGCTCTCACGGGATGCCACGAGGCGTGGCGCCGTCGATGGCGCACTTGATACGGACTTGATTGGCGAAAGTGAAGCGGGCGGCGGCAAGCCCGAACCCTGCGCGGCCAATGGCGCGGCGACCGAGCGCGCTTCCTCGGGCTGCGTCTTCGACCCCCGCCGCGCGAAGGCGAGTTCAGCCCTTGGCGGCGAGAGTGCCTTTGCCGTGTCGCGGGTGTGCTCCGCATCGCCGGTGCGCCGAGCCAACCGCGAGCCTGGCGAGCCTGATGCACCTACGAGTCCCATGCCCTCGGCTGCGAGCCAAGCAATCGAGTGGGCGCTTGGCGCGATACTCGCTTCACCAAATCGGCCTGATGCCTGGCCCGACGCGTGGGCCGCCCCGTGGCTTCGAGCGCGCTCGGATCGAGCAGCCTGCACCGCTGCGATCGAACGATGCCCGTGCAGTAATCGTGAGTTGTGGAACGGCGCGCGCGCGAGGAGTGTTGCGGGTGCGCGCGGCTGCAGCGGCAAGGTCCCCACTCGCTCGAGGCGCTGAGCTGTCGCGGTGCCTGGGCTTCGAAGAGTTCGCTGCCCACGCCAAAGCGCGGCGATACCGTGCCCGCCCGGCGCAACGATGCCCTGCCCGGCGGGCGCAACGACACCGACCCGAGAAGAGTCCCCCGCGGTGCTCGCACCCGGCGCGACCTGCCGCGGACTCGGGGCCGCTCGGTGCCATCGACTTTCCCGCGCCAAGCGCTGCAGGCCCGATAGCACACCAGGGTGTGGAGCAGGTGTTGCCGCTCCACTCGCAACGCCAGCGCAGTGTGGTCGTTGCGCTGGATCAGCCGCTCCCAAATGCCGGCCGCGCGCGGCTTGAGTCGCGCGCGCCAATGCAGGGCCAGCGAACCAGAGCCGCCATAGCGTAACCAGCCGGGTCGCGAACCGCAGTTCCCCCGGACCGTGTATCGCGCGAGCCGCCGCAGCACACCGCGGAAGCATCGTGCTCGGATCAGGAAAATCGCCGTGGTGAGCGGTTTGCGGCGCATGACGTTCACCCTTTGCGAAATCCGTGATGCGCGAATTCGACGCTCTCGACAACCGCCTGATTCGTCATCGCGTCGAGGTCGGTACCGGTCCATTTGACCGGGAACGCGGCCTGCACTAACCAGCGCCACACCTCCTGGTCGGTTGAATCGTGCAGGCCGATCGTGATGGTCTTTCGCTGGATCCGCCCCTCCGCCACATCTTCCTGCCAAGACCATAGATAGTCGTCTGCCAGTCCGCGCTCCAGAAGAAGATTGCCGTAAGAGGTGAGGGTCGCGAATTTGTGTTCGTATTCGTTCAATCCGCCCTCGCGGCGCGCCTCAACCTTGGTCTCGCGCGTGAGTCCCTTCACCCGCGCGAAGCCGCCATGCTGCACGTGGTTGAATTCCACTCGGAAACGAAATCCCCGATACGGATCGTTGCGTGCCATGGCGCGCCTAGATTTCCTCGAACGGGTTCGGTTTTGCCCCGTCGAGTTTGCGGTTGATCTGCGAGATCTCGCGGCACCATTCGCGGCGCTCGGCATGCTCGAGACCGAGGATTTCATTGAGCGGCCAATGGAAGTGGTAGGCAATGAATGCAACCTCCTCGCGCAGCTGGGCGGCGGGATAAGTCCTCACGCTTCCCCCACGGTTCGCAGGCCCTTCGGCGGCGTCGAGCGCGCGGCCTCGAAGTTTGCGGGCGGACTATCGGACGCCAGAACCGGAGCCTCGTCCGGCGCGTTCAAGCGTTCGTAGAGCCGCTGCAGATAGTCGAGATCCGAGGCATACAGGCCTTCGATCGTCTTGGTATCGACATCGGTGAGATCCCCGAGGCGGGTGATGACCCGTGCCAAGACGATGATCGCCAGATAGGCCGCGTTCTGTTGCACCCGCGGGTCGCGCAGCGGCAGAATTTCGTCCGCGGCAGTCGCGAGGCGCATGACCCCGCGCCGGTGCAGGACACCGACGCTGTCGAGGTAACCCTTCGGCAAGGTGAACTCCACCTCGGTTTGAAAACTTCCGTTCGATCGTGTTTGCATGCTCACTCCTCCGTCATCGGGCGCACGGTCCGGTCACTGCAACCGCTCGATCCCCTCGTTCACCAGTTCGAGCAGTTCGACCATCACTTCATTGCCCTTGCCGCTCAGGGCGCTGGGCTGATACTTCACCGGCCACGCCTCCGCGGCGACGAAGCGGGCCTTGTCCGCGCCGGCCTCGTCTTGGACGATGATCGTCACCTTCTTGCGCTTGCTCTGGATCTGTCCGGTGACGATGGCGTTGTGCCAGTCGTACAGTTCGGTGGAGTTCGTGATGCCCCACTTGAGCATGATGTTCCCGTATTTGGTGAGACCATCGAGTTTGCGCGCGTGCGCCGGATCAATGCCCTCTCGATAGTCGATGGCCTCGGTGGTCGTCTCGCCGACGGTCACTTCGCTGAAGTAGCCCTGTTGAATCCCGTCGAGTTCGACGCGGAATCGAAAATTGCGTAATGGATCGTTGCGTGCCATGGCAAATTCCTCGTTTAGCTCTGCGGCTCAGCCGTGTTTTGAAAGATGCGGAAAATGACGAATTCCGCGGGGCGCGTGGGCGCAATGCCGATTTCACAAATAAGACGGCCGTTGAGAATGTCGTCCTGTGTCATGGTGGTGCGGTCGCAGGTAATGAAGAAGGCATCCTCCTCCTTGGTACCCATCAAGGCGCCCGCGCGCCACTGCGTGCGCAGAAACAGACGGATGCTGTCTTTCACACGCGCCCATAGCTTCTGGTCGTTGGGTTCGAATACCACCAATTGCGTCCCCTCGTAGATGGATCGTTCGAGAAAGATGAACAGGCGGCGCACCGAGATGTATTTCCACAGGGTGTTCGAGGAAAGCGTGCGCGCGCCCCAGATGAGAATTCCCCTTCCCGCGAAGCTTCGATAGCAGTTGACGCCGCGCGGGTTGAGCTGGCCCTGCTTTCCGTCGTTGATGTCGAACTCGAGCTGTACCACGCCCATCGGGGTTTCATTCGCCGGCGCCTTGTAAACGCCGCGCGTACTGTCGACGCGCGCGTACACGCCGAGCGCGTAGCCCGACGGCGGCACCAGCTTGCGAGCGCCGGATTGCGGATCCGAAATCCATACCCACGGGTAGTAGAATGCCGCGTATTCCGTATCGGCGATGGTCGTCCGCGGATCGAGCTTGGCGACGTCGCTGGTGTTGGGGTCGCAATCGACGACCGCGAAGCGAAACCTGTTCAGCTCGCAATGATTGATGATTTCCAGGTTGATGTTCACCTGATCTGACACGGGATACGGCGCGTGCACCAGCGAGACATCGCGGTAAGGATCCAGCGTCAATGCGGTCAGGCCCTGCAAAACTGTTCGAGCGCCGGCCAGGTCACCGACAAAATCCGGCTTCGTGAGCGGGTTGGGATCGTCCTTGCCGCCGGCGAGAAGCCCCTTGTTGTTGGTTGGTTTGGTGTTGATGCCTTTGGTGCGAATCAATGTGATGAGCGCCGAGTTGTCCTTCAAGCGCTTGTCGTAGTAGTCCACCGACATGGGGTCGATGGAGAGATCGTCGAAATTCTCGGTCAGCGTCGGCGGATTCGGATTGCGCCAGTTGGCTGGGTCGAAGGGATCAAAGGCGCCACCCGGCGGAAGAGTGGTCCAATAGGCTACCTTCACTCGAAAGCCGACAGGAACGTTTTTCACCTTCGTGGTGCTGTCTTCGATCGCAACCCATACTTGATTTCCGAACGTGCCGGCTCCGACCGCATTGACGGTGAAGTCGCCGAAGGCGGCGAGCGTCGCAGCGACGGCGGTCTGTCCCACGATCCTGCAGACGTACAGATCCTGCCCACCGTTTTCAAAGAAGCCGTTCACTGCATACGGCAGATAATGATCGGGCGGCCCAAAGATCCCGCCGAACCAGCGTTGGTATTCGCGGTAGCTGGTCACCAGGATGGGCTTGGTGGGACCCCGCTGGGCTTCGCCGAGGAAAGCCGCGATGCTGGTGGGGACGCCTTCGATCGGACGCGGACCGCGCTCGATCTCCTCGATATATACGCCAGGTGTCAGATAGACGGGCATGGTTGGCTCCTAGGAGGGTTTCTTCGGGTCCGGCTGCGTGCAGCACGTGTCACCGGGTTTTGCGTTCTTGAGGCAGGTGCGGATCGTGTCGTCGAGCGCAGCCTGCCGAGCCGCGAGGACCTGGGTCAGGGAAGCCAGGTCATCGGGGTTGCTTTGGAACTCGGACGTGCGCTGGGCGAAATCATCTTTCGCTGCGTGGTAGTCGTCCCAGGCACAGTCGAGTTCGGCGCCGTATCGCTCGGGCGACACTAGCCACGGTGCGGGGTGACGCTCCGGCGGGTGAGTCTCGAGCTCGTTCTGCGGGGGCGGGGTGCACGCGTCGGCTTCCGGCGGACAGGTTTTCGCATAGACCGCTTGACACAGGAGCTGCGGGCTTTCGTCCTCGCCGAATCGCTTGCAGTCGTCCGATACGTCGCCGGGCATGAGGCGCAGGTGCGACGGCAGCAGCTTGAACCAGAAGAGATAGAGGACCTCCGCCTGATCCGGCCCTGACACGAGGCCCTGGATATCCTTGATGAGCTGGTCATCGGCGGTGAGTTCGGCATCGATTGCCGTTGCGTTGGCCGTCAGCGAATCGAGCCGTGCCTTGGCGGAATTGAAGCGCCGTTCGGCGTGGTCGCGCGCGCGCTCACGCGCGCCCGAGCCGCAGCGCTTGCGCTTGGCGATGAGCGTCTCGCTGCAGTGGATGTCATGCTGCGGCGTACAGATGCAGGACTGGACCAGGTCTTTCCAGTTTTGCTTCGGAAACGCGCATACCAGCGCCGAGTGCAGCTGCACGATCTGTTGATGCTGCGTGCACCAATGATCACGCAACTGCGGGTACTTCTGCACGTAGGTTGCCACCAGCGCATCCTCCTGACCGACGAACGCGTCGAGTTCGGCCTTGAGATCGCCGAGCTTCTTGGCTTCGAAGCGGGCGAGCTCTGCCGTGACCTTCTTTAGCAAGTCCTTGACCGACCTGCATTCGGCCTGCGAAGTGACTGTTGGGGATCCGGAATTTGGGGTAGCCATGGCTCTCCTTTTGCGGTGCGCGTCAGAGACGGGTAAGTTGTGCGAGGCCGAAGTCCAACGTGCGCTCGAGCGCGCGTCCTTCGGGGACCCGGCCCGCCGGCACCGGAATTGCGGCCGGTCCGGCGGGGTCATTGATAACGAACGGGTAGTTCGGCGGGGTGACATAGTTGGCGGGATTCACGCCGGCCTGGATGAATTGCAACCGCACCGTAATCATGCCGTTCTGGACATCCGGCTGGGCCGGCGAGATCGGGTTGACCCGCATGAACACGACGAAGCCGCCGTTGGCGTCGGTCAGGGGATCATTGTTTGGCTGGGCGCCGGCGCCCGCGACTGGCGGTGCCGGCACCCAAACGTTGTCGTACTTGTCGTACCACGCAAGCTGCACACGCGCATCGGCGACAGGCGCGGAGCCGGGTTTCACATCCGCGAGAAGACGCCCGCGCAGCGAGGTAAGCCCGTCGTCCAGCGGGTAGGCCGCGCTCAGTTGCAGGATGATCTGCTGCAGGCGCGCCGATGCCGGCGCATTCTCAAGATCTGCTGGACGAGCCAGGGCAGGCACCGTCTGCGGGACGAAGAGAGGTCCCGAGGGGTTCACCGTGATGCTATTCGGCCAGCTGGTCCCTTCCATCAACCACACGAATCGCCCGGAGAGGCTGATGAGGGGCGATCCAGTCAGGCCCGCCGCCTGGACTCTTACACCTTGATACACGCGTGCCAATGCCACTGGGTCCCATAGCTCGACGGCCAATAGCACCTTGCGGTTCGGTCGGTCACTCAAGTAGGGGACAGAGTCGGTGGTCATGCGGCGCGCCCTATGCAGCCAACGGCCCGATGCGGTGCGGTTCGCGCAGCACGGGCGAACCGGCGAGCGGCGACTGGGCAGGGTCGATCCAAACGGGAGAGGCGAGGTAGATCACCGCCGTGCGGTAATTCGCCGTGGGAAAGAGCGTCCAAATTCTCCCCATCTCCTCGCTCGTCACCGAGTCGAGAGTGAGCCGCACCGTTTCGTTGGCCACCGGTGAACCGACCAGATTTGGCAGATCGTTGATGTTCTGCATGGCAAACCCGAGGGTCCCCAAGGCATCGATTTCCCCTCCCGTCTGCGCGGTCCCGGCGGTGAGCAGGTAGTAGAGATCCAGCGGCAGTCCGCCGCTCAGCAAGGTCGGCGTCGTGCCCGGCGGCAGCGGCGCCCTCTGATGTTCCGCGTTGCGCAACTCCGCGTTGACCGCCACCCGGTAGAGGAACAGCACCGCCGCCGCACCTGCCGCGTTCGGATCATCGAGTGGACCCACGAATACGGGACCTGCGATCTTGTTCACGCTGAACACCGCAAGCAGCCGGTCCCGGAAAGCAGCGGTGACGGTCTTGATCGCCTGAGCATCCATGATCCGTCCTACGCGGCCTGCGCCGCTTGGTTGCGACGAGCTGCCTCGAAGGCGGCGAGTTCGCGCTCGGCGCCGGCCATCCCGACCTTCAAGAGTTCGGCCCGGGTTGCAGTGATGATGTGCTGCAGGCCGATCGCTTCGCTGCCGGTCTGCGCCGCGTTGAATGCGGCACGCAGTGTGATGAGCGAAATGCTGCCGCCGGTGAGCTCCAGTCTGCTGGCCAGAAACCGCAGGTCCACGTCCGGCGCCAGCGGCGCGCTGCTCGGCAGGCATTGCCGCCAGATGGCTTCGCGGGCCGCCTCATCCGGTTTGGCAAATTCGACGATGAATCGGATTCGGCGCAGGAACGCCTCATCCAGATTCTGTCGAAAGTTGGTGGTCAATATGGCGAGCCCTGAGAACGATTCCATGCGCTGCAGCAGGTAAGCAATCTCCATGTTGGCGTATCGATCCTGGGACTGTTTTACTTCGCTGCGCTTGCTAAAGAGCACGTCGGCCTCGTTGAAGACGAGCAAAGCCCCGGCCCGCTCCGCCTCGGTAAAGACCACTTCCAGGTTCTTCTCCGACTCGCCGATGTATTTGCTGACGACCTGCGCCAGATCGATCAGGTACGCTTCCGTATGCAGCTCGCGCGCGATCGCCTCGGCGGTCATGCTCTTGCCGGTCCCGGTGGGCCCGCAGAATAGGGCAATCAGGCCGCGCGACAGCGCGCGCCCGGAACTGAAGCCCCACTGGCCCAGCACCTTGGAGGCATGTTTGACGTGAGCGACCATCTCGTCGAGCTGGGCGCGGCGATCCGCAGAAAGAATCACCGCGTCGAGCCGGAAGTTCGGCTCTATGCGACGCGCGAACTGAGGAAGATTCGGAGCGGAGACGCGGCGTACTCGGGCGGACAAGGAAATGATCTGTTGAGCCGGTTCCTGGCGCGGGACTCCATCCGCCTTGGCAAGTTGCAGGGCATCTTGAACGATGGCAAATTTCACGGGAAGCGAACGCACCAACCGTTCCGCGTCCGCCTGTCCGAGATTGATTCCCGCTTCCGAGGCGGCTTGGACCACGCTTGCACCGAGGACTGCCGGCTCCGGCGCGGCGCGATGCAACAGCGCACCGATGCCAAGCGACAGCACGCCCGCAAACCGCTCGATATTGCGCGCGATGATGAGCCTGGCGCTGCCGGCATGGCCGAGCGCGTCGTGCAGGAGCGCCAAGGCACGCAGCTCCCGCTCCGATCCCTTGGCGTCGATTGCATCGACGATGCTCACCCGCTGCAGCAGCCGGGCGGACCGAGCGAGCACGATAACCACATCATTGAGTTGCGACGGCTCGACGCTGGCCAGGACCGACAACGAGATGCGCATCAAGTGAACGTGCGCCTTGGCCGCTGCGGCCTCGACCAACGCGCACCATCCATCGCTGTCCTCGCCCGCGAGCGCGCACCAGGCCGCAGACGAGTCCGGATTGGTGAGAAGGTCGACCAGCCTCTCGCGCGCCGATAAATCGCCTGATTGGCGCAACCAGCCGCCACCGGGCCACGGTACCTCGCGAGTGATTCCCAAGCGCTCGGCATGCGACTGCAGTCCGGCGGTGTCGCCCAACAGCCAGTTGACGATGGTCGCGTCGACTCGAGTCATCTCCTCGGCGTAAGGCAACAACGTGCCCTGCTCCAGCAACCGCCACCGGCCCAGGCCGCCGGCCCCGCCCAGTTGAGAGCGAACGTCCGGCGGATCGCCGAGCAACCCGCAAATCAGACCGAGGGATGCAGCACGCCGGCCCAAGTCATCATGCAAATATCCGTAGACGCTTTGATACTTCGGATCGATTTCCGGCGCGAGCGCCAGCAAAAACGCCCCCATCTCCAGGCGTGAAAGCCCCAGGGTTTGATGCAACGCGGCCAGTGGCTCTGCCGAAGCATCGGCGGCGTCCAGGGCATCGAACAGCTCTTGATCGCAGCGTTCCTCGCCGGCTTCCATGAAATGTGTACTGTCGCCGGCGGCGGCCTTGGTGCAAGCCAAGAGACTTTCGACGGACGCGGCGCTACGCGTGAGTCCCGGGACGTTGTCCCGATCCGCTGGCCTACCGCGGTGATAGCGCAGCAGCGTCTCATCCAGCCATTCCACCACTCGATCGCTGATGCGGCCCTCGGAGCTTCGCACCGGGACGACTTCGCCGCCCGACGGATCCGCAGCGAACTGATCCATGACCAGCCGATAGTTGAGCGTGCGATTGACAGGCGCTGCGTCCCGGTCCCTCGCAAGCGCGCGTAGGGCGGCGATCAGTTGATCCAAGCCGATGTTACGCAGTTTGATATCCACCAGATCGGGCCCTATTGCAATATACGAGAGAACAAGCTGAGGATGTTTGTCGAGGACAGAATCGGTGATCCGGTCCAGGCCGTTGCCGATCACGATGACCACATCCACGACTGCCTCGTCACTCGAAAGGATCTCGTTGAGCCGCGCGATTGACACGGGCTTGCCGTGCAGGAGCGCCAAGTCGTGGGTGCTGCTGAGCACCCTGGCGATGGACTCGGCGAGAATGTCGGCTTGCGCCTGCGCCACTAAAATTCGGAGGGGTTGCATGCGGTCTCACGAGCAGAAAGTCGCTGCAGCCTCTCCTAAGCCCGCGAGTTTGGGTATGCCCCACGAAGACCGATCGAAGATCGACTCGCTGGGAGACCGTTTCTCGATCTCTCGATCAGGGTCCATTGCAGACCTCTGGATCGAGGCCAAATGCATCCAAAGATCTAAGTCGGACCTAAGTTGACAAGCCGGCCCTTTGGGGAACCAGTCAGTGCCTGCGAGTCGGGCGCCTCAGCCAATGTCGAATCCATTCGCAAAAGAGCGTGCGCGGAAGACTTCCTGAAAGCTCGGCCGGGCGCGAGAGGCGACTCTCGACGACATCCGACATTCTCTGGCAGAGATTCTCGACCGTCGCGTCGCGCACAACGTAGTCTGCGAAACCCGCGCGCCCGCAACATATCACCTCGTTACGCTGCTCGCGAAGCCCGAGAGCCATCAGCGGCAGGTGAGGACGTTCCAATGCAATGGAGCGGACTTCGTCGAGATCGATTTCCTGCATCACGTCGATCAAAACGATATCGAGATGCTCCGCCGCCACCCATTGGCGCAGCGCAGTTAGGCTGTCAACAACGGCAAGCACGCGAATGTCGGCCCGACCATTGAGACAGTGCGACAGGCCGTCGCCCAGGAGCCGAGCAGAGGTGATGATAACTGCATTCATTGGAGAGGCGGCGTGTTCTCGATTGATTCGTACGCGCGCCGGCCGGGGAATTTTAGCGGTGCAATAGCGATTCTCCGGGTGCCGTCCGATCCAGCATCTTGAGGAGATTGGGACTCCCCACAGCAAGGGCTCGACGGGCGCGCACATCGCTTGGTCCGATGTTTTGCGCGCCCGTGAAATCCACGCAGGACGCGGACTTCACGGCTTTGTAGCTCTCGACCGGAAGAAGGGGAGCGCGGACGATCACTAAGTCCAGAGGCTCAAGGAGTTTCTTACCGCGCCGGTGTTCCCTTCTGGCTGGCTTCATGAAGAATCTCGGGCTAGATATTTCAGCTGATTTCAGTTCGCCTCGCAGAAACTCTATCCGTCAACATGGCTCGAAGCAAACCTTACTCCACGCTGCCTCCAGGCACGTTTCCGTTGTCGCGGTGCAATACGAGAGTCGCTCCCGCGCCCGATCACGCGTCGTTGATGTCAACTTCTTGCCGATTTACCATCCCAAGATCCGCAGACAACGCGTTTTGAATTTGGCGCCGCGCTCGTCATGCCGTGAGGTAGGATCCATGCCCAAAAACAAGCAACTCCGACCCCTCGCATGTCTGTAGGTTGGTCGCCGATATTGGGAGAAATACCTTCGGCGTCAGTCCTGCCGGGGAAATTCATCACCGTATCCCGTAAGAACCGTATTCAGTAACGTGCCTCGTCCGCGGTGCCGGTGATCGGCGGAAGCGTAATTTATATATGATGCATCAGGCATCAACCCGGAAATGAGAACAAATGAAGCCAGGGACGCCATGAACAAAGCACTTGCAGCCGCACTGTTGATCGCCTACGTCTTCGCATCGGGACTCCATGCGGCCGACCAAACGTCCGCGCCGGCCATTGCCACGCAGCCGGCCATTGCCGCGCCGCCGGCCGCGGAGACCCCACCCATGGACACAGCGGCGCCGCAAGAAAAGCCCGGCACCATCACTGCGCTGTTGGACTCGACCGGGTCGCCGGGACCCGTCGGCCTCAATGACAAACTCGCGGTCCAAGTGGGCACCGCCGTTGCCAAACCCGCCGGCGCACTCGACGCGGCCAAGTACGCGCTCTTCTTCAATGGCAAGGAGGTCAAAGCGCTGCCCGACCCGACCTACGACAGCGCGCATGGAAGCTTGGTTTTTGAGCTCAAGCGAAACGACAAGAACAAGGACTTGTGGACAGCGCTGTTGGGCGCACCTTCCTTGGCCCACCCAACAGTTCGAGTCACGGTCGCCCTCGGCGAGCGACCGGCCGACGCCAATACGGTGCCTCAACCAACGATCACCGGAGCCAACGGAAGCGACATACTGAACCTCAAGGTCTTCGGTCCCTTGCGCATCGGTATTGCGGCCGTCCTCA
>WNFM01343659.1_pt4 | contig 13974 bp, 15 predicted proteins | sample 5400271 | NCBI WGS metagenome assembly WNFM01 (sample SAMN13153352, study PRJNA577476) | soil metagenome | isolation source: 60 cm saprolite on Douglas fir-dominated hillslope | place: USA:California | collected 2013-09-17 | reverse complement strand
GCCTCGCCGGCGATCTTGGTCGACTGCGTGACCTGGCGACCGATCTCGGCGACCGACGAGGAGAGCTCCTCGGTCGCCGTCGCCACCGTCTGCACGTTGGCCGAGGCCTGCTCGGCCGCCGCCGCCACCGTCGTCGCCTGGGCGCTGGTCTCCTCCGCCGTCGCCGACATGCTCTGCGAGGTCGCCCGCATCTCGGTCGCCGCCGAGGCCAGCGTGTCGAGCGAGGCGCGCACGCCGCTCTCGAAGGTCGCGATATAACCTTCGATCGCGACCTGACGCTTCGCCTTGACCTCCTGCTCCGCGCGCTGCTCGTCGGCGAGCTGGTCGGTGCGGATCATGTTCTGCTTGAAGACGTCGACCGCCTTGGCCATGTCGCCGATCTCGTCCTTGCTGTCCTGCGCCGGGATCGCGACACTCTTGTCGCCGCCGGCGAGCTTGGTCATCGCGGCGGTCATGCCGGTGACCGGGCCGACGATGCTGCGGCCGATGAAATAGGCCAGCACCAGGCCGAGCAGCAGGCCGAGCCCGGCCAGCATCTCCTGGGTCAGGGTGGTGGCGGAGATGAGCTCGTCGGTCGCCGCCTTGGTGCTGACGAGGTCGGCGGCGAGCGACTTGCGCGCCACCTCCTGCTGCTCGTCGACCTTGATGTTGGTCGCCTGGATGACGGTATTGTAGACCTCGTCGGACTGCGCCATGCCTGCCGCCAGCCCGTCGAAGCTGGCGGCGTAGTCCTTGATCGCCGCCTTGATCGGGGCGATCAACGCCGCGACCTTGCCGGCCGCCTCCGCCTTCTCCAGCGCCGTGAGCGCGACCGCCGATTTCTCGACATTGGCCTTGAAAGTGGCCGGTCCCTTGGCATCGCTGGTCGCCAGGAAGCGCCAATTGGCGACAATCAGCTCCTGGTCGCCGGCGCCGCGCGCCGCCTCGACGAGCTGGGCGACGGCACCAGCCATCTGGTCGCCGCCGCTGAACAGCTTGGCGCGGTCGGCCTTCATCTTGGCGTCGATCTGGACGAGCTTGTCGAAACCCTGCTTCACCTCGCCGAGCTTGGCCGCGACGTCGTTATAGAGGGTGCGGCGCTCGTTCGAGCTGGTCACCTTGGCGGCGGTCGTCAGCAGCTCCTTGGCTGCGGTCTGCGCCGTGTCGAAATCCTTGATCGCGCTCTCGGTGCCCGCCATCTTGAAGCGCAGGGTGAGGCGCCGCATCTCCTTGGTGAAACCGGTCACCAGCAGGTTGCGGCTGGCATTTTCCGAGATCGAGCTGAAGCGATCGCTCTGTCCGCCGATCTTGGCAAGCTCCCAACCGCCGAAGCCAGCGACGACCAGCCCAATGACGATGAGGGCGCCAAAACCGGCATAGATCCGCGCCTTGATGCGGAAGCGATTGAGACTGATCATGGCAGCGGTGCCTTTCGGGCTTTGACGGTGCGGGGGCGACGGAAACGAGCCGTTCCGTATGAGAGACTAGAGCTTCCGCATTAATGTCCGGTCAACCGCTCCGCCCCGCTCGTTAAGCTTCGCATAAGCGTCGGCGAGGCACGCGGAACGTCCCGTAGACGCCATCAGTCCGAGATTGGTTGTGATTTTGCGGCTAGGCCGCCCGCGCCGCGCGCCTTGCCGTCGGCAGCTTCCGCTTGCGCCCGTCCTCGCCGACCGCGACGAAGGTGAATTCGGCGTCGGTCACCTTGATCCGCTCGCCCTGGCCCTGGCGCAGCACCCAGACCTCGACGCCGAGGGTGATCGAGGTCCGGCCCAGCCGTTTGACCTCGGTGTAGCAGCACACCGTGTCGCCGACTTGCACCGGCTGCAGGAAGGCGATGTTCGACACCGCGGCGGTGACGACCCGCCCGCCGGCATGCTGCGTCGCCGTCATCTTGCCGGCGCAATCCATCAGCGACATGATCCAGCCGCCGAAGACATGTCCCATGGGATTGGTATCGGTCGGCATCGCCAGGCTTCGCGAGGCGAGCTCGCCTCTAGGCTGGTCGGTCGGCTGGGCGCCCGGCCGATTACTCGGCTGATCACTCGGGCGATCGACACCTCGTCGGTTCGGTTTCGCAGGCCGCATCATGACACCTCCAAAGAATGATGGAGCGTCCCTCCCGGCGTGACGGCTGAGTATGTTGCATCGCAATAAGGTGGTGTCAAGGCGCGGATTAATAATGCTATTTTTACATTGCGCTGCACAATTAATGATCATCGACAACGGCTTGTAATTCTTGCGGGCTTTGCCGGGCCGGCGCCGAAACAGGCGCCTGGTGGCTGACCGCGCCGTTCCCGTGCGAGGGTGATTTCGCGCTCGCCTCTTCTGCCGGCGGTTGCCTCGACGAACGCCGCGCCCGACTCTGGAAGGCCCCCACTCGACAAGGCGGCGACCCCTCGGCATCGAGCTGATATCGTGCCGTCATTCTCGCGTTGCAATGTCAGGTGCGCTTCATGGCCCGATCTCCTGTCACCGTTCCCGCCCCCGCCGCCGATCTCCTCGAGGAGCTCGTCATCGGCAATCGCATCATCTTCGACCAAGGGGTGGTCGACGCCTTCGGCCATCTCAGCGTCCGCCACGACAAGGATCCGACCAAATACCTCATGTCGCGCCACCTCGCGCCCGGGCTGGTGACGGCAGGCGACATCGTGACCTTCGACCTCGACAGCAACCCGATCGTCGATATCGGTCAGCGCTATTACAGCGAGCGCTATATCCACGGCGAGATCTACAAGGCGCGGCCCGATGTCGTCGCCATCATCCACTGTCATGCCCCGTCTCTCATCCCCTTCGGCGCCACGAAGGTGAAGCTGCGCCCGATTTATCACATGAGCGGCTTTCTCGGCGCCGGGGTCCCCGTGTTCGAGATCCGCGCGGCTGGTGGAATGACCGACATGCTGATCCGGAGTCCCCATCTCGGCCGGGCGCTGGCCGGAACGCTCTCCGACAAGCCGATGGTGCTGATGCGCGGCCACGGCGCGACCATGGTCGGGGCGTCGATCAAGCAGGTGGTGTATCGCGCCATCTATGCGGCAACGAACGCCGGGCTGCAAATGGATGCGCTGCGGCTCGGCGAGGTCATGTTCCTCGACGACGAGGAAGCCGCCAAGGCCGCCGCATCGAACGACCGCTCCCTCGACCGGTCGTGGGCGCTGTGGCAGCGCCAGTCATCGGGCGAGCGCTGAAGCCCGACGCCGAGGTCCGGGGCGGCTGCGGAATGGGAATGCCCTTTGAGAAAAGGAAATCGCTGAGTTGGGCGTCATGTCAGGCGGTGCGGCCGGGCCAAGGCGTATCGTCTCAACGCCAGCGCTACGCAGCTTCAATCACACGCAGACGTCCCGGGCGGAGCTTACGCGGCGCCGGCTTGACGACGATCTCTACGTCCCGGCCGAGCGCGTTCAGCCAGCTTGCGAGCCGGTCAATCGTGACGCTCTCCATACGGCCGCGGAACACCTTGGAAAGCGTCGGCTGATCTGTGCCGCAGAGCTCCGCCGCCTCCTGTTGCGTCAGCTTGCGCCGCGCGATGGTATCCTTGACGGCGATGATCAAGTTGCTTTTCGCGGTCAGCTCCGCTGCTTCCGCCGACGTGAACCCGATATCGGAAAATACGTTGCCGCTGCTTTTCTCGAAGGGAATTTTGGTCATGGTCAGTCCTCCGTATCCAGCTCCCGTGCGCGTCGCAAGCGCATGGCGATCAATTCGGCATCCGGTTTCGGTAGAGCGATCCCGGACTTGGATTTCTTCATGAAGGCATGCAGAACGTAGAGCGCCTTTTTCAGATTCACGACATACACCACGCGATAGGCGTTCCGGTCGAAGCTATCGCGCAGCTCAAAAAACGCCCGCTCCAAACTGAGGCAGCGGCTTCATGTCGAGCGGGGTCTTGCCCTGCTGTAATTCAAAGAGTCGAGAACCGAAGGAAGCCTTCACCTCGCGTGGCAATGCCGAAAGGTCATCTTTGCTGCTGGCCATCCAGATAATTGGTCGGGGCGAGGGTGTGCGTGGCGTCTCCATTCCCCCGATGCGGCTTTGCCTTTCGGGGCTTGCTCGTTGCGGATCATATGATAAATTTGCCATAATTCGTCAAGCCTATTCTGGGTAGTCATAAGAGCAACTCGCGCCATCGGATGATGGGGACGTGTCGCTCCGCCGCAATCGACTATAATGGCCGATCGGCAGGCTGCGGGAGATGGTCGCGATGACGGGGAGGATGATCGGGCGAGCTGCCCTCGCGATCACGGCGCTGCTGCTCGGGGCCGCCGCGCCGGCACCGACCCGGGCGGCGGACGCGAAACCGTGGCGGCACGGTCTCCTCGAGGCCAAGAGCGATGCCGGCATCATCATGATGCCGAGCCGCGGCGGTTTTGCCGAGCGCCAGGGGCTCAAGCTCGACATCGTCCAGGTCAAATCCGACGTGCTCGGCCTCCAGGCCTTGCTGGCCGGCGAGCTCGACAGTTTCGAGGGCGGCATCGGCGGAACGATCAAGGTCGCTTCGCGCGGCGCCGACGTGAAGATCGTCGGCTGCTACTGGGTCGGCCTGCCGCACGGCATCTTCGTCAGGGCCGGCATCGGCGCCGTTCAGGACATCGAAGGCAAGGCCTTCGCCATCTCCGCTCCCGGCGCGCTGCCCGACATTCTCGCGCACGGCCTGCTCGACAAATACAGCGTCCCGGCGGCGAAGGTGCGCTTCGTCAATCTCGGCAGCGACCTCGACCGCTTCAAGGCCTTGGCCGCGGGCGTCGTCGACGCGGCGGTGGTGTCCGGGGAATACGCGCCGATCGCCGCCGGCCAGGGGATCAAGCTGCTCGTTCCGGGCCGCGACGTGCTGCCGGAATACATGCGGCTTTGCATCGAGATGACCGGCAAGACGATCGCCCGGCGTGGCGACGACGCTTCCCGCTTCCTCGCGGCGGAGATCGCCGGTCTGCGCTACGCCCTCACGCATCGCGACGAGGTGCTGGCGCTGACGCGGCAGATCACCGAGGCCAAACCCGACGATCCCCGGGCGGGCTACATCTTCGATGACGTGATCAGCTCCCGGGCGATCGATCCCGAGCTCGGCCTGCCGCTCGACAAGATCGCCTGGATGCAGGACCTTCTGGTCAGGAGCGGCGACCTCGCGCGGCCGGGCGAGGTCACGGCGATGGTCGATCCGAGCGTGCGGGCGAAGGCGCTCGAGATGCTCGGCCCATGATAGCGCCGTCGGCGCGCCTCGGTCGCCGCGGCGGGAGGGCGGCCCGTGGGTACCGTGCGGGCGCTCGACGGCATCAGCTTCACGGTCGGGGACGGCGAGGTCGTGGCGCTCATCGGCCGTAGCGGTTGCGGCAAGACGACGGCCCTGCGCATCGCCATGGGGCTGGAAACGGCGAGCGGCGGCCGCGTCACCGTCGATGGGCGCGAGGTCACGGGCTGCGGCTACGATCGCGGCATGGTGTTCCAGCATGCCGAGCTGCTGCCTTGGCTCACCGCCCTTCAGAACGTGATGTTCGGCCTCGAGATGAAAGGCGTGCGCGGGACTGCGCTGCGCGACACCGCGATGCAGTATCTCGATCTCGTGGGGCTCGGCCAATCGTCGAACCGGCGGCCGCACCAGCTGTCGGGCGGGATGTGCCAGCGTGTCGGCATCGCCCGCGCGCTGGCCATCGATCCCAAGGTCCTGCTGATGGACGAGCCGTTCGGCGCGCTCGACGCCCAGACGCGGGAGGAACTGCAAGCGGAGCTGCTGGAGATCCACGCGCGAACCCGCAAGACGATCCTCTTCGTCACCCATGATCTCGACGAGGCGGTACTGCTCGCCGATCGTGTCGTGGTGATGAGCGACGGGCAGGTGCAGGAGATCCTCGACGTGAAGCTGCCGCGACCGCGCGGCGACCTCGCTGCCATCCGCGCGCAGGCCGCGTTCACCGAGACGCGGTACCGCATCTGGCGCGCGCTGCGCGTCCCGCAAGCGGCGCTTCACTGAGGAAGGCCAGGCTGAGGGAGGCCAGCGGGGCGCAATCATGAGAGATCAGGAGAATCAGGCGGGATCGACCGCGCAGGACGAGGGCATCGCGGTCAGGCAAGCGGCGATCCCGACCTCGGCCATCACGCTTCTCTCGCTGGCGCTATTCCTGGCGGCGTGGGAGGTGTTCGGGCGGGATGTCAATCCGATCTTCGGCTCCTATCCGAGTGCCATCGCCGTCGCCGCTTGGGACATGCTGCGCGACGGAAAATTGCTTGCCGCCCTGTCCGACAGCCTGCGCCCGTTCTTTCTCGGCTACGGCATCGCCATCGTCATCGGCGTGCCGCTCGGGCTCGTCATCGGTCGTTTCCGGGTCATGGAGGCGGCGCTCGGCATCTACGTCACCGCCGGCTATGCCATGCCGCTGGTGGCGCTGGTGCCGCTCCTCATTCTCTGGCTGGGGCTCGGCTTCGCGGTCAAGGTCGCGATCGTCTTCCTCATGTCGGTGTTCCCGATCTGCATCAATACCTGGCTCGGCGTCGCCGCGGTCCCGAAGAGCCTGATCGAGGTCGGCCGCTCTTTCGTCGCCTCGGATGTGACGATCCTGCGCCGCATCGTGCTGCCGGCGACGCTGCCCTACATCATGGCGGGGATCAGGCTGGCGGTCGGCCGTGCCGTCGTCGCGATGGTGATTGCCGAGTTCTTCACCACCATTTCCGGCCTCGGCGCCATCATCATCAATTCGGCCAATAATTTCGACACCGCCCGGATGTTCGTGCCCATCCTCGTGCTGATGGTCATGGCCACCGGCCTCAACGCCCTGATCGGCGCGATCGAGCGGAAGGTGGCACCCTGGCAGGCGGAAATCTCCGGCCGCAGCAAGGGCAATTGAGGTGAGGAGCGGTGAACCCCCTTGTCAGGGGCGTTGCCGCGTGCCATATGTTCTTTCTTTGTTCTTTCTCATCGTCAATCCCGGATCGTCATCGCGAGGAGCAACGCCCCTTCGACAAGCGCTCAGGAGAAGCGATCCAGAGCGGTCGTGCCGTCGGGCTGGATTGCTTCGCCTTCGGCTCGCAATGACGGCGCTCTCCCTAAGCCAATTTCTCTAAATGATAGAATTCCTCCCTCAGGACACCACCGGCCGCCTGTTCTTTGCCTGTTGTTTACAGGCGGACGACCCCTCGGGCGCTTTCGCCCGGCCGGCGGCGCCGGCTATAAAGGGGCCGATTTCCCTTTGCGTCCCCGGTCGGGGACGCCGGCCAGAGGAGTAAGCGGTGGCATCGAACAAGAAGATCCTCGTCCTGCCCGGTGACGGTATCGGGCCGGAGGTGATGAACCAGGTCATCCGCGTCGCCGAATGGTTCGACAAGAAGCGGATCGCCAGCTTCGATCTCACCGAGGATCTCGTCGGCGGCGCCGCTTACGAGGCGCATGGCACGCCGCTGCATAACGACACGATGGCGCGGGCGCTGCAGGCGGATGCCGTGCTGTTCGGCTCGGTCGGCGGGCCGAAATGGGAGAGCCTGCCCTTCGCGCTGCGCCCGGAGCGCGGCCTCCTGCGCCTGCGGAAGGAGATGGATCTCTTCGCCAATCTCCGCCCGGCCCTCCGAGGTGATCCAGGGCCTCGACATCATGATCATCCGCGAGCTCACCGGCGGCGTCTATTTCGGCGAGCCGCGCGGCGTCGAGATGCTCGCCGACGGCACCCGCCGCGGCATCAACACCCAGGTCTACACGACGACCGAGGTGATCCGCGTCGCCCGCGTCGCCTTCGAGCTGGCGCGCAAGCGCGGCAACAAGCTCTGCTCGGTCGAGAAGGCCAATGTCATGGAATCGGGCGAGATGTGGCGCGAGGAGGTGCAGAAGCTGCACGACGCCGAGTATCCCGACGTCGCCCTGTCGCACATGTATGCCGACAATTGCGCCATGCAGCTGGTGCGCAACCCCAAGCAGTTCGACGTCATCGTCACCGACAATCTCTTCGGCGACATCTTGTCGGATTGCGCGGCGATGCTGACCGGCTCGCTCGGCATGCTGCCCTCGGCCTCGCTCGGCGCCCCCGACCGCTCCGGCCATCGCAAGGCGCTCTACGAGCCCGTCCATGGCAGTGCCCCCGACATCGCCGGCAAGGGCGTCGCCAACCCGCTCGCCTGCATGCTCTCCTTCTCGATGATGCTGCGCTATTCCTTCGATCTCGCCGAGGAGGCGACGCTGGTCGACAGCGCGGTGAAGCGCGTCCTCGATACCGGCATCCGCACCGGCGACATCATGCAGCCGGGCATGAAGAAAGTGACGACCGGCGAAATGGGCGACGCGATCCTCAAGGAGATTGAGAAGCTCGCCGCCTGAGTCCTCAGACCTCGTCGGGCCTTCCCGCCGCGACCCAGCGCTGATAGGCGGCGCGCGTCTCGTCATTGGCCGGGTAGAGGCCGGGCGTCGCATGGCCGCGATCGACGCGGCGGCGGATGAAGACCTCCAAGCGCTCCTGCTCGACGCTGTCGCGCGCGACCTCGGCGGCGAGGTGGCGCGGGATGACGACGACGCCGCCGCTATCGGCGACGACGATGTCGCCGGGGAACACCGCGGCGCCGCCGCAGCCGATCGGCCGGCCGATATCGACGGGGAGCAGGAAGTTGAAGCTCGGCGGCGCCGCGACGCCGTTGCAGAAGATCGGCAGCGGCATCTTCTCGAGCTCGCCGATATCGCGCATCGCGCCATCCGAGACGACCCCAGCGACGCCGCGCGCGATGAGCCGCGCCACCAAGATGTCGCCGAGCGTGCCGGCCCGCGTCTCGCGCTGCGCGTCGATGACGAGCACGGCATCAGGCGGGCAGGCCTCGATCGAGACGCGCTGCGGATTGTCGCCCTGGGCGATGCTGGCAGGGGTGGCGAGGTCCTCGCGCGCCGGGATGAAGCGCAGCGTATAGGCGGGACCGACGATGCGCGTGGCTTGCGGGTTGAGCGGGCGGACGCCGGCGATCCCGGCGAAGCGGAAGCCGCGCTTGAGGAGCTGGATCGAGACGGTGGCGCTGCTCGTCTCGGCGAGCTGGGCGCGGATCGCCGGGTCGAGGTCGAAGGCGGCGGCTTGTTCGGTCATGAGCGGAGCGCCTTGTCGAGTTCGGGTTGAAGCTGGCCGCTCGCCCACAGAGCGAGCATGCGGAAATCGCTGTAGAACGACCATAGCGGATGGCCGAACGTCGCCGGCCGGTTGCCCTCGAAGACGGCATGGGCGAACCAGGCGCAGCCATAGCCGGCGAGCGGCGCGGCGATGAGCAGGCGCCAATCGGCACGGAGCGCGGCGGCGAGGAGAAGGGCGAGGGCAAGCGCGCTGCCGAGATAATGGGCGAGCCGCGTCCGCGGATCGCGATGGGCGCGCAGGTAATGCGGCCAGAACGCGGCATAGCTGGTGATCGTCTCGGCCATGCGGGGAGCCTGCCGCAAAATTGGGCATTGCCGCAAGCGGCAGACGGCTTGACGCTGCCGGCAAGCTTTCCCATCCTGACGTCATGACGCCCAAACCCCGCCAGCAACCGGTGCTCAGCGAGCATGGCAAGCGCGAGGCGGCGCGCCGCCAGGCGCGCGAGGCCGAGGCCCTGCGCGCCAACCTCAGGAAACGCAAGCAGCAGGTCCGCCGGCGCGAGACCGCCGATAGCGAGCGCGGCGAGGCTTGAGCCGGTCCCGCGCTTCCGTTACAAGGCGCGGTAGCATCGTTGCAACCCAAGGGTTATCCCATGCCGATTTTGCCGGATAAATGGATCCGCGACATGGCGCAGAAGCACGGCATGATCGAGCCCTTCGTCGAGAAGCAGACGCGCGAGGGGGTGATCTCCTACGGCCTCTCCTCCTACGGCTACGACGCAAGGGTCAGCCGCGAGTTCAAGATCTTCACCAATGTCGACAGCGCCATCGTCGATCCCAAGGCGTTCTCGCCGGCGAGCTTCGTCGATCGCGAGCTCGATGTCTGCATCGTGCCGCCCAACAGCTTCGCCCTGGCGACGACGATCGAGTATTTCCGGGTGCCGCGCGACGTGCTCGTCATCTGCCTCGGCAAATCGACCTATGCGCGTTGCGGCATCATCGTCAACGTGACGCCGCTCGAGCCGGAATGGGAAGGCCACGTCACCATCGAGATCTCGAACACGACGCCCTTGCCGGCCAAGATCTATGCCGGCGAGGGGGTCTGCCAGTTCCTCTTCTTCCGCGGCGAGGAGCCGTGCGAGACCTCCTATGCCGACCGCAAGGGGAAATACATGCGCCAGCACGGCGTCACCCTGCCGAAACTGTGAGCTTTGCCGGAATCCTGACGATTTTTGCCACATTTCCCTGATAGCAGGATAGAAGGCGCCGACCGGGACTATCGCCGAGAGCGCATCGGGGGACGATTTCATGGACAAGATCCGCATCCGCGGCAGCCGGCCTCTGGCGGGCAAGATCACGATCGGCGGCGCCAAGAACGCCGCCCTGCCGCTGATGGCGGCCAGCCTGCTCACCGACGAGACGCTGACGCTGCTCAACATCCCCTATCTCGCGGATATCTCGACCCTCGCCAACCTGCTGGTCCAGCACGGCGTTTCGGTCAAGATGAAGGGCTACCGGCCGGGCGTCGGCGAAGGCGGGCGGGCGGTCGAGCTGAGCGCCGACACGATCACATCGACGATGGCGCCCTATGATCTCGTGCGCAAGATGCGCGCCTCGGTGCTCGTCCTCGGTCCGCTGGTCGCGCGCTGCGGCGAGGCGCGCGTCTCGCTGCCCGGCGGTTGCGCCATCGGCACGCGGCCGGTCGATCTCCACATCAAGGGGCTGGAGCGACTCGGCGCCGAGATCGCGATCGAGCCCGGGTATATCGAGGCGCGGGCGCCCCGCGGCCTGACCGGCGCCGAGATCGTCTTTCCCCAAGTCTCGGTCGGCGCCACCGAGAACCTGCTGATGGCGGCGAGCCTGGCCGAGGGCGAGACCGTGCTGGTCAATGCGGCGCGCGAGCCCGAGGTCGCCGATCTCGCCCATTGCCTTGTCGCCATGGGCGCCGAGATAGAGGGTATCGGCACCGATCGCGTCAGGATCCGCGGCGTCAAGCGGCTACATGGGGCGACGCACAGCATCATCCCCGACCGCATCGAGACCGGCACCTATCTGATGGCGGCGGCGATCACCGGCGGCGATGTCGAGCTGGTCAACGCCCGCTATGAGCCGATCGCTGCGGTGGCACGCATTCTCGAGGGCGCCGGCGTCGAGGTGACGGCAGTCGAGACCGGCATCCGTGTGCGTCGGCAGAACGGCCGCCTGACCGGCGTCGACGTGATGACCGAGCCGTTTCCCGGCTTCCCGACCGATCTGCAGGCGCAGATGATGGCGCTGATGGCGACCGCCGATGGTGCCGCGATGATCACCGAGACGATCTTCGAGAACCGCTTCATGCACGTCCCCGAGCTCTGCCGCATGGGCGCCAACATCAACGTGCACGGTGCCTCAGCGATGGTGCGTGGGGTCAAGCAGCTGACCGGCGCGCCGGTCATGGCGACCGATCTGCGCGCTTCGGTCTCGCTCGTTCTCGCCGGGCTCGGCGCCGTCGGCGAGACAGTCATCAACCGGGTCTATCATCTCGATCGCGGCTATGAGCGGCTCGAGGATAAGCTCGCGGCCTGCGGCGCCGAGATCGAGCGGCTTGGCGACGGCTCGGCCGAGTAGGGCGGCCGGATGGCCGACGAACCAGGTCGCGATCCGAGCAGCCCGGCGAGCGCAGCCGGCAAGCTCAAGCTGCGTGCCGAGGACGCGGAGGATCTCGCCGTCGTTTCGGCCTTTCTGCAGGATGCGCTGGTGCCGGTCGCCGAGATGGCCTTCCTGCCCGACGAGCAGCGCTTCGTCTTGGTCGTCAACCGCTTCATGTGGGAGCGCCCGCCCCTCGACAAGAAGGGACATTGCGAGCGCACCCTGACCGGCATCGCCTTCGACGGGGTGACGGCGGTCCAGGTCAGGGGCTTCGAGCGCCACGAGCGCGATCGCATTCTCCAGGTTCTCGCGGTGCGCGCCGCGCCCGGCGCGATCGTCTTCGAGTTCTCCGGCGACGACGCCATGCGACTGGAAACCGGCCAAATCCTGTGCCATCTAGAGGATATCGGCGAGCCTTGGCCGACCCCGTGGCGCCCCCGGCACGCCCTAGACGATCTTTAAAGGGTTTGCGGGCATCGTTGGGCCGACGAGGCTCTTCCCGCGATGGAGATCGTGTTGCCAAGTAATGAATCCCTGGTTCTCGCCCTCCCGAAGGGCCGCATCCTCGGCGAGGTGATGCCGCTGGTGCGGCGCGCCGGCATCGAGGTCGAGGCGGAATTCGCCAACGAGGATTCACGCCAGCTGCGTTTCGCCACCAACCATCGCGGGCTCGACGTCATCCGCGTGCGCAATTTCGATGTCGCGACCTTCGTCGCCTTCGGCGCGGCGCATCTCGGCGTCGCCGGCAACGACGTGCTGATGGAGTTCGACTATCCCGAGATCTACGCGCCGCTCGATCTCGGCATCGGCCATTGCCGGTTGGTCGTCGCCGCGCCGGCGGAGGATGCGGCGCGCGAGGATCCTTCGCGCTGGAGCGATGTCCGGGTGGCGACCAAATATCCCGAGATCACAAGGCGCCATTTCGCCGCCCGCGGCGTCCAGGCCGAATGCATCAAGCTCAACGGCGCCATGGAGCTGGCGCCCAGCCTGGGATTGTCGCGCTACATCGTCGATCTCGTGCAGACCGGCTCGACGCTGAAGGCCAATGGGCTGGTCGAGATCGAGCGTGTCGCCGCCGTCACCTCGCGCCTCATCCTCAACCGGGCGGCGCTGAAGACGCGGCCCGACGAGGTCGGGCACTGGCTCGAACGCTTCCGCGAGACGGCGCTTGCCGCTTAGGCTCGACGCCGCCGCTCCCGGCTTTGCCGCCGCTTTTGCCGGGCTCGTCGCCGCCAAGCGCGAGACGGCGGCCGATGTCGATGCGGCGGTCGCCGCGATCATCGCCGACGTGATCGCGCGCGGTGACGCGGCGCTGATCGATTATACGAAACGCTTCGACCGCCTGACGCTGACGGCGGAGACGCTGCGCATCCCGGCGGCGGAGATCGCGGCGGCAGCGCGCCGCTGCGACGGCGAGACGCTGGCCGCCCTGCGCCTCGCCGCCGAGCGCATTGAAGCCTACCACCGGCGCCAGGTGCCCGGTGATCTCGACTACAGCGACGCCGCCGGCGTGCGGCTGGGCGCGCGCTGGCGCGCCATCGCGGCGGTCGGGCTCTACGTCCCGGGCGGCACCGCCGCCTACCCTTCCTCGGTGCTGATGAACGCGATTCCGGCCAAGGTCGCCGGGGTCGAGCGAGTGGTCATGGTGGTGCCGACGCCGGACGGCGTGCTCAATCCGCTCGTGCTGGCGGAGGCGGTGGCGGCGCTCGCCCATGGCACGGGGACGATTGCGGCGGTCGACAAGATCGTCGGTCCCGGCAACGCCTATGTCGCGGCGGCCAAGCGCCGCGTCTTCGGCACTGTCGGCATCGATCTCATCGCCGGCCCCTCCGAGATACTGGTGGTCGCCGACCGCAGCAACGATCCGGCCTGGATCGCCGCCGATCTCCTCTCGCAGGCCGAGCATGACACCGCCGCGCAATCCATCCTCATCACCGACGATCCCGGCTTTGCCGACGCGGTGGCAGCGGCGGTCGATACGCAGCTTGCCCGTCTCAAGCGCGCCGCCATCGCCGCCGAGAGCTGGTCGCGCCATGGCGCCATCATCACCGTCGGCAAATTGGCCGATGCGGTGCCGCTGATCGACCGCATAGCGCCCGAGCATCTCGAGCTCGCGGTCGACGATGCCGAGCGGCTGGCCGCCGCGGTGAGCAATGCCGGCGCCATCTTCCTCGGCCGCTATACGCCGGAAGCGATCGGCGACTATGTCGCCGGCAGCAACCACGTGCTGCCGACCGGGCGCAGCGCGCGCTTCTCCTCCGGGCTCGGCGTGCTCGATTTCATGAAGCGGACCTCGCTGGTGCGTTGCGACGCCGCCAGCCTCGGCGCCATCGGTCCTGCGGCGG
>WNFM01182721.1_pt1 | contig 13975 bp, 8 predicted proteins | sample 5400271 | NCBI WGS metagenome assembly WNFM01 (sample SAMN13153352, study PRJNA577476) | soil metagenome | isolation source: 60 cm saprolite on Douglas fir-dominated hillslope | place: USA:California | collected 2013-09-17 | reverse complement strand
TCATTCGCCTGCCTCCTGGTGTCCCTCCGATCCCGAACGCGGACCGGCGACATCCAGAAGCAAAGCAAGACGCGGGCCAGGCGGGCCTTCCCGGCCATTCCTGCGAACTGCTTGAGCATCAAGGGGTTTGGAGGGAGCGCCGCGACGATGACGGAATCAGGATTCGGAGCGTTGTGAATGGAATGGGTACACGCGATCCCGCGCGATCGCGCCGGCGGGACGGCTCGACCTGTCCCTTCAACGCTTTAAGCTGCGTCCGGAAGCTGCACACCGAGTGTTGAGATTCTGGCTGTGCGATTCTCCCCCGCCGGGACGAGGCGGGCCCGCTCCATCATCAGCGATCCGCGAGCGTGAAGAATAAGGTGGCGCCCCGGTCCGGGAGCGCCTCGGCCCAGACCCGGCCGCCGTGGCGGTCGACGACGCGACGCACCGTGGCGAGCCCGATCCCGGTCCCTTCGAACTGGTCCGCGGCATGGAGGCGCTGAAACGGCTTGAACAGCTGCGTGACATGTTCCATGCTGAACCCGGCGCCATTGTCGCGGACGAAGAAGACCGCTCCCTCCTCGCGCTCCTCACGACCCACCTCGATCGTCGCCAGCGGCCGCTTCGAGGTGAATTTCCAGGCATTGCTCAAAAGATTTTCCAGCATCACCCTGAGCAGGCTCGAATCGGCCTGGACGACCAGACCCTCCGACACCCGGGATTCGACTCTGCGTTCGGGTTCGCGTCCTCCCAGCTCGCTCAGGATGGTCCGGGCCAGATCGGTCAGGTCCACGAGCTCGCGGCGCAGGGTCGCGCGCGTGATGCGCGAAAGGCTCAGAAGATCGTCGATGAGATGTCCCATGCGCTGCGTTCCGGTGCGCACGCGCTCGAGATAATGGCGCCCCTGCTCGTCCAGCGCGCCCCCGTAGTCGCTCAGCAAGGCCTGGCTGAACCCGTCGATCGCCCGGAGCGGGGCCCGGAGATCGTGGGACACCGAATAGCTGAAGGCCTCCAGCTCTTTGTTGGCGCGCTCGAGCTCGCGGGACCACTCGCGACGAAGCCGCGCGAGCTCCAGATGCGTCTGCACGCGCGCGAGAAGCTCCCGGGCGGCGAACGGCTTGACCAGATAGTCGTCCGCCCCGGTCTCGAGACCTTCGAGGACCGCCTCTTCCCCGGTGCGCGCGGAGAGCAGGACGACCGGCACCTGGCTGGTCCGCCGGTCGGCGCGAAGCTCGCGCAGGAGCGCGAATCCGTCCAGCCCCGGCATCATGACATCGCTCAGCACCAGATCGGGGGGTCGGGCGCGGGCCGACGCGAGGGCGGCGTGGCCGTCCCCGGCCATTTCCACGCGCCAGCGCCTTCCGAGAAGGCGTGCCAGGTACTCGCGCATGTCCGCGTTGTCGTCAACGACGAGGACGCGCGGTCGCTCGACTCCGGACCCCTCTTCAGGGCCTGACGAGACGGGTGCCTCCTCGAGCGGCGCGGAGGGGAGATCGCAGGCCGGCGCCCCGGAGCCCATCCACTGTGAAGCCTCGAGCAGGTACGGCGCCGTGGCGGCCCCCGCCGGCGTCAGCGCTCGATCGACGATCCGGTCCGCCGGCAGATGCGCGCGCCCGGCCGGCAAGGAGACCACGAACATGCTGCCTTGGCCTTCGACGCTCGAAACGCGCACCGACCCGCCGTGCAGCTTGACCAGCTCCTGCACGAGCGAGAGGCCGATCCCGGTTCCCTCGAAGCTGCGTCCCTTCGCTCCCTTCACGCGATGAAAGCGCTCGAAGATGTGCGGTATCTCCGCCGCCGGGATCCCGCCGCCGCTGTCGCGCACGGTCAGCTCGACGCGATCGCCCTGCGCCCGGAGGCCGACGGAGATCTCTCCGTGGAACGTGAACTTGAAGGCGTTCGAGACGAGGTTGAGGACGACCTTTTCCCACTGGGACGGGTCGACGTAGACCGGCTCGGCAATCGCCGGACAGTCGACGACGAGCTTCAGCCCGGCCCGCTCCATCAGGGAGCGGAAGGAGCTCGCCAGGTCGGCCGTCAGGGCCGCGAGGTCCGTCGGAACGAACGACAGCTGCAGGCGACCGGCCTCGATGCGCGCGAAATCCAGCAGGCTGTTGACGAGCCGCAACAGACGGAGCGCGCTGCGATGCACCGATTCGAGGCTTTCGCCCTGGAGCGATTTCGGCGGTTGCATCAGCGCGTCTTCGACGGGGCCGAGGATCAGCGTGAGCGGCGTGCGGAACTCGTGGGAGACGTTGCTGAAGAAGGCCGTCTTGGCGCGATCGATCTCGGAGAGCGCCTCGGCCCGCTTCTTCTCCGCCCCGTACGCGCGGGCGTTGGCGAGGACGTTCGCCACTTGATCCGCGGTCGTCCTGAAAAACCGCCGGTACCGCTCTTCGAACGCGCGGTGCGGGCTGATGCCCGCGACGAGAAACGCGCCCGGCGCCGACGTCCCCGGCCGGGAGAGCGGCAGAACGATCGCGCGCTCCGGTCTGCCGTTCCAGCGACCCGCGGGCAGGGGCCCGAAGCGCGACGAAATATCGTCGACCACGACCTCACGAGAGGTCTTCAGGATCTCCGCGAAGGGCCACGAAGACGCGCCCGCTTCGTTTCCCCTGATCGTCACCCGCCCGGGCTTCGCGCGGCCTTCGTATTCCTTCAAGCCGGTCACGGCGGCGAGACGGGCATCGTCTTCCTTGTCGTTCTGGACATAGAGCAGCGCGAACGGGAGATCCAGCTCGTTGGCCGCCAGGACCTCCGCCACGATGCCGCACGCTTCGGCCTCGGATTCCGCCTCGGCCGCCCGGGCCGCCAGGTCGTGCAGCATCCGTATTTGACGTTCGCTCTGCACCTTGGCCGTCGTTTCCTGCACCGTGTTGAGAATGCCACCGACTCTTCCGTCATCTCCGGGGACCGGGCTGTACGAGAAGGTGAAGTACGTCTCCTCGGCCATTCCCCCGCTGTTGATGAACAACTGGAGATCTTCCGTCCAGGTCGCCGGCCCTCCCTCCTGGACGCTTCGCGCCATCGGTCCGGCGACATCCCAGACCTCGGACCAGACTTCCGCGGCGGGGGCCGCGAGCGACGCCGGGTGTTTGTCCCTCAGAATGGGACGGTAGGCATCGTTGTACAGATGGAGAAGATCGGGACCCCACCAGAGCAACATCGGGAAGCGACTCCCGAGGATGACACCCAGCATGGTCCTGAGACTCTTCGGCCACCGCTCGACGGGGCCGAGCCGTGTCCTGGACCAGTCGGTCGAACGCATGAGGTCGCCCATCCCGCCGCCGCCGGAGAAAAGATCGTTGAAGGCGGCGGATCGGGCGGGACCCGGGCGGCGGGCCGGCTTCGGCTTCCTTGGCGCCTTACGCTTGCTCGTCACCGGGTGCCTCCCACGCGGCATCGCACAGGGTCGCAGACGCAGCTTGCCGCGTCGAACCGGCAAGAGCCTGCGCGCCCTGGCGCACCGTCCTTTCGATCCTCGGCCCGCCGGGGCGCATTAATAATGATACGAGCCGCCCGACACCCGCAATGCGGGGAACGTCGTAGCCCGGGGAAAGACGACGTGACGCGCCGGGCACCGCCCCGCCTCCGGCCTATTTTGCCGGGTGGAGGAAATCGTCGATGCTGCGAAGAAACAGCACCGGCTGATCGACGAAGGTCATGTGCCCGCTCTGCGGCAGGATGACGAGACGCGAGCCCGGGATGCGGTCGTGCATGGCGCGCGCCAACGATGGATCGGACTCGTCATGATCACCGGCGGTGATGAGGGTCGGCACATGGATCGAGTGCAGGCGGTCGGCGTACTCCACCGACACGAGATTGCCGTCGATGATGAACTCGCCGTGCGAGCCCCACATCTCGCGGTACAGATCCCATGAGGTGCCGCCGGTGCTGGTCGGGTCGAAGTTCGGGTCGGGATGACGCTGGTAGAGGTACGGGAAGTACCCTTCGCCCCAGGCGGCCTTCATGTAGTCGTCGGTGTAACGGTTCTTCTCGTATTCCTTGCCATGGCCGTACAACCCCGCCTGCTCCATCCCGTCGATCCGGCTTCGCAGCTCGGACGGCATCGCCTCCTTCATCTTGCGGAATATGTCGTTCAGGCCCCGGGTGCTGTGAAAGGTGCTGCAGAGGATCAGGTGGCTCAGGCTCGCCTGGTACTTGAAGGCATACGCCTGCGCCAGCACGCCTCCGAACGAATGGCCGAGAAGCGCGATCGTGCCGAGGCCCAGCCCGCGCCGCACCGCTTCGACGTCCTCCACCATGTTTTCGACCGTGTAGGCGGAAGCGTCGTCCAGCTTCTCCGACCGGCCCGAGCCGCGCTCGTCGATGAAGATCAGGCGGTTGCGGCGCGCCAGCGGCAGCAAGTACGGCAGGAAATAATCGTGCGACGCGCCCGGCCCGCCGTGCAGGATCAGAAGCGGCGCGCCCCGCCCGACCGACATGTAATAGATCAGCACGCCGTTCGCGTCGACCAGCCCCTCGTCGATCGGGTAGACGCTCGCGCCCGGCGGCGGCGCGACGCTTTTGCCGGCCGGTTTGCCGGCTCGCCCGGCGGCGGCGCCGGACGTCGCGGCCTGCGCGGCTGCGGCGTTCGGCGTGGCGGCGCGCGCGATGACGGCGCCGGAGGCCGCGGCGCAGAAAAGCGTCGCTGCGACGAGCGCCGCCGCGCGCCGCCATATCGCGGCGGCACGGCTCGGCAGAGCCGGTGCGAAGCGGTTCTGCAGATCGGGCATGAAGCGGGTCGGTGGACAGTGACGCGTCGGTGGGCGCATGCGATCCTCCTATGGGGGGCGCGCGGGACTATAGGAGGGTCACGGTGCGCCGGTCAAGAGACCGCCGTCTCCTCGCGTCCTCCCGGCCCATCCGTCGCCGGGGCGTGTTGACGATCGACCGGTTTTTCCGCATAGTCTCCGCGACGGCGCACCCTGCCGCTCCGCCCATGCCGCGCTCCGGAACATCACTCGGGAGGAACATGATGAAAAGGTCCGCGCTCCTGCTCCTGTTCATCCTCGGTGCTGCGACGTTCGCGCGATCCGAACCGATCTCCAGGGAGAAGACGCCCGAGCCGCTGCGGCCCTGGATCGATTGGGCCCTCTACGGACACGAGGAGGCGGTCTGTCCTTTCTTTCAGGGACAGGGAGAGCGGAGGCAGTGCTCCTGGCCGTCGCGGCTCGACCTCGATCTGACGGAAGGGAGCGGGCGCTTCGCGCAGGAGTGGCTGATCTTCCGCGAGGAGTGGGTTTTTCTACCGGGCGACTCCAACAACTGGCCGATGGAGGTGCATCTCGACGGCCACCCGGCCGCCGTGGCGCCGAAGGATGGCAAGCCGGCCGTCCGAATTTCGCAAGGGCGTCATTCGGTCGCCGGCCGCTTCGCCTGGGACCGCCTGCCTCCGTTGATCCAGGTCCCCGAGCAGACCGGTCTCCTCCGTCTGACGCTTCGCGGGCGCCCGGTCGAAAACCCGAAAAGGGATCAGCAAGGCCGCCTCTGGCTGCAGAAGCAGACCGGGCCGGAGCAGGAAGAGAACGCGGTGCGGGTGACCGTGCAGCGGCTCGTCACCGACGAGATCCCGCTCATCCTCACCACCCGGGTCGAGCTCCAGATCTCCGGCGAGAGCCGGGAGGTGATCCTCGGGAAGGCGCTGCCGGGGAATTTCATACCGACGGCCCTCACCGGGCCGCTGCCGGCGCGTCTCGACCCGGACGGGCGTCTGCGCGCGCAGGTTCGACCGGGGCGGTTCACCCTCGAGCTCAAGGCGCGTCACGATGGACCGGCGGCGGCGGTGATGCTCCTGCCTCCGGGCGGCCCCTGGGATCAGGACGAAGTCTGGGTGTTCGAGGCCCGCCCCGATCTGCGCGCGGTCACCATCGAAGGGGTCGCCGCGATCGACCCGCAGCAGACGAACCTGCCGCAGGAGTGGCGCTCGATGCCGGCCTATCTGATGAAGCCGGGCGACACGCTGCGTCTGGCGGAGAAACGCCGGGGCGACTCGGACCCCGCGCCGGACCAGCTGGATCTCGCGCGCAACATCTGGCTCGACTTCGACGGCAAGGGGTTCACGGCGCGCGACCAGATCACCGGCGCGATGGGGCGCGGCTGGCGTCTCGAGATGCCCGCTCCGGCAGTCCTCGGCCGGGTCGTGGTGAATGGCGCCGATCAGTTCATCACGCGGCTCGGCCCGTCCTCCCCCGCCGGCGTGGAAATCCGCCAGGGTCGCGTCGACCTCGAGGCCGACAGCCGTCTCGAAGGGAAGGTCTCCGAGCTGGCCGCCCTTGGCTGGAGCCAGGACTTTCACCAGGTCGCGGCGATGCTTCATCTCGGTCCCGGGTGGCGCCTGTTCCACGCATCGGGAGTCGACGATGTCTCACGCACCTGGATCGCTTCATGGACTCTGCTCGATCTGTTTCTCGTGCTCATCCTCTCCTTGAGCGCCTTCCGGCTCTGGGGCCGGTGGATCGGCGCGCTCGCTCTCGCGACGCTCGGGCTGACCTGGATCGAGACGGGGGCGCCTCGCTGGGCCTGGGTGACGGTCCTGACCCTGGAGGCCCTGGGGCGCGCCCTGCCGGCCGGGCGTGTGGGAGGGCTCGTGAAAATGACCCATCGCGCCGCCATCGTCCTCCTGGTCTTCGTCTGTCTGCCGTTTCTGGTCCAGCAGGTGCGCGTCGCGATCTACCCGGCGCTGGAGGGTGAGTCGTCGTTCGGCGCGTTCGGCTTCGCCGGACCCCCTCCTCAGGTCGCGCTCCAGGCAGAGATGGTCGAGGAAAAGTATGCCCGGGACCTGCCGGCGGAGAAAATGCGGGGCGATGCCGACATCGAGAACGAGGCCGGCCAGGAAACGGGAGAGAGCTCCGGCGTGGTCGGAGGGGGGGGGCTGGGCGGACGGGTCGCGATGTCCGACGCGAAGGTTTCGTCCATGTTCGTGTCGGCGCCGCCACCGCGGAAGAGTTTTGAAACGCTCGTCGCGCACGATCCGAAGGCGGCGGTCCAGACCGGACCGGGGCTGCCGGTCTGGAGCTGGAGGACGGTCGCGCTCCGCTGGCGCGGGCCGGTCGAGAAGGGTCAGCGGATTCACTTGATGCTGATCCCTCCGGCTCTCAACTTCTTCCTTGCGTTCATCCGCGTCGGCCTCGTCGCGGCTCTGCTGCTCGTCCTGTGCGGTCTGACCCTCCGGCTGAAGCGTGGCGACGTCGGGTTCAAGCTCCGCGCCGGAGCCTGGCTCGTCATCGGCGCGCTCCTCGGTGCGATGCCGACACCGGCGCGCGCCGAGATCCCGCCGGATGCGATCCTGAGCGCCCTGCGCGATCGGCTCCTGGCGCCGCCCGAATGCCACCCCGAGTGCGCGTCGAGCCCCCGGCTCCTGCTCGACGCCGGCCCCGATCGCCTGCAGTTGCGGATGGAGCTGCTGGCCGCCGCCGCCACCGCGATCCCGCTTCCGGGCGGCGCCGATCAATGGACGCCCGACCAGGTCGCGCTCGACGGCGCCCGCGCGGCAGGCCTCGCGCGCACTCCCGACGGACGTCTCTGGCTGGAGGTCGGCCCGGGGACGCATCAAGTTGTATTGGAAGGGCGTCTCCCCGAGCGCGATGTCGTCGACCTCCCGCTGCCTCTCCGGCCTCATCATGTCTCGGCATCGGCGCGCGGCTGGCGCGTCGTCGGGCTCCAGGTCGACGGCCGCCCCGAGGAGACGCTGCAGCTGATCCGCACGACGAAGTCGTCCGGCGCCGCGAAATCCCTGGAGGCGGGGGAGCTGCCGCCGTTCGTCCGTATCGAGCGCGATCTGATTCTCGGGATCACCGGGCAGATGAGGACGCGCGTCGCACGCATCACGCCGCCCGGCGCCGCCATCGTCCTCGAAGTCCCGCTGCTCCCCGGCGAGTCGGTCACGACCGCCGAGCCTCGCGTGGTCGGCGATCGGGCGCTCGTGACGCTCGGGCCCTCGGTCCTCGAGGTCTCGTGGGACTCGGCCCTGCGCGAGACGCCGACCCTGACTCTCCAGGCCTCGAAGGCGGTTCCCTGGGTCGAAAGCTGGCGCCTGGCGGCGGCTCCGATCTGGCACGTCGAGACGGACGGGATTCCGCTGATCCATCGGCCGGAGGAAACCACGCGCCTGCGGGAATGGCGCCCGTGGCCGGGAGAGAAGGTCGGCATCACCGTGACCAGACCTGAGGGAATCCCGGGAAACACGCTGACCATCGACAGTTCATCTCTCCGGGTCGAGCCGGGGCTCCGAGCCACGGACGTGACCCTCGCCCTGACGCTGCGCAGCAGCCGCGGCGGGCAGCATCCTCTTGTGCTGCCCGAGGGCGCCGCCCTTCAGTCGGTCACGATCGACAACGTCGTCCAGCCGATCCGCCAGGACGGGAGGAAGGTGGTCCTGCCGCTCCATCCCGGCAGCGAGACCGCCACCCTCGTCTGGCGGGAGAGCCGCGGCATTTCTCTCTTCTTCAAGGGCCCCGCCGTCGACCTCGGCCAGCCGAGCGTCAACGCGACCGTTCAGTTCCCGATGCCCGCCGACAGGTGGACGCTTCTGGTCCGCGGCCCACGGCTCGGCCCGGCGGTCATCTTCTGGGGTCTGTTGTTCGTGAGCTTGCTCGTCTCCGCGGCCCTGGGCCGCTCGGGACTGACGCCGCTGCGACCCCGTCACTGGTTCCTGCTGAGCCTCGGACTGACCCAGTCCTCGCTGGTGACCGCATTTCTGATCGCGGCCTGGCTCTTCTCCTTCTCCTGGCGCCGGACCCGGCCCCTGACGACCCGGCTGTCGTTCAACATGCGTCAGTGTCTTCTCGTCGTCCTGACGGTCGCCGCACTGGTCGGTCTTTTCGGCTCGATCGAGAACGGTCTCCTCGGCCGGCCGGAAATGCAGATCACCGGCAACGACTCCTCGTCGAGCCTCCTGTCGTGGTACGCGGATCGCACCGCCGAGCTCCTGCCGCGGCCCGGGGTCTTCTCCGTGCCGCTCATCCTCTACAGGCTGGCGATGCTTGCCTGGGCGCTCTGGCTGGCGTTCGCGCTCCTGCGCTGGCTGCGCTGGGGCTGGAGCTGCTTCACGGAGGGCGGAGTCTGGCGTCCGGGGCCTCCGAAGCGGCCGACTCCGCCGCCGGCCGTGCCGGCGACAGGGGCTGCAGCGCGCTGACCTTTTCCCCGGCATTCGCAAGGGACGAGGCCAAAGGCCGGCCTGACGGTAGAATGGCCCGCACGGGGGTGGTTCGATGAAAAAGATCCTGATCGTCGGCGCCGGGGCGCAGGGGAATGTCGTCGGGTGGGTCCTGTCCAAGGCGCCGGAGATCGGCCGGATCACTCTCGCCGATCTCGACACGCACCGGGCGGAGGAAACCGCCCGAAGCATCGGCGGCGACAAGATCCGGACCGAACGCGTCGACGTCACGAACGTCGAGGAGACCGCCGGCCTGATCCGCCGCGGCGGCTACGACCTGGTCGTCAACGTCGCGCCTCCCCAGTTCATACCTCATGTCATGAAAGCGTCTCTCGACGCCGACCGCGATTACCTCGACCTCTCCTCCGTCTCATTGTACGAGACCGACGGCCTGCCGTTCGAGCAGCTGCAGTTCGCCGACCGCTGGAAGGCCTCGGGCCGCACGGCCCTCATCAACGGCGGGAGCGCCCCGGGCCTGACCAACATCATGGCGCGCGAGGGCGCGGACCTTCTCGACGAGGTCGACCGGATCGAGATCAAGGACTACGCGATCACCGAGTGCGACGAATACCTGCCGCTCTGGATCCTGCAGGTCTACATCATCGACTGCGCCACCCCGCCGTATATCTGGGAGAACGGCCGTCCCAAAACAATGCCGATCTTCAGTGGTGAGGAGATTTACGACTTTCCGCCCCCCGTCGGCCGCTCCGGGAAGGTCTACCTGCATGCCCACGAAGAGCCGGTGACCATCCCGCTCTACCTGGGGAAGCCGGTGCGCTATTGCGACTACAAGATCGGCGAGCCGGATATCGACACCTGGCGGTTCATCGTCGAGCGTCTCAAGCTGATGGATGAGAAGGAGGTCGAGGTCCGCGGCGTCAAGGTCCGGCCGCGCGACCTGCTGCTGCGGATGCTCCCCCCGACGCCTTCCCCGCAACGGGTGGCCGAGCTGTCGGCCCGGGGCCGCCTGAAGAGCCGTTCGATGCAGACCTGCGACGTAACCGGCCTCAGGAACGGCCGGCCGCTCCGCATCCGCCTCTGGACCGAGAACCCCGATCTCGCCGGCGCCTGCCGCCTGATCCCGGGCGCGAGCGACATCTCCCTCGCCACGTCGGTCCCGGCGGCGGTCTTTTCCCTCATGCTCCTCCGAGGGCAGATCCGCGGTCCCGGCCTCGTGCTGCCCGAATCGCTCGGCCGCGAGGCGCGCGACATCTTTCACAAGGGGATCGCGGAGTACGAGATCTTCATCCGGAAGAAGATCGAAGACACCGCGGTCTGAGAGCGCGCCGCGGCTCGAGCGGGTGGATGGCATCCGATGCGGAGGGCTAGGCCGGCAGCCGTCCCTTGATGTCCGCCGCCTTGAATGGGCCGGGCTCGGCGATCAGCCGCCGGGCGGCGTCCACCTGGTCCCAGACGTTCCAGAGCAGGACGCCGCGAACGCGTCCCGCCCGCAGGTAGTAGACGACACCTTCCCGGAACGGTTCCTTCCAATCGGCCACCGTCTCGAGGCGCGCGTCGAGCTCGCCGACCGCTTCGTAACCCATCTCGAAAAGGTCCGAATAGAAAGACGGGAGGTGGTCGTACGAGACGGCCTCGCCCGCCATTGACCGGCCGGCCATGCGGCCCATCATATTGGCGTTATCCTCGTGCTCGACGCGCATCCACCGATCCAGGACCGGATTGTGAAAGCTGGCGACATCCCCCGCGGCGTAGATCTCCGGCCGGCTCGTGCGCAGGGAGGCATCGACGCGGATACCGTTGTCGACCTTCAAGCCGGCCGCCTGCGCCAGCTCGACGTTCGGCTGCACCCCGATCCCCGCCACGACGCCGTCGACCGCGACATCCTGATCCTTCCCTGTCTGCGCCCGGCGGATCTTCAAGGTCGGCTGCTCCGGCCGTCCTTCCATGCCGACGACCGACGCTCCGGCGAGGATCTCGACCCCTTTCTTGCGGTAGAGGTCGGTCACGGATCTGGCGAGGTCGGCCGGAAAAACCCGGCCGCAGATCGCTTCGTCCGGGAAGGCGAGCACGACCTGCTTCCCGTTCATCGCCAGGGCCGCGGCGACCTCGGAGCCGATGAAGCCGCCGCCGATGACCGCGAACCGCCGGCCCGTCTCCGACAGCGCCCGCAGCCGCTCGTAGTCGCCCAGGGTGCGGAAGTAGATCACCTGCTCGGCGCCGAACGACAAGCGGCGCGGAGTCGAGCCTGTCGCCAGAAGCAGCCTCTCGAACGTATGGACGTTACCCTGGTCGTCGGTCACCCGCTTGTCCGAGGCCTCGAGGAGCTTCACCCTGCGCCCCAGGTGGAGCGTCACCCCCGGCTCGTCGCTCTTGCGCCAGATGCTTTCGAGCGGTTTCCCCTTCCAGAGCCCCTTCGACAGCGGCGGGCGGTTATACGGAGGCTGCGTCTCGGCTCCGATCAGCGCAATCGAGCCGCCACGGTCGCTCTCGCGGATCCCATGGATGGCGGCGTCGGCGGTCATACCGCCCCCGACGATCAGGTATTTGCTGTTCGGCATCGGGTCTGTCTCCTGAGGAATGGGACGAGCATACTCCCCGACCGGCGGCGCGGACAAGACTTCCGCGCGCCTGCCCTCTCGAGGCAATCTCTTTACGACCCTTACATCCTTTTACAGCAACCATGGGGACTTTGACAAAACCCTCCCGCAAACTCTTCCCGCAGGATCGAATGAAGGAGAGGGACGGGGGCGCGGGAGACTTTGATCGCAAGTTCCGGAGTGACATCCCGGAGCGCGGCCCGCACAATTTGCCTCGTGCTCGTCACGGCCCTGCATTGACGACTCAAGGAGCGAACCATGAGGACACGACTTGCAACGTTCGGGATCGTCTTGCTGCTTTTGCCGACCCTGGCCGCCGCCGACATGGGAAAGGGTGAGCTGTCGGCCTCGGGGCCCACCGTCGTGCGGCTGGCCGTGTCGCCCGGAACGTTCGAGCCGCGTGATCTCGAGCTGCGCCCGGGGCGATACATTTTCATGATCACCAATCAGGGCGTCGACCATCCGATCGACTTCGTCCTAAAGCGGGTTGAGGGCCAGGATGCGGATGGGAAGGCCGATCCCAGGCCGGTCCGTGGCGCCAGACTGACGAGGCTGATCCGGAACGGCGAGACCTCGAGCACCCCGGTCGTCGACCTCAAGGCCGGCTCCTACACCTACGTGAGCCCGTTGAATAACACTCCGGAGTGCTCGCTGATCGTGCGCTGAAACGTGGTCGCAGGCCGGGATCGCCGCGGGTCCGGGTGCCGGCGCCGCGATTTACTCGGCGGTCGTCGGGTCGATCACCCCTCGCACTCGCGAGACGCGGTTCGCCGGGAACCCGCCCTGCTTCGCATGATTGCGGACCATCTCTTCGTTCGGGGCGATATAGACGCAGTAAATCTTGTCGTCGGTCACGTAACTCTGAACCCACTGAATTTGCGGGCCCATCTCCTTGAGGACCCCGCACGATTTTTGCGAGATCGCCTGGAGCTCGGCAGCCGACAGCTTCCCGGCCCCGGGAATCTCCCTCTCGATCACGAACTTGGGCATGACGACCCTCCATGGACGGCGTTCTGGAAGCGCAGGATGCGAAAACTATACGCCTCCCGCCGCCCCGGAGACAAGAACCTCACGCCGACCGCCGGCTCATCGCCCCCCCGTGGCAGGGGCGGCGGCCCCGCCTGGCCCGCAGATGGCGGCGACGGGCGCCTCGCCGAATTCCTGTCGCACGCAGGCTTCCAACCGCTCGTCCGGATGGCTCTCGTTCGGGAAGCCGTCCCCGCACGGGTAGCGGCGTCCATTCCGGTAGACGATGAATGCGGGACTCGAGCGGACCCCCTCGGCCTTCACCAGCAGGTCGAGACGCTCGGGGTCGCGGACCCGTCCCGAGAACCCTTCGTCGGGCTTATACCCCCACCAGACTTTGTAGACGTCGATGACGCCCTTGTGAGCCTTGTCCTCGGCGAACTCCTTCACCGAACCGATGATTTCGAACAGCATGCACTGGGTGCAGTTCGTGTTGCCGAACTTCACCAGGACGGGACGAACGTTCGAGGCCCGGCAGACCTTCTCGGCGAACTCCTCGGGCGATTTCAGGGTGTGCTCGCGGTCCCAGGCGTCGGCCTCGGGGTCCCCCGACGCCTTGCGCATCGCCGGAAAGGAATAGCGTCCGTGGCGGGTCGGCTTGGAGATCTCCTCCCGCAGCATCGTCAGCTTCTGGACCAGCTTCCATGTCCGCGTGCGGGCGTAATCGTTATCCTCGGCATGCTCGACTTTCGATTTCAGAAGGCCGATGTACGATTCGACATCGAGCTCGAGCTGCCTGTCCAGTTGCTGCAGTGTCAGGACACCCGGCGTGTTGGGCATCCCCGCCGCGTACCAGGCGAGCGCGTCGAGGAAATTGGCGTGGGGCGGGTCTTTCGGCGGGGCCGGCGTTCGGACGGCGTCCTCGAGCTTGTGAGTCGACGCGAGCTCGCGATACCCCGCGACCAGCTCGTCCTCGGTCCAGCGCTTCGCCGCAGGGTCGGCCGCCAGGGCGCCGGCCGAGGCCGCGGTCGCGGCGATCAGGATCGTCGCGAGCAGAAATCCCGGAGACCGTCGTTGCGAGGCAAGGCATCCCATCTTCGGCTTGTCCGTTGAGATCATGCCGGGCTTCATCTCGAGTGGTCTCCTATGGTGATCGTGACAAGACGGCGCCCGGTCCCGCCATGACTCCGGCAGGTGATCCGCGCGCAGCGCCCGGAGATCCCCGCACAGCAAACAACGGGCCAACCGGCCGTGTCGCCGATGATCGTCGGCGAAGTTTTTGACCGGCAGCGACTTGCGGCGAAGGCATGCT
>WNFM01324954.1_pt2 | contig 13977 bp, 13 predicted proteins | sample 5400271 | NCBI WGS metagenome assembly WNFM01 (sample SAMN13153352, study PRJNA577476) | soil metagenome | isolation source: 60 cm saprolite on Douglas fir-dominated hillslope | place: USA:California | collected 2013-09-17 | reverse complement strand
GCGGAGCGCGGCGCCGGCGCGCAAGCGCGAGACGGCGGAGTCGCTCGGCAGGCGGCAGCGCGAGATCTCGGTCGCCGAGTTCTTCCAGAAGAACCGGCATCTGCTCGGCTTCGACAACCCGGCCAAGGCGCTGCTGACCGCGACCAAGGAAGCGGTCGACAATTCCCTCGACGCCTGCGAAGAGGCCGGCATCCTGCCCGAGCTGACGATCACCATCGACGAGCTGGCGGAGGACCGTTTCCACCTCGCGATCGAGGACAACGGCCCCGGCATCGTCCGCAACCAGGTGGCCAAGGTCTTCGGCAAGCTGCTGTACGGATCGAAGTTCCATGTCATGCGCCAGAGCCGCGGCCAGCAGGGGATCGGCATCTCGGCCGCCGGGATGTACGCGCAGCTGACCACCGGCCAGCCGGTGAAGATCACCTCGCGCGTCGGCAAGAAGAAGCCGGCGCACTATTTCGAGATCCAGATCGACACCGCGAAGAACGAGCCGAAGGTGCTGGTCGACAAGGAAGTCGACTGGGAGCGCGAGCATGGCACGCGGGTCGAGATGGATCTGGCCGGAACCTACAAGAAGGGGCGCCGCTCGGTCGATGACTACATCGCGCAGACGGCCCTCGCCAACCCGCACGCCACGGTGCGCTACCGCCCGCCGAAGGGAGACGAGTACCGGCGCGATCGGCTGACGAACGAGCTGCCGCGCGAGCCCTTGGCGATCAAGCCGCATCCGTACGGCGTCGAGCTGGGCGCGCTGATCTCGATGCTGCGCGTCAGCGCCAACGTGGCGAAGGAGATCTGCATCGCCGCGGGTCTCAAGCCCGAGGCGCGGCCGCGGACCCTCTCGGTTCAACAAGTCGAGATGCTGTTCCGCGCCATCCCGAAGGTCAAGATCATGGCGCCCCCCTCGAACGTCATCGTGCCGATCGGGCAGGAGCTGATCGAGGCGGGGCTCAAGCAGGGGGTGCCGGCCGACTTCTACGCCTCGACCACCCGGCCGCCCGCGGTCTACCGCGGCAACCCGTTCCTGGTCGAGGTCGGCCTGGCGTACGGCGGCGCCATGCCGGCGGAGGAGCCGATCGACCTCTGGCGCTTCGCGAACCGCGTGCCGCTGCAGTATCAGCAATCGGCCTGCGCCATCACGCGCGGCGTCCTGACCACCGACTGGAAGAACTACGGTCTGCAGCAGCCGCGCGGCGCGCTGCCGCTCGGGCCGATGGTGCTGTTCGTCCATGTCGCCAGCGTCTGGGTGCCGTTCACCTCCGAAAGCAAGGAGGCGGTCGCCGCCTACCCGGAGATCATCCGCGAGCTGCGGCTCGGGCTTCAGGAATGCGGCCGGCGGCTCTGGAGCTTCGTGCGCCATCGGCAGCGGCTGGCCGAAGCGGAAAAGAAGAAGTCGTACATCCAGGCCTACATTCCGCACATCGGGATCGCGCTCAAGGAGATCCTCGGCCTGTCGGACAAGGAAGAGAAGAAGGTGGTCGAGGTGCTGACCGACACTCTCGAGAAGAGCCGCCTGCCATGACCGATGCCAACGCCGCGTTCACCGGCTCGATCCCGGAGAATTATGATCGGTACCTCGGTCCGGTGCTGTTCGAGGGATACGCGCGCGACATGGCGCGGCGGGTGCCGGCGACGCCCGGAACGCGCCTTCTCGAGGTCGCCTGCGGCACGGGGATCGTCACCGGGCACCTGCGGGCGCGGCTGACCGCCCCGGGCCGGTTCGTGGCCACCGACCTCAATCCGCCGATGCTCGACCTCGCGCGGAGCAAGCTCGGGCCGGGAAGCGGCGTCGAATGGCAGCCGGCCGACGCATGCGCCCTGCCGTTCCCGGATGCTTCGTTCGACGTCGTCGTCTGCCAGTTCGGCCTGATGTTCGTGCCCGACAAGCAGGCCGCTCTGAAAGAGGCGCGCCGGGTGATCGCCCCGGGCGGGCGGCTCCTGCTGAGCGTGTGGGATTCGCTCGAGCGCAACCGCTTCGCGAAGCTGGCGCACGAGACGATCGCCGGCTTCTTCGCAGTCGACCCGCCGACCTTTTATCAGGTGCCGTTCAGCCTGCACCGGACGGAGGAGCTCCGGGAGATGCTGGCCGCGGCCGGCTTCGCCGATGCAGGGGTCGACCCGGTGTCGCTGGGCGGGGAGACCGGCGAGGCGCACGACCTGGCGCGGGGTCTCGTCGAAGGGAACCCGGTCGGGGGCGCCATCCGGGAGCGGCCCGGCCTCGACGCCGCGGTGGTGATCGAGGCGGTCGCGCGCGCCCTGGCGCGCGAGTTCGGCGATCGGCCGATCCGGATTCCCCTGCACGCCTTCGTTCTGACCGCTTCGGCCGGCGGCGCCGGCGCGCGCTAGATCTCGAGGAGACCATGGCCTCACCGACCGTGAAGAAGATCGAAAAGCAGGCGGAGGAGATTCACCGCGCCATCCTCAAGCGTCAGAAGCCGAACCTGCGCTTCCCGCTGCGCTCTCTGAGCAACGTCAAGTACAACGCCAAGACCGGCTACTTCGAGATGCGCGGCCGGAAGAAAGAGCGCACGCTGACCGTCTCGACCGTCAAGACGTTCGCCCAGACGCTGCGGATGATGGCGCTGTCGAAGGAGCTGGTCGGCAGCGACGACATCGCCACCAAGAGAGAGGCGTACTACGTCTCCAAGAACTGGGGTGAGGCGCGCTTCCTCGAGCAGCCGGAATCGGACGCGGTGATGGACGACGTCGAGGCGCTGTTCGAGGTGAACCGCGAGCAGATCGGCTTCGTGCCCGAGGAGAAGGGGGGCGAGCTCTCCGGCAAGCTGATCATCGTCGACAAGGATTCCGAGACCGGCAAGCCGCTGCGGATCGACTGCACCAAGTTCGGCTCGGGGGCCTATTCGATCCCGATCTCGGTCGAGCATCTGAAGTTCCAGACCGACGCCGGGTTCATCCTGGTGATCGAGACGGCCGGGATGTTCCAGCGGCTCGTGAAGCACAAGTACTGGAAGACCGCCAACTGCGTGCTGGTGTCGATGGGAGGCGTGCCGACGCGCGCCTGCCGCCGCTTCATCCGCCGCCTGGCCGACTTCAAGAAGATCCCCGTCTATGTCTTCGTCGACGGCGACCCGTACGGCATCAGCAACATCTACCGCACGCTCAAGGTCGGCTCCGGAAACGCCGCGCACCTGAACGAATACTTCTGCGTGCCGCAGGCGCGCTACCTCGGCATCACTCCTCAGGATATCGTCGACTACAAGCTGCCGACGCACCCGTTGAAGGACGTCGACGTGAAGCGGGCCCGCGACGCGATCAAGAACGACCCGTTCTTCCAGCATCACAAGCCCTGGGTCGACGCCATGGAGCATCTTCTGAAGATGGGGGTGCGCGCCGAGCAGCAGGCGCTCGCCAAGTGGGGGCTGAACTACGTCATCGACAAATACCTTCCCGAGAAGCTGAAGCATCCGGAGAAGTTCCTGCCGTAGAGGCGGGTTGACGGTCGGCCGGGGAGGGTGCGGACGGTGGAAGGCGCGCGCGCGAACGAAGCCCGGACGATCTTCCGCGGCCGGCTGGCGACGATCTTCGCCTGGAGCTGCCGGGCGCACGACACCGGCCCCGGCGGCGAGGAGGCGACGCGCGGAAATGACGTCGTCTTCACACGGCGCGGATCGTTCCGGCGTCTGATGCGGGGCGAATCGATCGTGGCCGACCCGGCGACGGCGCTCTTCTTTCCGCGCCAGGAGCCGTACCGCGTCAGCCACCCGGGCGGAGCCGGCGACGACTGCGTCGTCCTGTCGTTCAGCGATGAAGTCCTGGAAGGGTTCGAGTCTTCGATGAAGTCCGGCGCCGTCAGGGTCGGGCCGCGCCAGGCGCTTCGTCTCCATCGGCTGCTGGCGACGATCGGCGGCGCCGGCCGGCGTCAGGACGAGATGCCGGCGCTCGAGATCGAAGAGATGACGCTCGATCTGGCCGGAGGACTGCTGCGCGGGGCGTCGGCGGGGCCGCTCGATCGCCGGGGTGCGGCACGGGGGCGGATCCCGGCGCGGCGCCGGGACTCGTCATGGCGCCGGCCCGGCACTTCGAGGCGGCACCGGCGGATCATCGAGAGGGTGCAGCTTCTGCTTGCCGCGCGCTACGACGAGCGGCTGACGCTTGAGGCGATCGCGCGCGAGGCGGCCAGCTCGCCCTATTACCTCTGCCGCCTCTTCCGCGAGGGAACCGGTTCGACCATACACCGCCACCTGAACCGCCTGCGTCTGCTGCGCGCTCTCGAGATGCTCGAACCGGGTGTCGATCTCGCCAGGGTCGCGCTCGATGTCGGTTTCTCGTCGCACAGTCACTTCAGCTCCGCCTTCCATCGCGAGTTCGGTCTCGCGCCCTCGTCGGTCGCGCGCGGAGCGGAGCGGTTCGCGACCCGGCGAATCCGCAAGATTCTGAAAGCCTTCGTCCGCACCCGGGCGTAGCCTCCCGATCGAGGGACGGCCGCCGCCGCGGCCATCCGATGGGAGATCGAATCATGAAAAAGCGCGAGGCCTGCCGGGCGCGTTCCGCGCGCCGGGTCGTCGATTCCAGCCTTCATCTTGTCGCGGCGCTGATCCTGGCGACGACCGCGGGCGCCGTGACACCTTCCGCCGCGGCCGGATCGCCGCCGATCGCCGGCGGAGCCGCCGAAGGGGATGGCGCCGCGGAAAGCCCGGAGACCCGCGAGGTGCTCGACGCCGTACATGCCTGGAACCGCGCCTTCGCGCGCAACGACGCGCCGACTTATTTTTCCTACATCGACGACGGCGTCACGGTGATCACACCTTCGAACCCGTATCGCATCGAGGGGATCGTCCACGATCGCCAGGAGTTCGAGTACATGCTCGAGCTGGGGCCGGGCCGGCTCGGCTATTTCCAGGAATTGCAGCCGCGCGTGCAGCGCTACGGCGACGCCGCCGTCGTGACATATTATTCGCGCGGCAGCTACGGCCCCGAGGGGAAAGAGCAGACCCTCTACTTCAAGGAGACCGACGTTCTCGTGAAGCGGCCGTCCGGCTGGAAGGTGGTCCATATCCATGTCTCGAAGAGCTCGGCGCCGTAGCGCCCGACCCCGCCCTGTCCGGCCGGGCGGCACACGGCCTCGAAGCGCCGGGCCGCCGGCGGCCCGCGCCCGCTCGAACGGCGGCGCTTTCACCATTCCCCCGGCCACGCGCGGACGCTGGGAGGATCTGGCGAGACTCTTCGGCCCCCGGGGCGCCACCGGCGGCTGCTGGTGCATGACCTGGAGGCTGCTCCGCCCCGAGTACGAGCGGCAGAAGGGAGCGGGGAACCGGCGGGCGCTTCGCAGGCTGGTCGATGCCGGCGAGATGCCGGGGCTTCTCGCCTACGACCGCGAACGACCGATCGGCTGGTGCGCGCTCGCGCCGCGCGAGCGGTACGGCCGGCTGGAGCGGTCGCGCATCTTGAAACCGGTCGACACGCGTCCCGTCTGGTCGGTCGTCTGTCTCTTCGTCGATCACGCCTACAGACGCCGCGGAGTGACGGTGGCGCTGCTGCGCGCCGCCGCCGCCCACGCCCGGGAGCAGGGTGGTCTGGTCGTCGAAGGGTCCCCGGTCGAGCCGAAGAGCACCGAGGAGATCCCGCCGGTCTTCGCCTTCACCGGCGTCGCCTCCGCCTTCCGCAAGGCCGGCTTCCGCGAGGCGGCCCGCCGCTCGCCGACCCGGCCGATCATGAGGCTCGAACTTTAGAGTGTCGAACGAGGCGCTGCGAAAGACCCCTGGGATTTCCGGCCGGAGGTCATGAAATCCGCCCGCGCCGGCGGTCGCGTAGGATCTCGCGCGCGGCGTTGTACCCCGGCGCCCCCATCACCCCGCCGCCCGGATGGGTGCATGAGCCGCAGAGGTAAAGACCGCGCAGCGGCGTCCGGTAATCGGCATACCCGGGGACGGGGCGCATGAAGAAGAGCTGGTCGAGGCTCATGTCCCCCTGAAAGATGTTGCCGTGGGTCAGGCCGAAGTCGCGCTCCAGGTCGAGCGGTGTGATCACCTGGCGGTGCAGCACCGAGCCCTTGAAGTTCGGCGCGTAGCGGGTGAAGATTTCCGTCACCCGGTCGCCGAATTTCTCACGCTCGCCGTCCCAGGTCCCTTCCTTCAGCTCGTACGGACCGAACTGGCAGAAGACCGACATGATGTGGCGGCCGGGTGGCGCGATCGAATCGTCGTAGACGGTCGGGCTCGTCGTACGCCCGCTCCATGTAGTCGAGCGTGGGGCAAACGTCGATCGTGCCGCGGTGCTGCGGCCCCGCCTTCTTTCCGGGGAGCGCCGTGAAATCCGGGAGCTCCGACAGCGCGTAGTTCACCTTCACCGACGAGCCGCTGATCCGGAAGCGCTCCACCTCGCGCACGAACTCGCCGGGCAGGTCGCGGCGGCCGTCGAGCAGCTTCAAGAAGGTCACGTGCGGGTCGAGGTTCGAGATGACGGCGCGGCCGGCGATCTCCTCGCCCCCCTTCAAGACCACACCGCGGGCCCGGCCGTCCCGCGCGATGATCCGCTCGACCGGCGCATCGCAGCGGATGACGGCGCCCCGCTGCCGCGCCGCCGCGGCGAGGCACTCCGAGACCTGCCCCATGCCCCCCCGCACCACGCCCCAGCAGCCGCGCATCCCGTCGACCTGGCCCATGACATGGTGGAACAGGACGTAGGCGGTGCCCGGCGTCCGCGGCCCGGCGAAGGTGCCGATGACCGCCTGGCCGCAAAGCAGCGCCTTCAGCTCCTCCGACTCGAACCACGAGTCGAGGAAGTCCTTGGCGCTGCCGACCATGATGTCGACCTCGTTGAACAGATCCTTCTTGAGACCGCGCGCCAGCCGCGCCGCGCGCAGCAAGCCGAGCAGGTCGCCGACGCGGGACGAGGTCGGGTCGGGCGGTGTCATCATCAAGAGCGGCTCGACGAACTCCGACAATCGATTGAGCGTCCGCTCGTACTCTTCGTAGACCTCCGCATCGCGCTTCGAGAACTTCGCGATCTCCGGCCGGGTCTTCGCGTGGTCGTTCCAGATCATCAGCGAGCGCCCGTCGGGGTAGGCCTGGAAGTAGGGAGGGTCCTGGGGATAGACGGTCAGGCCGTGCTTCTTCAGCTCGAGGTCGCGCTCGATCTCCGGTCGAAGCAGCGAGAGGACATACGCCGCCGTCGAGACCTTGTAGCCGGGCCACGGCTCTTCGGTGACCGAGGCGCCGCCGACGTACGGCCGCCGCTCGAGCACCAGCACCTTCATGCCGCCGGCCGCCAGGTAGGCCGCGGTCACCAGCCCATTGTGCCCGCCTCCGATGATGATCGCGTCGTGGGTCTGCGCCATCGAACGATCTCCGCAATGAATCGCTTCGTGTGGACAAAGACTAGCACGGCACCGTTCCCGGGCATCAGGATCGCGAAGCCTCGACGCCGCCCGTCCTGGTCCAGGGCGGACGGAGGCGCGCGACCCTCGCGTAGATCGGGCAGCTCTTCGCGTGCGCGCCCGGCAGGTAGCCGGTGCTCAGCAGGAATTCGCCTGTGATCTCGCCGCCGGTGAACCGGAAGGTCTTCTTGAACAGCTTCACCCACTCCGGCTTCGGAAGGGGATGCTGCGCGTCGAGCCAGGCGGCGAACGAGCCATGCCGATCCCTGAGGGCGCCCAGCCGCTTCGCGTTCTCGATCACCGCGTCGATCTTCAGCCGGTTGCGGATGATGCCGGCATCTTTCATCAGCCGGGCGCGCTCTTTCCGGCCGTAGCCCGCGACCCGATCGACGTCGAAGCCGTCGAACGCCTTCAGGAAATTCTCCCGCTTCTTGAGGATCGTCAGCCAGCTCAGTCCCGCCTGATTGATCTCGAGCGCCAGCCTCTCGAAGAGCGCCGCATCCTCGCGCAGCGGGAAGCCGTACTGGGTATCGTGATACGGGCCGTGGAAGGGGTGCCCCGGCGCGACGTCGCAGTAGCTCATCACGCCGCTCCGGTGCGCGGCTTCGGGGTCGGCGTCGCTCCCGGCTTGCCAACCGGAACCGGGCCGCGCCCGTATTTCTTCATCACCTGCGAGAGCCGGTCGAGCGGCAGCGCGAAGGCGGTGTTGCCGTCGCGGCCGACCGTCGTGACCGCCATCGTCAAGGCGTTCAGGATCGCCTCTTCGGTCGCCTCCTGCGCCGCCTGGAAGAGCGGGTCGAGATGATCGTCCGGCACGATCGTCAGCGTGTAGGTGAGAGCCTCGGGGTAATGCGGCACCCGGTTGCCGGTCGAGAAGGCGATGAAGATGTCGCCGCTTCCATGGTTCGAGATCGTGCCGGTGCGCGCCAGGCCGAGCGCCGCCTTCGACGCCAGCCGCTGCAGCTTCAGATGATCGAGCGGCGCGTCGGTGGCGATGACGATGATGATCGAGCCGTCGCCGACCCGCTTCGGCGGTCGCTCGGGGATCTCCCGGCCGACCGGCACGCCGGCGATCGTCAGCTCGGCGCGCCGCCCCATGTTGGCGTTCACGAGCGCCCCGACCGTCCAGCCGCCCGCCTCTTTCGGAAGCCGCCGCGACGCGGTGCCGATCCCTCCCTTGAACCCGTACGAGATCATCCCGGTGCCTGCCCCGACCGCCCCCTCGGCGACCGGCCCCTCGCGCGCCTCTTCGATCGCCCGCACGGTGTCTTCGACCGAGACATGCAGGCCGCGCGCGTCGTTCAGGGTCGAGTCGTCGCACTCGGCCACGGTCGGCGCCACCACGTCGTCGCCGATGCCGATGTCGGGATAACGCTTCAGCATGTAGGCGACGACGCCGTCCATCACCTTCCCGACGTTCATCGTGTTGGTGAGCAGGATCGGCACCTCGAGCGCCCCCTGCGTGTTGACCCAGATGCTGCCGGTCATCTCACCGGTGCCGTTGAGCACCCAGGTCGCGGCCGGTACCTTCTCGCGCCAGAGATCACCGCCGTGAGGAAGGATCGCCGTCACTCCCGTCCGCACCGGCCCCTCGCCCGGCTTCAGCTTCCCCTCGCCGCGGTTCAGTGTCACCTGCCCGACCCGCACGCCGCGCACGTCGGTGATGGCGTTCAGCGGGCCCGGAGCGAGCATTCCGACGACGATGCTCCCCCGGGCCGGGGTGCGGCGGCAACCGCAATGGCCAGGGTGAAAAAGCTGCTGCAGAGGATCGCGCCCACCCCCACCCTGCCTCGACGCATCGCTTCGACCTCCCCGGCCCGCCCCGGCACGCCGATCGGGCGAGAGACAGGATACCCGGACAGGGCTCCCGGTTGGACTATGATCCTCTGACGCGGGAGCAGAAGCCGGAGGAGAGGCGGGAGAGGATCGTGGGCGAACCCGACATCCAGATCGCGCCGATGCTTCCGGAAGACTGGGACGAGGTGCGACGGATTTACGAAGAAGGGATCGCCACAGGCCAGGCCACCTTCGAGACGAAGGCGCCGACATGGGAGGCCTGGGACGCCGCGCATCTGCGCGAACCGCGGCTGGCGGCTCGTCATCCTGGTGAACGGGCAAAGGTGGAGCAAGCCTCGAAGGGTGGGCTGCTCGGCTGGGCGCCGCTGAGCCGCGTCTCGGATCGGTGCGTCTACGCCGGCGTCGCGGAGGTGAGCGTCTATATCGACGCCGCCGCCCGGGGGAGGGGAGTCGGCCGGGCGCTCCTCGGCGCGCTGATCGAAGGGTCCGAGCGTCAGGGGATCTGGACCCTGCAGGCCGGCATCTTCCCGGAAAATATCGCCAGCATCGAGCTGCACCGGCGCTGCGGCTTCCGGGAGCTCGGCCGCCGAGAAAGGCTCGGGAAGATGGGCGGCGTCTGGCGCGACGTGATGCTCTACGAGCGGCGCAGCCGGAGCGCCGGGACTTGACGATCGCGCGTCAGGGCCGCTGGCGCAGGATCGTCTCGATCAGCTTCGGGTCGTCCGGCAGCATCTTCGAGCGGGGCAGCCTCGGGACGAGCGCGGCCCACTTCGCGCCCAGCGCGCGATCGGCGAAGACTTTCCGGAACAGAGGCAGCGCTTCGTCGACCTTCTTCGCGTTGACCATCGTCACCGCGTGCCAGAAGACCATCTCGATGTTGTCGGGGACCATCGCCTCGGCGGCGCCGTACGCCTTGACCGCTCCCGCGATATCCTGGGCGGCGAACAGGTTGTCGCCATCGTCCATCAGGCGGTAGGCGCGGCTCAGGCGGACGAGACGCTTCAGCTCTCCGATCGGGTCGGCGCTGTCCTCGACCCGCAGATCGACGACCCGGTCGACCCAGGGACGCCCGGTCGACACGCCCTCCACGACAAGTATCGCCGCCGACTGCTTGCCGCGGATGTCGCCTCCTTCCGCCTGCGCCGCCTCGAGCGCCGCCAGCAGCCGGTCGGTCAGATCGCCTTTGGCCGCCTCGTAGGCGCGCGCCATGGCGGGCCAGACGGTCTCTTTGTCCATCAGGTTCGCCTCGGTCGTGTACCCCTTGCCGACGACGTCGCCGGCCATGGCGATGCAATGCTCGCCGGTGTGCGCCGCCGCGCCGCCATGCGCGTCGACCATCGCCACCTGCCGGACATCGGCGCCGGAATCGCCCGCCAGGAGCGCCTTGAGCGCCTCGGGGGCGGTCTTGCCGGCCCGCATCAGATCGAGCCCGAGCGGGCCGTAGCTCGGGTCGACGATCGACTGTGTCGCCACCGCCCCGACCCCCGCCTCGGCCCAGGGGACCAGGCTGCCGACCGAGAACCAGTGCGACTGCACCGCGACGCCGAGCTGCCCTGTGGCCGGGTCGCGCGCCACGATCGAGAAGGTGTGCAGCGGCCGGATCGGGCGCGGGGCGCCCGGTTCGGCCGGGGCGCCGGCAGCGGCGAAGGCCGGCGACCAGAGCATGAGCAACAATATGAGCAACAACAGGAGATGACGGAGGCGGGTCATGATGGGGGTCTCCTTGGCACGAATGTAAAACCGGGCTGCGGCCGAGGATACGGGGTTGCTCCTCATGGCGTCAACCGGTAGACTGTCGCCCGCGCGGTAGGGAGTCGCCCGCGCCGTCCGCCCTGGAGAGGCTCGATGTCGGATCTCCTGAAGATCGCCGCCGCCCTTCTGGTGCTCGCCCTCGGGTCGCGCTTCGACGCCTGGGGCGCTCCGCCGAAGTCGGGCGGAAAGGTCTTCCCCTATCCCGTGAGCACGACCGTGCTCGACAACGGCCTCAAGGTGATCGCGGTGCCGTTCGACTCGCCGGGCCTGATCGCCTGCTGGACGATCGTGCGCACCGGATCGCGCAACGAGATCGAGCCGGGCAAGTCGGGCTTCGCGCACTTTTTCGAGCACATGATGTTCCGCGGCACCGACCGGTACTCGCGGGAAAAATACAACGACGTCTTCAAAGAGCTCGGCTCGGACCACAACGCCTTCACGAGCGACGACTTCACCGCCTATCACGCGCTCGCCCCCGCCACGGCCCTCGAACAGGTGCTCGATCTCAAGTCGGACCGGTTCATGAACCTCAAGTACACCGCGGACGATTTCAAGAAAGAGGCCGGGGCGGTGCTCGGGGAGTACAACAAGAACGCCTCGAACCCGTTCCTGCTGCTGCACGAGAAGCTGCGCGACACCGCCTTCACGCGCCACTCGTACAAGCACACGACGATGGGCTTCCTGAAGGACATCGAGGCGATGCCCGACCAGTACGAATACAGCCTCACCTTCTTCGACCGCTTCTACCGTCCCGAGAACTGCGTCCTGCTGGTGGTCGGCGACGTCGACCCGAAGAAGCTCGCGACGCTGGCGCGGAAATATTTCGGCGGCTGGAAGCGCGGCTCGTACAAGTTCGACGTTCCGGCCGAGCCGCCGCAGACGGCCGAGAAGCGGATCGACCTGACCTGGCCGAACCCGACGCAGCCGTACCTGTACATCGGCTATCACACCCCCGCCTTCTCGACGACGAGCAAGCAGATGCCGGCGCTCGACCTGGTCTCGCAGATGCTCTTCTCGGACGCCGCGCCTCTTTACCAGAAGCTGGTGGTCGAAGAGCAGGAGGTCGATCTTCTGAGCGGCGGCGCCTCGGATCATCGCGACCCGTATCTGTTCGAGATCGTGGCGCGCGTCAAGCGGCCCGACCGGGTGGCGTACGTCGAGGCGGCGATCGGCGCGGCCCTCGAAGAGATCAAGACGAAGCCGGTCGAGATGGCCCGCCTGCAGCGGGTGCAGTCGCACATGAAATATTCGTACGCCATGGGTCTGAGCACCGCCGGCAGCGTCGCCTCGGGCCTGGCGCATTACCTGATGCTGACCGGCGACCCCGAGTCGGTCAACCAGGTCTATGCGCTGTACGACCAGGTGACTCCGGAGGATCTGCGCGCCGCGGCGGCCAGCTGCTTTCTGCCTGCCGGCCGGACGGTCGTGACTCTGAGGTTCGCGGGTGACGCGCCGGCCTCGGGCGGGTCGGCGCCGGCCACAGGCGCGGCGGCCCCGGGCGCGGGCGCCGCGGCGGGGCGCGGACGGCGATGAGGGTCGCGCGGCCCGGGCGGGGCGCGCGCCTCGCGGCCACGGCGGGGGCCGTGCTCGGCATGGCGATGGCCGTTCTCGGTGCGGGGCAGAAGACGGCACAGACCGCGGCGCAAGCCGCGGCTCCGGGCCAGGAGAAGTCGATGAAGAAGGATCGCGCGGCGACCGCGGTTGCGACCGGAGCATTGGCGACGGTGCTGATCCCGAGCCCCGCCTCGCCGCTCGTCACATTCCGGATTCAGTTCCGCGCCGGCGCCATCGACGACCCTGCCGGGAAAGAGGGGCTCAACGCCCTGACCGCCCTGACGATCGCGCAGGGAGGGACGAAAGAGCTGACCTACCGCGAGGTGACCGAGCGGCTCGACCCGATGGCCGCATCGATCCAGGGGCAGCCCGACCGCGAGGTCACCACCTTCGTCGGCGAGGTGCATCGCGACCATTTGAAAGGGTTCTACGAGCTGTTCACCTCGATTCTGCTGAAGCCGCGCTTCGACCCGGCCGACTTCGCCCGCAGCCGCGACCTGCTGTTGGCCGAGATCGAGACGAACCTGCGCGGCAACGACGACGAAGAGCTGGGGAAGGAAACGCTCAATCTGATGATGTACGTCGGCGGGCCATACGGGCGCCCCGACATCGGCACGGTCCAGGGGTTGAAGTCGATCACGCTCGAAGATGTCAAGACGCACTATCTCAAGATGTACCGGCGCGGCAATGTTCTGCTCGGCGTTGCCGGCGGCTATCCGCCCGCCATAGTCGAGACGCTCAAGGAAGACTTCGCCGCGCTGCCGGAAGGGGCGCCGCCGATCGTGACGCTGCCGACGCCCCGCGCGGCCGAAGGGATGGAAGTGACGATCGTCGACAAGCCGGCGCCCGCCACCGCCATCTCGATCGGCTTTCCGATCGACGTGACGCGCGCGGATAAAGACTACACCGCCCTGGTCGTCGCCGCGTCGTGCCTGGGCGAGCACCGCACCTTCAACGGCCGCCTGATGAACTCGATGCGCGCCGACCGGGGCCTGAACTACGGCGATTACGCCTATATCGAGACCTTCATTCAGGACGGCGGCAGCACCTTCCCGCTGGCGAACATCCCGCGGCGCCGGCAGTACTTCAGCATCTGGATCCGCCCGGTGCGCCCCGAGAACACCCTGTTCGCGCTGCGCCAGGCGACGCGCGAGCTGGCCCGCCTCGTCAGCGGCGGACTGCCGGCGCAGGAGTTCGAGCAGACCCGCAAGTATCTTCTGAACTATTCGCGCCTCTGGACCCAGAGCATGAGCCGGCGTCTCGGCTACCAGATGGATGCCCGCTTCTACGGCACCCCCGACGTCGTCGCGCGTCTGGCGCAGGAGCTGCCGAAGCTCAAAGTTGAGGATGTCAACGCCGCCGTGAAGAAGCACCTCGGCAAAGGCTTGCTGTCGGTCGCCATCGTGACCGACAAGGCCGCCGACCTCAAAGCGCTGCTGCTCTCCGGCAAGCCGACGCCGATCAGCTACCAGACCCCGACGACGCGCGAAGATCTCCTGACGGAAGACAAAGAGATCGAGGCGTACCCCCTGCCGGTC
>WNFM01254958.1_pt1 | contig 13977 bp, 13 predicted proteins | sample 5400271 | NCBI WGS metagenome assembly WNFM01 (sample SAMN13153352, study PRJNA577476) | soil metagenome | isolation source: 60 cm saprolite on Douglas fir-dominated hillslope | place: USA:California | collected 2013-09-17 | reverse complement strand
AGCCCCGCCGCGAAGAGCAACGGTACGGCGACCAGCGGGCGGTGTTGCAGCGCGTCCGACAGGCCCGATAGCACGACAAGCAGGGTAGCCACGGGTGGGATAATAGCTAGTTTGGCGCGCATGAGCCGCACCGCACTCGTCGCCGGAGCCTCTGGGCTGGTCGGCGGCCACCTGCTTCGCTCGCTGCTCGCCGACGCGGCGTACACCCGCGTCGTGATGGTCGGGCGGCGTCAGATCGAGGCACGCCATCCGAAGCTCGAGCAGCGCGTCGTGGATTTCGGCGCTCTCGACGCCGTCACCGACGTGGCGGCGGCGGACGATGCCTTTTGTTGCCTGGGCACGACGATCAAGACGGCGGGGTCGCAGGAGGCTTTTCGGAGCTCGCATTCGCGCGCGCCGGCCGGCGAGCCGGAGCCGCACAGTTCCTCCTCGTCACGGCGCTCGGCGCCGATCCGAAATCGCGGATCTTCTATAGCAGAGTGAAGGGCGAGGTCGAAACGGCGGTGCGGCAGCTGCCCTATCTGGGCGTGCAGATCTTCCGGCCCTCGTTTCTCATGGGCAATCGCGCGGAGGGGCGACTCGCCGAGCGCATCGCCCTGCCCATCGCTCGCGTCGTGGCGCCCTTGCTCATCGGACCGCTGCGGCGCTACCGGCCTATCGACGCCGCCGACGTCGCCCGCGCCATGGTGCAGATCGCCAAGGAGGATCTGCGCGGCCCGAGCGTCTTCGAGTACGACGGCATCATAGCCGGCGCACGGTCATCGGCCCGTTCGTCGTGACGACGCGGATCGGCGCGCCGCCCGCTCCGAGCGTCGTGGAAATCCGGTCGGTGATGCGGCCATTGATCGTCACGGTGAGGGGGAACCCAACCGACATCGGACCGTTTATGGTGCCGAAGTCGATCTTGGCGTTGTAGTCCTCGGGGATGCGCAGGTCGGCGGGCCCGTTCATGGTTTCCGCGTCGAGCCCTGCCCCCTCCCAGCGCGCGCCCGTGAGCTTCACCATCAACGGACCGTTCTGGGCGCGGGCACGCACGTCGCCCGCGGTGCCCACTAAGACGAGCGGGCCGTTCTGCGTGGACAACTCCATGTGGCCTGCCACCTCCCGCACCGACAGCGGTCCATTCTCCGTGGCGATCGAGAGATCGGTGCGCCGCGGGACGTAGACGACGAAACTGACCGACCACGACTGCCGGCGTCCCACGGGCTGGGGCCCGACGGCGCGCAGCGTCGCCCCCGCTGCCTCGATACGAATCTGGCGCGCGATCGCGTCCGCATCATCGTCCCGCCGCGCGTTCACCTGGATACGCGTCACCGCAATGCTGTCCCGGTCCCAACCGACGATCTCGGCGCCACCGTTCATCCCCGGATCCACCGTCAGGGCCGTGCCGCGAGCGGTGGCCTTGAGGGCGGTCTCGCGGATCTCGCAGTGCTTCACGCCGCTGTCGCGCCACGATTCGTGGTGGCAATCGGCGAGCCACTCGTCGTCGCTGTCCTGCGCTCGTAGCGTGGTGTTCGCGATGGTCAGCGCGGCAAAGGCGAGGAACGCGGGGAATCGCACCATGGCGGGCTCCAGAAGTGGTCGGGGGACGGTAGACAGCGCTCAACCGTTCGACACTCCCTACGGTGGAAAGGTTGCACGGATTCGCCCCCCCCGTAGGTTAGGCTGCCATGACCTCCCATCCGGGTATCCCGATGATCCTGCGGCTCTGCGCGCTCGCCGTCCTCGTCTCCTCCCCCCTCGTGGCCCAAGCGGGGCGGCTCGACGCCGCGATCGACCGCGGCGCCGCCCAAGTCGAGGGAAAGGTCGTCGACTGGCGCCGCGACATCCACGCGCACCCGGAGCTGTCGAACCGCGAGGTGCGCGCCGCCCAGATCGTCGCCGACCACCTCCGCGCGCTCGGGCTCGAGGTGCGGACGGGCGTGGCGCACAACGGCGTCGTGGGCGTGTTACGCGGCGGGCGTCCCGGTCCCGTGGTCGCCTTGCGCGCCGACATGGATGCGTTGCCCGTCACCGAGGAGGTTGACGTGCCGTTCGCGTCGAAAGTGCGGGCGACGTACAACGGCCAGGACGTCGGCGTGATGCACGCCTGCGGGCACGATGCGCATACGGCGATCCTGATGGGCGTGGCCGAGGTGCTGGCGGGGATGCGACGCGATCTACCGGGGACGGTGAAGTTCATCTTCCAGCCCGCCGAAGAGGGCGTGCCGGCGGGAGAAGGCGGCGGCGCCGAGATGATGATCGCCGAGGGCGCGCTCGATGACCCGAAGCCGGGCGCGATCTTCGGCTTGCATGTCTTTCCCTACCCGGCCGGCGAGATCATGTATCGCGCGGGCGCGATCATGGCGAGCGCGGACGCCCTCCGCATCGTGGTGCGGGGCCGGCAGACGCACGGGGCGCAGCCCTGGTCCGGGATCGATCCGATCGTGGTCGCGTCGCAGATCGTGATCGGACTGCAGACGATCACGAGCCGCCAGGTGGACATCACCGCGGCGCCGGCGATCGTCACCATCGGCGCGATGAACGGCGGCGTGCGTAACAACATCATTCCCGACAGCGTCGTGATGATCGGCACGATCCGCGCCTTCGACGCCGCGATGCGGCGCGACATCTGGATGCGCGTGCGGCGCACCGCCGAGAGCATCGCGCAAAGCGCCGGGGCAGCGGCCGTCGTCACCATCGACTCCGGGCCGCCGGTCACCTACAACGATCCGGCGCTGACCGAGCGGATGGCGCCTACTCTGCGCCGCGTGGCGGGACTCGGCAAGGTCGGCATTTCGGAAGCGAAGACGACAGCCGAGGACTTCTCGCGCTATCAGGAGAAGATCCCCGGCGTCTTCTTCTTCCTCGGCATCACGCCGCCCGGGACCGACCCAAAAACGGCGGCGCCGAACCACTCGCCGCGGTTTTTCGTGGACGAAGCGGCGCTGCCGGTGGGCGTGCGGGCGTTGGCGCATCTCGCGGTGGATTATTTGACCAACAGCCAACACTAGATCAGTGGAGAGAGTTCGGCTCGACCGCTGGCTGTGGGCCGCGCGCTTCTTCAAGACGCGCGCCCTCGCCGCCGCCGCGGTCGCTGGAGGCAAAGTGCAGGTCAACGGCACACGCGCGAAACCGGCCAAGCAGCTGCAGGTGGGAGACGCGCTGCGGGTTCGGGTCGGTCCGTACGAATGGCTCGTCACTGTACGAGACCTCTCGGAGCGGCGCGGGCCCCCCAAGGCGGCGCTGGCGCTGTACGCGGAGTCCCCCGAGGGCCGTGCCGCCAGGGAACGGCTCGCGCTCCAGCACAAAATCGCGCCGGCCCCCACCTATCAGGGCAAGGGCCGGCCGACAAAGAAAGAGCGCCGCGAGATCGAGCGGCTGGAGGAGCGTTAGGACTTCACGAGATGCACGTTACCGGACCCGGTTTCGATCGAGAGCCGCCCCCGCCCGTCCCCGATCGTTCCGCTGACGTGATCCTCCTGCAGCCGCCGCACTTGGATCGTCAGCCCGCCGAGGTCGATGTCCCCGCTTCCCGTGTCCAGCTCCACTTCGGCGCTGATCGTGGGCGGGACCCTGAGCGTCACGTCCCCCGAGCCGGTCTCGACGCTGAGCGACTGGAACGTCGCGGTCAACGAGACGTCCACGTTGCCGCTCCCCGTCTCGAGCTTGAGTTCCTCTCCCTTCGCCCCGGTCACCGTAACGTCACCCGACCCGGTGTTGACCTTCAGCCCGGTCGCCTCCGCGCCCGTCAACGTGACGTTGCCGGACCCGGTGTCGAGCTTGAGCCGTCCGCCGTGCAACCCGCTCGCCGTGATGTCGCCGGAGCCGCTCTCGAGACTCACGTCCCCGCTCGCCTCGTGCACATCGATGTCGCCCGAACCGGTGTCGATCTTGAGCGTGCCGCGGGTCCGTTCGACGGATACGTCCGACGACGCGACTTGCACTTGGATCGCGCCGTCCACGTTGGTGACGAACACCTTCCCGACGCCCACGTGCAGTGCGACGCCCTTCCCCGCCGGCACACTGACCCGTAGGTCGGCGTAGGCCTCCATCCCGGGGCCGCGCCCGGTGATGCGAACCTCGCGGCCCTCGCGACGCCAGTTGCCGTTGTCGCCGAACGTGCCGTCATCGCGAACGCGCAGAGTCGTGTTCCAGCCGCGCCCCCAGTCGGGGAGGCTGATGACGTCCTCGGGATAGATGATGCGCAAGGTCTCGCGGCCGCGCAGCGGACCGCTCTGCACGTCGAGCCGGGCGGCGTCCGCCCCGCCGCGCGTGACTTGTACGGCGACGTCGCTCCCGGTGCCGGGCTCGACGCGCAACTCCCCGACGAGGTTGTAAACGGCGACGGAGTCGCCTTTCAGCACGTAACGGGCTGTCTGCGCGGCGGCTGGCGTTGCGAGCGCGGCGCAGAACACGAGGGGCAACCAGCGAGTCGTCATAGGATCTCCGGAAGGGATGGCTGACAGCGATACGAGACGCGCGCCGCGTCCGTTTCGGCGCTTCCTCGTTGGATAGCGCAACGCGCGCCAGGGTTGCAACTTTGACTCCATGGATTGGCTGATCTGGTTTCTTTCGGCCATTGTGCTCGTCGTCGCCGAGATGTTCACCCCCGGGTTCTGGTTGGCGTGCCTGGCGGTGGGGTGCGTCGCGGCGGGCCTGGTCGGACTTATCCCGTTCGCCGGCCTGACGTTGGAGACCGTGGCGTTCGCGGCGACCAGCCTGGCGAGCATGATCGGTCTGCGCCCCATCATGCTGCGCCGGTTCCAACTTGGCCCGGGGGCCGGCGTGCGGACGGGCGTCGACGCCCTCCTGGGCAAGCGCGGGGTGGTCCTGGAGCGGATCGACCCCGTGTCGCGGCTGGGCCGGGTCAAGGTGGAAGGGGAGGATTGGCGCGGGGTCTCGGTCGACGACACGCCGATCGAGGCGGGTGCGCGGGTCACGGTCATTCAAGTCGATGGCACCACTCTGGTGGTGGAAAAGGAGAGTTGAGCGATGGGTCCCGGTCTCGTGCTGGTCGGAGGTATCGCACTGCTCGTGGTGGTCACGATCGCCAAGGGCATCCGCATCGTACAACAGGCCCAAACGATGATCGTCGAGCGGTTCGGGAAGTACCACAAGACGCTGACGTCCGGGATCAACCTGATCATGCCGTGGATCGACAAGCCGCGGGCGGTGGACTGGCACCAGACCCTCGTCACCCCGGCGGGCGACAGCTACTCGCGCCGGTTCCGCACGGAGAAGATCGACCTGCGCGAGACGGTGTACGTGTTCCCGCGCCAAAACGTCATCACGAAGGACAACGTGGTCGTGGAGATCGACGCGTTGATCTATTCCCAGATCACCGACCCCGTGCGCGCGACCTACGAAATCGCGAACCTACCCGATGCGATCGAGAAGTTGACGCAGACGACGCTGCGCAACGTGATCGGGGAGATGGAGCTGGACCACGTGCTGTCGTCGCGCGACACGATCAATGCCAAGCTGCGGGCGATTCTCGACGAGGCGACGCACAAGTGGGGCGCCAAGGTCAGCCGGGTCGAGCTGAAGGACATCAATCCGCCGCGCGACATCCGCGACGCAATGGAGAAACAGATGCGCGCCGAGCGGGAACGGCGCGCGACGATCATTACGGCCGACGCCGACAAGCAGTCGCGCATCCTCCAGGCCGAGGGCATCCGGCAATCGGAGATCAACACCGCGGAAGGCGACAAGCAGGCGCGGATCCTGCACGCCGAAGCGGAAGCCTCCGCGCGCCTCAAGGTGGCCGAGGCCGAGGCACAAGCGATCGAGCGGATCACGCAGGCGATCAAGGGCACGGGCGGCGATCCGGCGCGTTACCTGATCGCGATTCGGTACATCGAAACGTTGAAGGAGATGGTGTCGGGACAGGGCAATAAAGTCGTGTATATGCCGTACGAGGCCACCGGCGTGCTTAGCTCGCTGGGCGGCATCCGCGAGATGCTGACAGGTTTACCGGAAAAGAAGGGCTGATGACGCAGCTGTCGGAAGAAGAACGGATGTTCCAGGGGGCGGTCCGGGATTTCGCCGACCATGAGATCCGCCCCCGCGTGCAAGCGATGGAGCAGGCCGCGACGCTCGATCCCACCCTCCTTCCCAAATTCTTCGAGCTGGGCCTCATGGGGATCGAGATCCCCGAGGCGCATGGAGGTGCCGGCGGCAGTCTCTTCATGACCGTGCTCGCCGTGGAGGAGCTCTCCGCCGTGGACGCCTCGGCGGCGATCTTCGTGGACGTGCAGAACACACTCGTCAACGCGCTGCTCTTGAAATGGGCGTCGGACGACGTGAAGCGCCGCTACCTCCCTCGGCTCGCCGCCGACCTCGTCGGCGCCTATGCCCTCTCCGAGGCCGGCTCGGGCTCGGACGCCTTCGGGCTGCAGACCAAAGCGACCAAGCAGGGAGACGCCTGGATCCTAGACGGCCGCAAGCTGTGGATCACGAACGGCGCGGAAGCTCACCTCTTTCTTGTGTTTGCAAATGTAGATCCAAGTAAGGGATATAAAGGCATCACGGCGTTCGCCGTCGAGCGCGGGTTCAAGGGCTTCAGCGTCGGCAAGAAAGAGGACAAGCTCGGCATCCGCGCGTCCTCCACGACTGAGCTGATCCTGGACCGTTGCGAGGTGCCCGCCGCCAATGTCGTCGGCGAGGTGGGCGTCGGCTACAAGGTCGCGATCGAGACGCTGAACACCGGGCGCATCGGCATCGGGGCGCAGATGATCGGCGTGGCGCGGGGCGCCTTGGGTGCGGCGCTCAAGTACGTGAAGGAGCGGCAGCAGTTCAACAAGCCGATCGCCGAGTTCCAGGCGGTGCAGTTCCAGCTGGCCCAGGCGGCGACGGAGCTCGAGGCGGCGCGGCTCATGGTGTACAACGCCGCGCGGCTCGAGGACGCGCGCGAGCCGTACACGAAAGAAGCCGCGATGGCAAAGCTGTTCGCTTCGCAGGTCGCCGAGCGGGTGACGTCGCTGTGCGTGGAACTCTTCGGGGGGTACGGCTATACCAAGGAGTACCCCGTGGAGAAGTTCTACCGCGATGCCAAGATCGGCACGATCTACGAGGGGACGAGCAACATGCAGCTGAATACGATTGCGAAGGTCATTCTGAAATAGAGGCGTGAACGGGCGTCGAAAGGCGTGGTGATGTATGAGACGATCAGTGCTGGCGGGTTTGTGTCTGCTCCTGTTCGGCCTCGCGCCGGTGGCGGCGCAGGGGCGGGGTCATGGGCCGAAGAAAGAGTTCGTGGTCGCGCCGGACCGCGCCATCAGTGTGACGCGCGAGGTGCTGGTCCGGCAGGGGTACGAGGTTGTGCGGATTGAGACGGTCGGAGACGACCAGGTGGTCTACTACCGCCGGGGCAACAGGGGCCGGGGAAAGGGTAAGGGCCCGCCCGCCAAAATGATCATCCGGCGCGTCCAGAACAGGATCGTGTTCGTGGACACGCCGGATGTCATCTTGGTGGACATCAACCTCAGGCTGCGGCTATAGGCTCCGCAGCACCCGCAGAATCGCGTTGGCCGCATCGACCAGCGTTTGCTCGCCCTCCGAAGACATGTGCGGCGTCTTCTGCACCTTGTCGATGAAGGACACGAGGTCGGCAATCGCGCCGGAGATGTTGCCGGCATCGATCTCGGCGATGATCGCGTTGAGCTTCACCGTCCACGAATTCGCCGTGGCCGGCGTCAGCTGGCCCGACGCCTGCAGATCCGCGACGATGTTCTTCATCTCGACCACGGCCTGCTGCGGCGTCTGCACCGCCACGGTCGCCCGCGACGTTCCGACACCGCCGTCGGCGTCCCGCACGCTGACCGTCACGGTGAACGTCCCACCCACCGTGTAGACGTGACTCAGGGAGAACGTCTGCCCCGACAGCGAGAGCGGCTGCGTGCCCGTGCCGTCCCCGTAGTCCACGGTCGCGATCCACGTGTCCGCGCCGGGATCGGTGAACGAACCGCTCGCCGCATAGCTGTCGCCGGGCAAGAGTGATGCGCCGGCGAACGCGCTCACGGCCGGGGCCACATTCTCGATCTGGGCCGTGGTCGCCGCCTGCGCCTGGAACTCGCCGTCCGACACCGTGAGCGTCACGCTGTAGGCGCCGTTGTCGGCATAGACGTGGCTCGGCGTCGCACCGCTCCCCGTCCCACCGTCGCCGAACGTCCAGCTGTACGTCAGCACATCGCCATCCGGATCCGAAGAGCCGCGACCGTCGAACGCGACGGTGCTACCCTCGTTGCCAAACACTGCCGCACCGGCGTTCGCCAGCGGCGGGTGGTTCGATACGGTCACCTGCACCTGGCCGTGCGCCGTACCGACACCACCGTCGTCGTCTGTCACCGTCACCGTCACGATGAACGTGCCCAGGACGGGATAGACGTGGCTCAAACTGAAAGTCTTTCCCGACAGGACGAGGCCTTCGACACCGGACCCGTCGCCGTAGTCGACCGTCGCCGTCCAGCTGTCGGCGCCCGGATCCACAAACGACCCCGCCGCGCGGTAGGTCTGCCCGGCGAGCTGACTACTCGACCCCAGGTCGCTCAGCGCCGGTGCGACGTTGGCGATGTCGGCCGTGGTCGTCGCGCTGCTCGTGAGTTCGCCGTCGGACACGCTCAGGGTCACCGTATACGTGCCGTTATCGGCGTAGACGTGGCTCGGGGCCGGGCCCCCCACGGGGGCCGAGCCGTCACCGAAGTCCCAGGTCAGCGTCAGGGCGTCTCCATCTGGATCGGACGAGGCCCGGCCGTCGAACCCAACGCTGCCGCCCTCGCTGCCCCGCGCGACGGGACCGGCGTTCGCCACGGGCGCCCGGTTCGTGACCGTGACCTGTGCCTCCGCCGTGCCGACACCGCCGTCGTCATCCCGTACCGCTACCGCGACGCTGAACGTCCCCGCCGCCGAGTAGACGTGACTGAGGTTGAACGACTTGCCGGATAGCGCGAGTGACTGCACGCCCGAGCCATCGCCGTAGTCGACCGTCGCCGTCCAGACGTCTACGCCCGGATCGACAAACGATCCAATGAGCAGGAACGCCTCGTTCTTGAAGATCGCGCCGCTCCCAAGGTCGCTCACCACGGGCGCCACGTTGGCGATCTCGGCCGTGGTGGTCGCCGTGGCGATCAGGGCGCCATCGAACACGTTGAGCGTCACGACGTAGCTGCCGTTGTCGGCATAGACGTGACTCGGTGTCACACCACCCACCGGGGGCGAGCCGTCACCGAAGTCCCAGGTGAGCGTGAGCGGATCGCCGTCGGCATCGCTCGAGGCGCTGCCGTTGAACGAGACCGCACTGCCCTCATCGCCGTGAGCGGCCGGCCCGGCGTTCGCCACGGGGGCGTGGTCGGAGACGGTGACGTGCGCCTGCGCGGTCCCCACGCCGGCGTCGTCGTCGGTCACGGTCACCGTGGCCGTGTACGACCCGGCGACGGCGTAGACGTGGCTCAAGTGGAACGTCATGCCGACCAGCGCGAGCGGCTCGGCGCTCGAGCCGTCGCCGTAGTCGACGCTGGCCGTCCAGGTGTCCGCGCCCGGGTCGGCGAACGCGCCATCGCGCGCGAAGGTCTCGCCGCGCAGCAGCGCGGCCGTGCCGAGGTCGCCCACGGCAGGAACGACGTTGGCGATCTCCGCCCGCGTGGTCGCCGTGCTGGTGGAGTTGCCATCCGACACCGTGAGCATGACCGCGTAGCTGCCGTTGTCCGCGTAGGTATGGGTCACAGTCGGGCCCGAGCCCACCGCGCCATCACCAAAGTCCCAGGCGTAGGTAAGCGCGTCGCCGTCCGGATCGGACGAGCCGCGGCCGTCGAAGTTGACGGCGGAGCCTTCGTTCGCGGCCGCAACGGGGGGCTGCACATCGGCGATGGGCGCGTGATTGGGCGTGAACAGCTCGGCCGATCCCGTTCGTCAACAACGTCGCCGTGAAGTCCTGGCGTGCGGTGACCAGCGTGCCTGCCGGATTGAAGACGCCCGTGGCCGGATCGTAGATCTCGGCGCTGCCCAGGACGGCGCTGCTTTGCCGGCCGCCTGCGACGAGTACGCGCCCGTCGGACAGGAGCATCATCTGATGGCGCCAGCGTCCGGCGGCGAGGCTGCCCGTCGCCGTCCACAAGCCGCTCGCGGGATCGTAAATCTCCGCGCTTTGCAGGAACGCGATATCGCAACCCGATTTGTTGCAGCGGTTCAGGCCGCCCGCGGCCAGCACGCGGCCGTCCGGGAGCAGCGTCATGAAGTTGGCCGCGCTCATGTCGTCGAACGCCCACATGCGCGGATCGTGCATGCTGCCTGTCAGCGTCCACGCGCCCGTCGCCGGATCATAGACCTCGGCGGAGGCGAGGGACGGGAAGGGACTGGCGCCGGCGCCGCCCGCGACGAGCAGGCGCCCATCGGGGAGCAGCACATCGCGCCGGTCGCCGTCCACACCCCCGTCGCCGGATTGTAGACGTCCGCATTGGCATACACGACGCCGCAGCGGCTGCTGCCGCCCGCGAAGAGCACGCGGCCATCCGCCAGGGCCACGGCGAGCCCCGAGGTGCGGGACTGGGTCAGGTTACCTGTGAGGGTCCATGCGCCGGTCGCGGGATCGTAGATCTCGGTCGAGTTGCCGGCCGGCGGATCGGCACAGGCCTGGTTGAAGCGCGCGCCACCCGCCACGATGACGCGGCCGTTGGGCAGCGGCGCGGCGGCGAGTCCGATGCGCTCCCAGGCCATGCTGCCGGTCACGCTCCATGTACCCGTCGTGGGGTCGTACAGCTCGGCGGTCTTGAGGCCGGAGATCCCGCTGATACCACCCGCGACCAGCACGCGCCCGTCGGATAGGCGCATCGCGACGTGGGCGAAACGCCCGTTCACGGCGCTCCCGGTCCCGCCGAACGCGCTGGTGCTGAGCGAGGGCGCGCCGGGCACCGGGCCCGTGACGGATGGCCCGTGCTCGCAGCTCGCGACGGAGAGGACCGACAGGACCAACAGGGCGCGCCTGACTTGCCGTGAGCCGAACATAGACCCGCTCCAGAAGTGGGTGCTTGTGTGCGTGCTCTACTATGGGCGCAGCGTCATCATCGAGCAACGAGGAGCGAGTCGCAGTGACACTCCTCACGGGGGAGGAGGAGTTGAAGCTGGCGAATTGGGGTTAGACGGCGTCGGGAGGGTGTGCTTGGCGTGACGGGGGTCACCCCCGGAACGAGCTGCGTCGAAGCGGCGCTTAGTGCGAGAAGTATCGCATAACCGTCAACGCGCTCTGGTGCGGCACGTAGACCTTGCCCGTCACCGGGTTCACGGCCGTGCTCTGCGGCGTGTCGGAGATCGACGTACCAACGATGATGAAGCGGTACTGGTTCGACACGCCGTCGATCTCGTACACGAGCGTGTTATTCGAGTGTGCGACGTAGATCTTGTTGCGCGCCTCGTTCACGCTCAGCCCCTGGGCGGAATTCGCTCCGAGGAACACGGCGGTGAACACCGAGTCCACCCCGGGCGTGCCGTCGATCACCTTGATCTCGTTGGCGCTGCCGACGTAGACGCGGTTGGTAAGCGTGTTCACGGCAACGCCACCCAAGTTGAAGCCGAGGTTCCCCATAGAGTCAACGACGGCCTTCGCCACGAGGTCCACGACGGCGAGGGAATCGTTGCGCATGATGACGAAGGCTCGGCCGCTTGCGGCGCTGACCGCGACGGCGCCCGGTGCGGACGTGCCCCGCAGGCGAACGGTGTCGGTCGTGACGACGGCGTCCGTGCTCCCGTCGATCGTTGAGAGGAACGGCACATCCGCTCCGGCGACGTTGATGAGCGAGCCGACGTAGACGAGGTTCTTGACGGTATCAACGGCGATGCCACCGGTGTTCTTGCCCACCGCGATCGTCGTGATCACGCTGCGACTGACGCCGTCGATGATCGTGACGGTGCCGTCCGCGCTGTTAGACACATAGACCTTGCCGGTGCGCGGGTTGGCGGCCACGCTGGCGGCCCCGGATCCCACCGGAATCGTCGCGATCAGCGCGTCCCCGACGCCGTCGAACACCGCCAGAGTGCCTGACAGACCGACGACGTAGGCCTGGTTAAGCACGGGATCCACCGCGGAGCCCTGGGGCGCGCCGGGCACGCCGGACCGCTGGAGGAAGATCGGGTTGTAGAGCACCCCGCTCCCGAAGAGCGTATCGCCCGGCGCACGCTCCGCGAACGCCGTAAGAACGCTGGCGTCCCGCGGGTAGCTGGGATACACGCTGTCGAGCCGCACCCGGACCGAGTTCGCTGACGGGAAGTCGATGATCGTCAGGTACGGACCCGTCGGCGGGTCGAGGCGCCAGCCGACCGCCCCCGGCATGGGCGCGCCGCCCTGATCCGTCGCGGTCGCCGAGAACGTCACCGTGTCGCCCAGCCCGGCGCTGATCGTGTCGGGCGTGACGGCGATGTTCGCGACCACCTGGTTCACCGTGATCGCGAGCGTATCGCGGGCCGGCACAAGCAACGGGCCTAACGTCTGCTGCACGATGATCGTGTCTGCCCCGTTGGCGTGCGCCGTGATGTCGGCAAACTCGTTCATCGGCCCGTACGTCGAGTCCGAGACGGCCGTGCCCGAGTTCGTCCACGAGAAGTGGTAGGCCGGATCGGGCGGCAACGGCGAGCCGGCAGAGTCGATCAGGAACGCGGCGAACGTGCGACGGCACAGGATGTTGTACGGCCCACCGACCGGACACAGCGAGCCATAGACCGCCGTATCCGCGCTCAACCGCATCCCCGCTGCTACGACCCCCATGTTGATCAGCACCGAATCCTCGACTGTGCCGGTGCCGGTCAGGAAGGTGCCGTGCAGTTGGAAGCTCGATGGCGTCGAGACCGTCGGATGGAAGAAGACGGTGTCGGACTTCACGGAGTCCACAAGGCCGTAATTCCGGAATCCCGTGTTGGCCGGGACGTCCGTGAAGAAGAATCCGGTCTGCGGCGCCGTGACGTTACCGTATACATCGTGGGCGTTCGTCACCAGCGCCGCCGGCCGCAGGCTGCTCGTGAACGAGACGCTGTTGCTGTCAGCCGCTACCAGGCCTGCCGTATGGTCCTGGAGCAGTTGGAAGTCGACCGACACCGTCGGGCCGGGCTGCAGGAACGCCGGCCATGTCACGGGCGAGCCGATGAGGCCGGCCACCGTCGCCTGCACGAATTGCAGATTCGCCGCTGTCGTCGTTTGCCACACGCCTCCCGCGCGGCCGCCGAGATCCGTGGGCAGTCCAGGGTGATTGAACGAACCGCTCGACGTGCCCCAACCAATCGTGACTCCCGCGACGCCGCGCCCTTCGGCGTCGAGCACGCGGGCGCGGATCGAGTCGGGATCGCCCACCGGGCTCTGTATCGCCGGAATGCCCGCCAGCACGGTATCCGTGGCTGGGACGATCCGCGCAGCGGGACCCACCGGAAAATGCGGCCCAGGCAGCGAGTCGAACCGCACCGCGTTGAACCAGAGCGAGCCTCGGCCCGTGGAGTCGTTGAACTCGAACCCTCTCTCCATCGCGGTCTGAATGATCTGACCGTTGTAGTGGTACAGGTCGGAGCCGTGGATCGAGAGCAACAACGGCGATAGGCTCTTGATCATCGGCGAGAACGGGTTCTCGTAGAACTGGCTGCTCTGGACCGTCAGCGGGCTTTGCGCCACGTCTTTGACGTCCAACGCCATGGTGCGCGACCGCCGGATGATGACCGAGTCGAGCGTGAGCGCGCTCGTCGAAGCATTCGAGTATCGCACCGCACCGACGAGAATCGGGCCGCAATCGATGAGCCCGCACGGCACGGTGCCGCCCGCGGACTCGACGATCAGATTGGTGACGGTCGACGGCGACAGATTCGCGAACTCGAGCCCGAGCCAGCCTAAGCCTCCGGGCTTCACCGTGAACAGAATCGGCGCACCAGGGGTCCCCAAGGCATGCAGTGCCGACGGCGAGCCACCCCCGATCGTCAGGCTCGCGAGATCGTCGAACACCACCGTATCGCCCGCCAGCACCGTGAACG
>WNFM01321160.1_pt3 | contig 13979 bp, 13 predicted proteins | sample 5400271 | NCBI WGS metagenome assembly WNFM01 (sample SAMN13153352, study PRJNA577476) | soil metagenome | isolation source: 60 cm saprolite on Douglas fir-dominated hillslope | place: USA:California | collected 2013-09-17 | reverse complement strand
GAATCGATCGAATCCACGTCGCCATTGTCCTTCAACTGGTCCCGCGCGGCCTGAGTCTCGTCGGCCCCGTCAAAGGAGAGCCGGTAAGCGTTCAAACCGTCCACTCGCCCGGTGACCTTGGCGCCCAACTTCTTCGCCAAATCATCAATCTTCGCCCCCTTCTTCATCGTAACGATCAGTTCGTTCGGAATCGGCTTGGCGGTTGAGTTGGTTTTTGGTTCGGGCGGGTGAATCAGTTGTGTCGCCTCTTGCAAGGAGGTGTGAAAGACGAATAGTCTGGACGGTCCATTGCTCTGCGGGAGCAAGGCAAAACTCAAGTCGCTCAGCAACAATCCCAGCGCCTCGCCGGGCGAGCGGTCCTTGAACTTGGTGGAAACTTTCTTCTTCGTGTCCGGTTCGACGAAAATCTGCCAGCCAGTGGCGCGCGCGATCGACTCCAGGACTTTGGGCAGGTCCCAGGAGGAGATCTCGGCGCTGACCTTCTTTTCGCCCTGTTTCCAGGACAAAGAATCGGCTGCGGACGCAGAAGGAATGGCGACAAAGCAGAGCAGCACTCCGAGAGGGAGGATTCGCCACAAAAAGCGCTGCGACACATTCATAGGATCCAATATAGCAGAATTAAACCCCGTGGCGAGGGAAAGGTTGCAACAAGGAAATCACGGCAGCGGCACCACGCGGAAGAATCGCTGAGATTCTCCGGCCAGAACTTTGTTGGTGATGCAAGCCGTTGCGCCGCCCCCGGAGATCGGCGGACCCAGATTGCTCCAGATGTTGGTGGTGAGTGAGGATCGGTATTGCACTTGATAAACCCGGTTCGATGCAGCCTTCCAACAAACCTCGACTTCACTGCAACGGACGGTCGCAGGAGGGATCAACACGGCCACCACATTGGTGTGCCGGAATTGGAGAGGTTCACTCCGCTTGCTGGCCCGCCTTGGGCGGAAGCAGATCCCGTGGCGAAAAGGATCGCCGAGACTAACGCGAACAAATGTGCTCGATTTTTCAACATAAGTGCCTCCGATCAATTTTCCACGCCGAGGCCCCAAAAGGGCCTGAACGGTCTGTTATATCGATATCTGCTACGCGGATTGGACCCGTCAAGCGTGAAAATGGAAAAATTCGAATTAGCCTGTGATCCTGCGATCCTGTGATTGTTTTTGGAGCCGCTTCGGAAAGCGAACCTCTGTGGCCCTCAGCGAAAGACTCTGCGTCCTCCGCGGTAAAGAGCCCATGTTCAACGCAAAGGGCGCAGAGTCTTTCGCAGAGGGCCGCGGAGGAATATCGAATAGAGGACTTCAGGGCAGGTTACCTTGAGCTTTCACGGGGTGGGCCGGTCCGGGATTTCCGGTATTCTTCCTCCAGCATAGCGTACCAGACGGTGTTGACCCATTCAGCGTTCACAAAACGGTCCTTCAAAAACTCTCCTTCCCGCCTCATCCCCACCTTCTCGAACAGGCCGCACTTCGCCGCGTCCCTGCTATCAACCCAGGCAGTCACCCGGTGCAATCCGATTCCATCAAAGCAGAACTCCAGTAGCGCATTCATCGCCTCCGTGTCGAATCCCTGCCCTTGGAACCCCTGGTTCAGGTCAATCGAGACCAGTGACTGCAGCCGGGCCCTCTCGTTGAAATTTAAATAAAGGACTCCGATGACTTTGCGGCCGGGTTGGAGCTCAATCCCCAAATTGAACCAGTCATTTGGCGCTGTGATTTTAGCGTATTGTTGCTTTTCGAGCCAGGCCTGGACCTGCTCCTCTCCCTGCGGTACGATCTCATCATACTCGAATAGCCGTTCGTCCGACATGAATTCCAGAATATCCTTCCAATCTGCCGCCACGAGCCGTCTCAGAATCAACCTCGGCGTGACAATCGGTAAGGGAATCTTCCCCGCGAACTCGCTGGTTTCGCGTGGCACGATCAGACTTTCCGTGCAGTTGGGACATTCCGCGGCGTGGCCGGCCACGTCGTCTCGGAACGAAACCGCTTCCCCGCAATAAGGACACTTGCAATCGATGAAGTTCTCGTCCGTCGCCATGTCCCCCAGTTTGCCGTTTCCGTGGCGCTTTTCAAGACTCCGCTGATTGGATTAGTCAGCCACGAGTACGAGGAACGATGTGCGCGTGGCTTTCACTTGCCGCCGCTCTTAAGCTTGGCCTCGATTTGCGCCCTCAATTCCTCTGTACGCTTCTGGCCTTCCGCGACTTCCTTGGCTGACATCGTGTCCGCTAAGGCGTCGCGATGCTTCGCCGCCGTTTCGGATTTCGAGGCAGCTAAACTATGCCACGCATACGATTCCACTCGATCCTTCTTCACGCCTTCACCCTCGTGGTATCGCTCGCCCAGAAAATCTTGAGCCTCGGCAACATTCTGCTCGGCGGCCTTGCGTGCCCACCTCACGGCCTCGGCGTAATCCTTCTCCACTCCTTGGCCGTCGTAGTAGCAGAGGCCCAAATTGTATTCAGCCTCTGCGACATTCTGCTCCGCGGACTTGCGAAGCCACTTCACCGCTTCCTTGTCGTTCTTCTCCACTCCTCGGCCCTTCGTGTAACAGACCCCCAAATTATTTTGAGCTTCGGCCTCATTCTGTTCCGCGGCCTTGCGAAACCATTTCGCCGCCTCCGCGTAGTCCTTCTCGAGGCCGTGGCCATCCCTGTAGCAGACACCCAGATTGTTTTGAGATGGTGCGTAGTTCTGCTCCGCGGCTTTGCGGAACCACTTGACCGCTTCGGCGTGATCCTTCTCCACACCTTGCCCCTCGTAATAGCATGTGCCTAGCTGGCCTTGAGCCGCGGCGTGATGCTCCTCCGCTGCCTTGCGAAACCACTTCACCGCTTCCGCGTAATCCTTCTTTATGCCAAGGCCCTCGTAATAGCACTCACCCAGATTGGATTGAGCTTCGGCGTAATCCTGCTCGGCGGCCTTGCGATACCACTTCACGGCTTGCCCATAATCCCTTTCCACCCCTTGACCTTCGTGGTAGCAGACGCCCAGATTGGATTGACCCTCGGCGTGATTTTGCTCCGCAGCCTTGCGATACCACTACACCGCCTCCCCATAATCCTTCTCAATGCCGAGGCCCTCGTGATAACATTGACCCAGATTGTATTGAGCCTCGGCGTGATTCTGCTCCGCGGCTTTGCGAAGCCACTTCACCGCTTGCCCGTAATCCTTCTCCACGCCTTGGCCTTCGTAATAGCACCCGCCCAGATGGGCTTGAGCCTCGGCGTGATCCTGCTCCGCGGCCTTGCGAAACCACTTCACCGCTTCCTCAAAGTCCTTCTCCACACCTAGGCCCTTGTGGTAGCAGTCCCCCAGAGCGTCTTGAGCCTCGGCGACGTTCTGTTCCGCTGCTTTGCGATACCACTTCACGGCTTCCCTGTAATCCTTCTCCACGCCCTGGCCTTGGTAGTAGCAGTAGGCCAGGCTGGTTTGCGCCTCGGCGTAATTCTGGTCCGCCGACTTTCGAAACCACCTCGCTGCTTCAGCATAATCCTTCTCCACTCCTTGACCTTCGTGGTAAAAGCGGCCCATATTGTTTTCAGCCCCAGCGTCGTTCTGCTCCGCTGCTTTGTGATACCACTTCACGGCTTCCCTGTAATCCTTCTCCACGCCTTGGCCCGCGTGGTAGCATACCCCCAGATGGCCTTGAGCCGAGGCGTAATTCTGCTCGGCGGCCTTGCGATACCACTTCACGGCCTCCTGATAGTCCTTCTCGATGCCGATGCCCTCGTGATAGCACTCACCCAGATTGTATTGAGCCTTGGCGAAACCCTGCTCGGCGGCCTTGCGGTACCAGGTCACCGCTTCCTTAGAGTCCTTCTCCACCCCTTGGCTATTGAGGTAGCAGTAGGCGAGATGGCTTTGCGCCGAGGCGTCATTCTGCTCCGCCGACTTGCGAAACCACCGCACAGCTTCCGCGTAGTCCTTCTCCACGCCTTGGCCTTCGTGGTAACACAGCCGAAGCTGGTCTTGAGCCGCCGCGTCACCTTTCTCGGCCTTGACCATGTATTCCAGGAATTGCTTGCGGAATTCTTCGCTTTTCTGCGCGCAGGCGCAGGGCAGGCTCAATCCAGCCGAACAGTAAACTGCGGCGAGGGCGCCGATAAGGAATCGGTCTTTCATCTGTTTCGCTTTCCAGAGGGAGACGAGCCACAGCACGCGGGGTGGGCTAGTCGAGCTAAACTGTTTTAGCTGCGGCTGCGGACTTCTTTGCTCTTCCCAGTTCATCGCGCTGTTCCGGCTTTTGCTTTCCAAAATGTTTGACCACTGAATTCCAGTAGTTTTCTTTCTGACAGATCTACCGCTTTTTTGCAAGAAGGGTTGTCGGGCTGCAAACCTCCAAGAAAGAGCAGCCAGTCCCGAAACCGTTGCCAGTGCCCGAAAAAGCGGAAGCTTAATGAGAGCCCCAGCGACTGTGTCGAAGCACGCAATGTCGAAGGACGCAGGCAACCGCGCCAACAAGCATCAACACAGCGATTGACGGTTCGGGGACGATGACAATCCCCTCGGGGGTCACCAGGCCGGTGACGAGTTGGGCGTTCACGGTGTCTCCCGAAGTCGTGTATTCGCCAATCGAGCCTGCACCGCCCTCGGACAAGTACAAGTGCCCATTCCCGGCCACGGTCAGGCCGTGCGGACCATTCAGACCGGAGATCAGCGCGGCCTTGACCACGGTTCCCGAAGTGGTGTACTCACCGACCGTGCCCGTGCCTCGATTCGCCACGAACAGATTGCCCAGTCCGTCCAAGGCGATTCCTTGCGGGTTGTGCAACCCCGAGATCAAGGCCGGGTTCACAAGCGCTCCAGCAGTCGTGTATTCGGCAATGCTCCCGTTGATGCCGTCGGTCACGAAAATATGTCCAAGACCGTCCAGTGCCAGGCTGGTCGGACTTTGCAACCCGGTGATGAGAAAAGGAGCCACGCCAGCTCCTGAAGTCGTGTATTCGCCAATCGTGCCGTTTCCGCTCAGAGGCCCCAGGCTGGAGACGAAGAGGTGGCCGTTTCCATCCAACGCCAAATTCCACGGGTCGATCAACCCCGAAATCAAGGCGGGGTCAACGACTCCGCCTGAAGTTGTGTATTCCCCGACACTCGTGCCGTTGCCGTTCGCCACGAACAGGTGGCCGCTTCCATCCGAGGCCAGGCCAACCGGGGTGGTCAAGCCGGAAACCAAGGAGGCATTCAGAGGCGACCCTGAGAGACTGTATTCCCCGATTTTGCCGCTGGCGAAATCCGCCACGAAGATTTGTCCGTTCGGCAGCACCACTTTGGGCGTTTGACAGCGGCCAGGCTGGCATTGGAGAGCGAGCAGCAGGGAAAGGCTCAGGGGGATTTGGCGGTGAAGTGATTTCATGATGGGCTTCATATAAGACTATGGGTTAGTGAATGTTCTATTAGGAGATGGCCTGTCGCGCGGGGAAACCGACAAGAAAGTGCGCTCTCTCAATTCCCGGCCAGCACCAGGGTGGGAAGCACGAAAAGGCCGCGATTGTCCGCGCCGTAAAGGTGGGAGCGGATGGCCGCAGCCAGAGCGGGTTTTGCTTCGACCAGCGCCTTCAAACCGTCCTTCCAGGTTGCGCCTCGCGAGAGCGGTTCCCGGAGCGAAGCAAAAACTTCGGCGCTCTGGCGGGCATCGAGGTTCAGGTTCTCGATCAGTTCCACGGCGAGGAATTCCGTCATGGCCAGGCGTTCTGCGCCCGGCTTCAACAGCGTGCCCAGTTCCGAACTGATGCGCGTGGTTTCAGACAGAACAAACGCCGTGATCTGCTGGTATTCGGCAGCGCGCGGATCGTTCTGCGCCGGAGGCCGGGGAAAGTTGACGATGAGGAAAGCCGCGCGTTGCACGACCTGCGCCCAGGCTCGGCCAAGGGATTCAATGCGCGGCTCGGAAACTCGGAATGGGGGAGGCTTGGGACGGATGCGGGCGAACATTAACGTGCCGCCCGTCACCAGTGACAAAATCAAAGCAAGCGTCAACCCAGTATGCGCAAACTGCCGAAACAGGGCCTGCCTGAGAAACCGCTCGGCCAGCACAAGAGCTTTGGACCCGGCCACAGGAGTTTTCAGAGCGGCTTGCACGATCGTGAACGGCGTTTGCACCAAGGAGAGCCCGGCAGCGGAGACAACATCCGCTGTTAAAATGGCTGGAATCGCCACGCCGCTCACCTTCACGCCTCGCCGTTGGAGAAAGGAGCGCATCTTTTCGAGGCCGCGCGCAACGCGCTTCTGGGCAGCGTCTTCGCTGATGCGTTGACCCTCGCCAATCTCGCGGAAACTGCGGTCCTCGAAGAAACGCGCGATCACACAAGCCTGTTCGGCGCTGGAGAGCGCAAAAAGGGCCTCGTCCACCAGCGGCACGGCGTCGGTCCATCCGGGTTCCCATCCGGACGCTTTTTCCAACTCGGCGAGCGCGCTCGCTTCCTGTTCTCTCTGAAGCCGCCTCTTCATCTGTTTCAAAGCATCGCGCGCCACGAAATTCGTTGTGCGCAATAACCATCCGCTCAGCACCACCTCGCGCGAGAGTTTTGGCGCTTTGCGGGCAAAGATGATGAAGACGGACTGAGCGACATCCTCCGCCAGGTGCGCGTCATTCAAACGGCGGAGGGCAGCCGAAAACACCATGGGGAAGAATCTCTGGACCATGCTCGTAAAGGCATCTTCATCGCCCTTCGCATACGCAGCCACAAGCTGCCAGTCATTCATTCTTATGATAATGGCCGCCCAGCGGCAGAAAACCGACAGAAAAGCGACTATCTGCTGCGGCATTTGGCGGCGGTTCGGCCCGGCGCTCGGAAAGACGAGTTCCACGAGTCCCCATTTTCTCATGCGCTGGCTCTGAACCAGGCTTGCAACTCAGCAAGGTCCTCTTATTTTGAAATTCCCATTCTTTCCTCTGCGACCTCTGCGAAAGACTCTGCGGCCTCTGCGTTTGATCCCGATTTTTAACGCAGAGGACGCAGAGTCTTTCGCGGAGGTCGCAGAGGCGAGTAGGGAGAGAGGACTTCAAGCAGAAGATCAGCCCCCTCATCTCCTGGCCGCTGCGGCCGGCTCCCGTCCTCTAAACTCTGCCGGCCGGGTTCCTGGGATCGGCTGCGTAGTTGCAGTCCAACACAATCGATTCACCACAGGAGCATCGCACCTGGATCTGCGTGATCAGATCACCATCGCGTTTGAAGCTGATTTGGGGGGATGGGCCCGCATGGGCCGGGGCGGAACAAGGGGATGGCGGTTCGGGGACGGACGGAGCGGTCGGGCCGGAGCCGAGCGGAGTGAAGACTGGCGCTGGCGCCGGCCGGTGTTCAGCCACGGAATCGGAACGAGACATAGTGGCGGCGGCGGGTTTGGACGGCGAGAGGAGAGGCACGAACTGGTTTCCCATAGGCAACATTATTTGGGGGATTTGTCGCCCTGCACACGCAGGAGCAGGGTGATGCGCCGGTTGACGGCGCTCTCCGGTGGATAACCGGGCAGCGGGTTCGTGTCGGCAAAACCCGCCACCTTCTTGACCTGGCCGGTTTCGACGCCGTGTTCGAGCAGCTTGCGCCGCCCGGCGTTGGCGCGGTCCGCGGAGAGCTCCCAACTGCCGTATTCTTTGCGGTCAAATGGATGGCCCCGCTCGGTGTGTCCTTCGAGCTCGACGGAGAAACTTTTCACCCGGGAAATCTCCCAGGCCAGGGTGGTCAGAATCCAGATGCCGTAATCGGTCAGCTTGTCAGAGTTGTCCTGGAAAATGGGCTTGCGGGCCCGATCAAAGACGTTGATGCGCAATCCCTCGGCGGTGAGATTGAATTTGACGGACTCTTCATCCTCTGGCACGTCCGGCTTTTGAAGCGACTTGGCCAAGTCGCTTTGGAGCCGACGCAGCATGGCCACCTCCATCGCCGACGCGGTGGCATTGTCGTACTTGCCGGAAGTTCCTTTGCCGGTGTCCTGCTGCTTGGTCGGCATGATGCCGGCGGATTCCTTGGTCAAGGACATGAAGGGGTTGCGGAAGGCGCGCTCGACGGCTTCCTTTATTTTCTGGTCCTGCGCCGCCAGCCACAGCACCAGGAAAAGGGCCATCATGGCGGTGACGAAATCCGCGTAAGCGACTTTCCAGGCTCCGCCGTGATGACCGCCTTTTTTACTCATGGCAGTGGATCCGACAGATCGGCCGGATCGGACAAATAGCTCTCATGCGCGTCAGGCCTTCGGGGCGTTGAGGGCCTTGAGCATGGCTTCGAGGGCGTCGGCGGTCGGGCGGACGTCGCTGCTCAGGCCGCGGCGGGCGACCTCGACCGCCATAATGGGCGCCATGCCGTTGGCGAAACTGATGATCGAGGCAGCGATGCAGCGAGTGAAAGCCATCTCCGAGGCGCAGATGAATTCCATGTTCACCGCCAGCGGGTTCATGAAGCCGTAGGAAAGAAAGATGCCGAGAAAGGTGCCGACGAGCGCGGCGGCGACCTTGTGCCCGATTTCTTCGATCGGTCCGGAAATGGCCGCCATGGTAATGACGATGCCGAGCACGGCGGCGACGATTCCGAAACCGGGCATGGCGTCGGCCGCTTTGGTCAGCACGCTAATGGGCGCGTGGTGCTCGATTTCCATGGTGTCCATTTCCACGTCCATCAGGACCCGAAGCTGGTCCGGCTTGATTTTGCCATCGATGATGGGACGCAGGCCGTTGCAGAGGAAGGCGACGGCATGATGGTTTTTGATGAAGCCCGGGTATTTTTGGAAGATGCTGCTGCCCTCGGGATTCATGACGTGCTCTTCCAGCGCGATCATGCCGTTGCGCCTGCCCAGCAGGAACAGCTCGTAAAGGGCCTTGAGCAAATCCTCGTAAGCAGCGCGGTTGTAGGGCGCCCCTTTGATCGAGAGCATGGTCAATTTGGCCATGTCGATCAGCACTTTCTTGGGGGACATGATGACGAGGGAGCCGAGCGCGGCGCCGGCGATCATGATCAATTCCGAGAGGTGCAACAAGGCAGGGACGTGCCCTCCCCCCATGATAAAACCGCCGATAACGGAAGCGACGACAATGAATGAGCCGATGAATACGATCATGCGCGTGTGAGAGTCACGATGGATTTAGGAAAACCGCTTTCGCCCCTGCGCTCGCTTGCCGCCGCGCCAGCCGACTCGTGCTGCTCGAGATGGGATTTGATGGCCAGGATCGCTTTGGCATGCATCTGACATATATGGGACTCGCAAAAGCCAAAAGCCTCAGCGATTTCGCGGAGTCGAAGGCCCTCGTAATAATAGAGCGCGAGGATTTTCCGCTGGGTTTCCGGCAGTTGCTTGATCCGATCCGCAACCAGCCGCGCCAACTCCGCCCGTGACACCTTCTCGAAGGGGCCATCCTGGGCCTCGTCAGCCAACACTTCGTGCTCGGTGGCATCACTGTCACCGTCCTGGTTGAAGGAAACCGCATCGAGGCAGAGAAAAGCCGCCGGACGAACCTCTTCCAGCCACTGCTCATATTCCGAGACCGGAATCTTCAGGGCGGCGGCCACTTCCTCATCGGCGGGAATGGTTCCGGTCTTGCGCTCCAGCTCCCTCATGGCTTCCTGAATTCTTCGAGCTTTGAGATGGATCGAGCGCGGCACCCAATCCATCCTCCGCAATTCGTCGAGGACGGCTCCACGAATTCGCACACGGGCGTAGGGTTCAAAGGCGGTCCCGAGGCCGGGATTGAATTGGCGCACGGCGTGGAGCAATCCCACCAGCCCGGCGCTGTATAAATCATCGCCATTGACGTGCGGGGGCAGCGTGATGGCCAGCCGGCCCACTACGGTTTTGACGAGGGGCAGATACTTTTTAACCAGTTCATCCTCGCTGGAATCACCGGGACCGGTGGAGTGGTACTTTTGCCACAAATCGTTCGGGTTGGGCTTGGATTCCAGGAATCCTGGCCTCGCATCGGCACAATTGTCCGGCATCGATCTCATGCCTGGCGCTTTCCTCCTGCCGAGGATGCCGCCGCGTCTCTGGCTTCAACGGAGAGGCGCTCGCGCTGTGCGTTCCGCAGGCTTTGCATCCAGATTCGAGCCCACCATCGCAATAATATGCCCGACAGGACTGTGGCGATACTGGCCCGCCAAATCACCGCCGGCCAGGCGCTGCCCTGGGCCAGCCCGAACGAAATGCCGATCAGGAACCCGATCAAACCGCCTAAAATCATCCACGACCTCATAACCAGGGTGCTTCTTCAGCAAGTGCTTTGCCAGCGGGGTCCGGCAGGAGGGATGTTTTTAGCTCTTTCCTCATTCCAGGCAAGGGATGACGCCCACATTCTGAACATCCAAACGGGGCGGCAGTTCTGCATAGGAAAGAACAGCCAGATCGCTGAACGTGGATTCAAAGAACCGGCGGAAGGCGAGGCGGATTGCAGGCGCGCACAAGACCACCGGAGGCTGGCCGGCCGCCAGCATTTGCTGGATGAATCGGGAAAGCCCCTCCATCAGGTGCCGCGCCAGCTTCGGCTCCAGGGTAAGGGCGATTTCGGTGGCGGATTGCCGGAGGCCCTGCGTGATTTGCTGTTCCAGCCGCGGATCGAGGGTGATGGCCCGCAGCTTGCCGTTATCGACCTGATAGGGCTTGGCAAGCTGGGGACCCACCGCGCGGCGGGCGTATTCGGAAAGTTCATCGGGATTCTTCGAAACCCCCGCATAGTCGCTGACCTTTTCCAAAATGCCGGCCAGGTTGCGGATGGCGATGCCTTCGGCGAGGAGATTTTGAAGAATCCGCTGGACCTGGCCCACATTCAATTGGGTGGGGATCAATTCGTTGACGACGGTGGGGTGAGTCTGCTTGAGATTGTCCAACAGCACCTGGACATCCTGCCGGCTGAGAATTTCCGGGCAATGCCGCTTGACCGTTTCGGAGAGGTGCGTCACCAGCACGGAGGCGGCATCCACCAGGGTGTAGCCGCTGACCTCGGCGTTTTTCCGTTCCACCTCGGTAATCCAGGTGGCGGGCAGACCGAAGACCGGCTCAACCGTGGCCGCGCCTTTGAGGGTTGTTTTGCTGTTCGTCGCGTTCATGGCCAGCCAGTGGCCGGGCATCAAAACACCCTTGGCGATGGGGTTGCCTTTGAGAAGAAATCGGTACTCGTTGGGCCCAAGCTGCAAATTGTCCCGCAAGCGGATAGGCGGGATGATCAAGCCCATTTCCTGGGCAAACGTGCGGCGGATGCCGGTGACCCGTTCCAGCAGGTCCCCGCCCTTGCGGGTATCGGCCAGACAAACCAGCCCGTAACCCAGCTCGATTTGCAGGGCGTCCAATGACAGCAAACTCTCGAGCTTTTCGCCGACCGAAGGGGCGGAGGTCGAGGGAGACGTTTGCGAGGCTGGTTTGCCGTCTTTGCCCACGGAACCGGCCGCGCCTTCCCAGGCGAGTTCCGGAGGAGGGGCATTCTTGTGCAACCAATAGGCCATGAGTCCAGTGCCGCCCCCCAGAGTCAGGAAAGGGAACATGGGCAGCCCTGGCACCAGGGACATCACCAACAGCATCCCCGTCAAACCCATCATCGCTCGGGGATAGAACAACAACTGCCGGCTCAAATCACTCCCCAAGTCATTCTTGGAGGCGGCGCGCGTCACCAAAATACCTGCCGCGGTCGAGGTGATGAGCGCGGGGATTTGGGAGACAAGTCCATCGCCAATCGAGAGCAGGGTGAAACGCTGCAACGCTTCGGAGATGCTCATGCCTTTTTGGGCGATGCCAATGGCGAAACCACCGAGCACATTGATGAGGGTGATGAGGATGGCAGCGATGGCGTCGCCGCGGACAAATTTGCTCGCACCGTCCATCGCGCCATAAAAGTCGGCTTCGGCTTCGACTTTGCGCCGGCGAATTCGGGCTTCCGTCTCGTTGATCACCCCGGCGTTCAGCTCGGCGTCGATGGCCATCTGTTTGCCGGGCATGGCGTCCAAGGTGAAACGGGCGGCGACTTCCGCGATGCGGCCGGCGCCTTTGGTGATGACCACGAAGTTGATCAGCACCAGGATCAGAAACACCACCAGGCCCACCACGTAATTGCCGCGCACCACGAAATTGCCAAACGCCTCGATGATGTGCCCAGCGTAGCCGTCCAGCAGAATGAGACGGGTCGAAGCCACGTTCAAAGCGAGCCGGAACAAAGTGATGAAGAGCAGGAGCGTGGGGAACCCGGTGAAGTCCGCCGGCTCGCGAACATAGAGAATCACCAGCACGATCAAGAGTGAAAGGGCGATGCTGGTCGCCAACAGCGAATCCAGCAGCATCGGCGGCACCGGCAGGATGAGCAACAGGATCGTGCCGAACAGTCCGATGATCAGCCAGACATCACCCTGTCGAAAAAGCAGCGGAATATTGGATTTCTTTGCAGCCATGGTGCTCACGTGCGATTCTGTTCAGAGTAATAGCGGTAACGGTTGACGCGATAGACCCAGGCGAGAATCTCCGCCACCGCCGCGTAGAGCTGGGCGGGAATCTCCGCGCCAACCTTGCCATATTTACGATCGGGACCTGGTGCTGGCGGGCGATCTCGCGAATCCGCTGGGCATTGAGCCGCGAACCCTTGGCGATGATTTTGGGGGCCTTCATCAGCTTGCGATCGTAACGCAGAGCGACGGCCAGGTGAGTGGGGTTGGTGACGACCACGTCGGCCTTGGGGACCTCCAACAGCATCTTGCGCTGGGTGTAACGCTGGCGTCGCCGGCGCTGGGCGGCCCGGATGTGTGGATTGCCCTCGAGGTTCTTGTTTTCTTCCTTTACCTCGTCTTTGGTCATCATCAAATCGCGGCCAGTGCGCCAGTATTGGTAGGCATAATCAGCCGCCGCGATGATGAGGAGAGCTGCGCTCACCCTCAGGACGATGGCAAAGGAAGTGTTGGCCAAAAAGCGGGCGATCCGATCCACGCTCACGGTGGAGTAAAAAATCGGATCGTTCAAAATCGAGAGCACCTGGCTGTAGGTCAGCGCCAGGATGGCCAGCAACTTCACCAGCGCGAGCAGGGTCGGAACACCCGACCGCATCGAAAAAACGCGCTTCAGCCCCGCCACAGGATCCAGCCGGGTCCAGTCCGCCCTCAGGACATCGCTGGCGGTTTGAAAGCGGCTCTGCATCCCGCCCGCCAGGAGGCCGCCCAACATCGCCGCCAGAACGACGGGCCCGGCGCATTGGGCAACGACGAGCGTGCCGCTCAGGTAATAACCCTGCATCCCATCGTAGGTGAGGGGGATGTCATGAAGATGTCCCAAGGTGGCTGTGAATGCATGGACAATCTGCCCCCAGATCTCCTGGCCGGCCACCATCAGGGCCAGCATTCCGCCGCCCAGCACGCAGACCGTCTGCACCTCCGCGCTGCGGGGGAACTGGCCTTTCCGGGACGCATCCTCGAGTTTGCGCGCTGTCGGTTGTTCTGTTTTTTCGCCGGCGTAGTCCATTTCAGCCTGAACCTAACAGTTGGGCCACTCTTAGCATATCTTCGGGCAGACGGCGCAGGTAGTTCACGACGTGCTGGGCCATGACGTTGAGGCTCAGGCCGAAGACCATCAGTCCCGCCAGAACCCGGAAGCTGAAGCTTTCGATAAAAACGTTCATCTGCGGCACCGCCCGGCCCAGCACCGAGAAGACGAGATTGATCAGGAAGGAAACCGCAATCACGGGGGCGGCAATCAGCAGGCCCAACAGGAATAGTTGGCTGGTCCGGGCCAGGATGTCATTGAAGAGCGCCGGCCCCAGGCGTCCCCCGCCCACGGGCAGCATCTGATAGGAGCGCTGGAAGGCGCGCAGCACCCATTGGTGGAGGTCGAGCGTCAGGAAAGCCAGCGCGCCGAGGTAGAACAGCATCAATCCAGGCGCTTCGCTCCGCGAGTGGCTCAAGGGGTTCAGGGTGGCGCCCCAGTTCATGCCCATTTCTGAGGCGATGATGTTTCCGGAGAACTCAAGGATATAAAAGAGAAGCTTGCTGACAAACCCCAGCAGAAGCCCAACCGCGACTTCGATCAGCA
>WNFM01276652.1_pt9 | contig 13982 bp, 14 predicted proteins | sample 5400271 | NCBI WGS metagenome assembly WNFM01 (sample SAMN13153352, study PRJNA577476) | soil metagenome | isolation source: 60 cm saprolite on Douglas fir-dominated hillslope | place: USA:California | collected 2013-09-17 | reverse complement strand
TCTTTTCAAGGACTCGGCGAGCGTCTTCGATAATCTCGCGGTCAGTGAACCAGTTTGGAGACTTGCTGGTTACGAGGCGGATCAAACCAGCCGTCGTGATCTCCTCCCTCTTCTTCCGTACCTCCGCCAGGTGCTGCTCGAAGCGCGGCTCTTCGAGGGCAGCGATCTGTTGCCAGCGGGAGGATTCCGGTTTGGTGATACCGAGAGATTTGAGCGTAGGGGGTGAATCGGTCTCAGCCATAGACCGATTCTTCGCTGGCCGTCCAGCGGGGTGCTTCTCCATCACCGCCAGGATCTCTCCCGCTCGCCGTTCCGCCCGCAGTCGGATCTCTGCCGCGTCGTTCTGGATCTCCAGGCTGAGCTTCCTAGCCTTGGTGTAAACCTGCAACGCCATGGCCTTGCTGCGGATCGCCGCTACCTCGTCGATGGACTTCGCTTTCATGATCGCCTGACGGGCAGCAGTGAGGTTGACGAGGGATTGCGATGGCGTCACGCGGATGAGGGCGGTCTTGCGGGCCACGAGGGCTCCTCCTGCGGCGAAGATAGCCTACGTGGGGGAGCGGGCGCAACTCACGCCTGGCGCGGCATCCAGCCCGAACCGTTCGTGGCCCAGCCTGCCAGGTCCATCGGGGGTCTTCGGGGATCTTCCGGGCCACAGCGCGCTCAGGAGCCCCGAATCGCGCCCATCGCGGATCGCCTAGAGCCACGCTGAGTTGCGACGAACGAGACCCATAGCTTAAAATCCCTCGGGCCTAAAGCCCATGTGGGTTCGACCCCCACCCCCGGCACCATCATTAAAGAACCTGCGGGCAGCTCATAGAAGGTGATCGTGCCTCGCACGGCGTCCGGATCGATCTCGACCCCTGCGACGAAGCCCCGCAGGAACTCCTTCCGTTGCTCTAGTGTCCCTTCCTCCAGGACTTCCCTGAATCTCGCGAGGTAGGCCAACGCGTCGCGCGTGGCGGCCTCCAGGTCGACCGGTTCGAAGTCGACCCGCTGCAGGTCGGTGAGGCGCGCCTCGATTTCCTGCTTGCGAGTTCGGATCTTCCCGAGGCGGTCGTCAACGAAGTCCCGATTGGCCGGGGTGGCGATGTCCAGGAGGCGATCGGCTTCGGCCTGTTGTGCAGTCATGTCGACCTTGAGCTTGGTGATCTCCTCGCCCGGGTCTGGGGTCTTGGAGAGAATCTCCTCGGCGATGAACTTCCGCAGGGTGGCCTCGCCTCCTTGGGTCAGATACTTCTTGAGGCGCATCTCGACCCGCCCGAGGATCATTTTCTCGAACGGGTCGCGTCGGAGCCAGTAGCGCCGGCAGACCGACCGGCCCTTGCTGCGATATCCGCCGCAGGTGTACTCGAAGGTTAACCCTCCCGTCCCGTCCGTCCGCGCGCCGCCGTTGTGGTGCGTGAAGCCCTGGAGTTTGAAGCCGCAGTGTTTGCAGACCATCAGGCCGGTGAGAAGGAAGGGGGAGTCCTTGCCGCGGCCGCGGCGGAAGTTCTGGCGGTCGGTCTTCTCATCGGATCGACGCCCGTGGGCACGGTGGAAGAGGTCACGAGCAACGAGGGCCTCATGGGCACCGGGGACCACGATCCAATCCTGCTTGCCGTTCTTCTCAACGGCGCGATGGAGGGTCTCCCTTTTCTGGGCCTGGCCGTTGACGATCCGGTGAAACTTTCCCTGAGTCCGCTTGTTCCAGGTCAGATCGCCGGTGTAGACGCTGTTGTTGAGGATCCCGCGCACGGAGGACAGGCACCAGGTGAAGCTACGGTTGGCATTCGGGTTAGCGCATCCGGGCGAGGGGATCTTCTCCTGATTCAGGCACGAGGCGATGGCACGGAGGCCCATGCCCAGGTCCCCGTACATCTCGAAGATCCTCTGAATGGTTCGGACTCTCTCCGGGGCACTCGGGACCAGCTTGGCGCGATCGCTTTTCGCGGTGCTCAGGCGCTCCCGTGGCGGCAGCGTCCGCAGAACGACGCCCTCCATGGAATAGATCCGCTTTTCCCCGTTCGGCATGAACCGGACCTTCTGGTAGGGCTTCCCGGTGCCGTCGTGGTAGAGCAACTCGTAGCCGTAGGGCGGCACCCCGCCCATCCACCACCCGCCCTCGCTCAAGGATAGAAGGCCGCGGATGCTGACCTTGGAGAGGTCCCGGGATTCCTGCCTTGCCTGCCACTGTTTAACGGGACGGAGGAGGTCGTCGGTGTCATCGCCCTGGAACCCTTCCGACACGTAGACGACGTCGATATGGTTCTTGCGAAAAAGGTAGCGGTAGTGGCCGGCCTCGTCGTTGTCGACGCGACCGAAGCGCTTGATGTCGTAGACGAGGACGGCCCGGAAGTCGCACGTGTCAGACTGGGCGTCCTGGAGAAGCTTCTGGAACGCCTTCCGGGCCTCGGTAGACGTGCCGGAGATCGCATCATCGGTGTAGAAGCGCAGGAGCCCGAACCCCTGGTCGTGGGCGTACGTCTCGATCGCGGCCTGCTGATCGCCGAGGCTCTGCTCCTGCCGGTCGGTAGAGCGCCGGAGGTAGCCCACGGCGGGCTTGAGAGCGGTCACTGTCCTGGAGGCCTTATCCAGCAAGGGTTCTACCTCATTCGGGCTTCGACACTACCTTGGACTCGGGAGCAATATCCACTGGATTCTTCGGCTCGGCGGAAGGCTGGTCTACCTCGCTGGGCGCGCCCTTCCGGGCACGAGCGACGAGCCAGCGGGCGAGGAGGCGAAGGGCCTGGGTTCCTTGTGCGTCGCCCCCCTGCATATCAACTTCGACCCACGAAAGACACCGAGGCACCAGCTCGGTCCGTTTCATCTCTCAGGCGCCGCCCTTCTTCTTCGCTTCCTCTTCCTCGATCGCTTGGACAGCCTTAGCTTTCGCCGTGGCGTGGAGTTTGTCCCAATCTTTGGAGGTCCCGTTTTGATCTAGATCCATAAAACCCTTTCGCCTAAAGAAAGGGCTTAGCAGTAGAGGTGCCGTCGGCGTCTTTCCGCCGACGTCTAGTTCTGATGTTTTTATAGTTAAAGGCTTTAGACCTTGTTGATCTAGATCTGGGTCCGCTGGGGAAGACATCTCGCTCGGAAGAGCTCTTGAAGTCTCACTGGCAGGACTATTCACGGCTGCAGCATTGCCCTTGAAGTCCTTGCCAGGAGACTTTAAGGCTGTGCTCGTGAGGTTTCGTCTCCCCAAACCACCCGCGGCGGCAGAGTTGCTGCTGCGCGCACCTACCTGCTGCTCGCCCAGCCAATTCTCGTAGGCCTGTTCCGCGTGTTCCTGACTCTTGCTTCGGCGTAGTTCGAGGAACCAGTCGCGTCGCAAGACGAGCGTGTAGAGATTCGAGTCGCGCCGGCGGCGCTGCTTGTAGAGATAGCCGTTGGCTTCGAGCCAGGCGATTGCCTCGCACACCGTTGTGCGCGTATGCCTAAATCTCTCCCCGATCGTTTCGATGCTGGGGAAGGAGCGAGCGAAGTTGTCGCTGGTCGGCGACAGGCTTGCTCTGGAACGGATGGAGAGATAGACCTCCAGATAGGAACTCCTGTAATCGGGATGGACAAGAATATTCAGCGTCGCCGGAATCTGAACAAAGGGGTCTTGCCCTATCTGAGACATGGAGTCCTGCCTTCCTCGATGTCTCGTTGGCAGGGGCCACCCCTTTCAGCGCGCCAGAAGATCCGAGACCTTCCGTAACGAGGACGCCAAGGATCTTCTGAACGAGCTCAGGGGACAAGCGGCGAGTACCACGCTCGAAGGCTGAGATCGAGGCCTGACTGGTGCGTGCCTTCGCAGCCAGGTCAGCCTGTGTGAGTCTGAGAGACAATCTGAAAAGTCTCGCGTCCACGGTGGCCTCCTTAGGACGCGAATATTTAATACCTCGGTCAATACTTGACCGTTACATTGGGCGAAAGTCTTACTGGGCAGGCTTTACGGGTGGATGGGCGGATCCGATGTGGGGTTCAATACGGTAGGGGCGATCTACCCGATCATGGATTCTCAGGATCTCGACGTGTAGCTCTTGGATATCAGTGCCAGCAGCCCAACGGTGCAACGCGGCTCGAGACGGAGCGGAGCTGTACAGACCCCACTCGCGGAGGAATTTGGCGATCAGGTCACCCGTTCGAGGGATGGGATAGCACTTCTTGACCCATTCGTAGATCCCAGGCAGGTCTCTCTCTGACTTGCATGTTTTCAACCGACCGGCAAGTGCGTTCCTGGCACGCCTCCTGGCCGCTCTGGCCTTGGGCGCAGCCTTAAGTCGGGCAAGCTCGCACAGCAGCCGGCCGGGCTTGTTCTTGTACCGAAGGAGTTCGCTCAACAGCGCGCCGCTATTATTGCCGTCATCCAGCTCAAAGAGTGACCAGAAGTCGGCGGCTGTCAGCCCGGGCCGTCCCCCATGCGTTCGCGCCTTCGAGGCGACTGCCCGACGACGCTCCAAGACATTGCCCGTCTGCTTGTCCAGGGTTGGTGGGCCGAAGTTTCGGGTAAGAATTCTGCGCGCCACCCTGTCGAGGGCGGCAGTGGACAGGGTGTAGATGCGCGGCTTTGCTCTCGAGCGCTGATCCATTCCGGCCTTCCTGTCCGGGCTGCGAATGGGAGGTTGGCGGAGCCCACTAGACGTGGTGATTGACCCCGCATCAGCCGGCCCACCCAACGGAGTTTACTCCCCAGCAGCGTCTGGATGGACCGATCGTGTTGACCACATTCGCCATAGGTTGCACTGGGCGAGGCGCCTGCGTGACGAGCGGCGCTCGATGGACGACGGCCCGGCGTGGCGGTTCCTAAGCGAACTCCGCAAACACCAAGCGTCGCGCTGAAACGCCAGTCTGATGAGGCTTCCGCCCAATGTAACGGTCTCGGAGGCTTCGAATGGTTTAATCCCGGTGACCTCCATGCGTATAGGGAGATGACCACCTGCGGGGGGATAGGGGGTCTCAATCTCTACATCTTTCGCCAGGGACCGGCCGGGCGGGCTCGCGCGCGCGCGGGGGGAGGGGGGGCGCGCATGGAATCGCGGTTTGACGGCCCTTTGAGCGCGATCGAGCCCCGAAAATCGCCTCGAAAGTTGGGTCAACTCGTACGTTTCCAGACGAGTCCGCGAGTGGGTAGCCGTTATTCGGGCTGGTTCGGCCCCGCGGAGTTGCCGTGCTGATCGAGCATCTGAAGACCGCCGAGCTCGCCGGGATGGCCGCAGCGTACAACCCGCGCCGGATCACCGACCATGACCTGGCCGCCCTGCGTCGGTCTCTTAAATTTTTCGGCGTGGTGGAGCCGATCATCGTGAACCGCCGGACGGGGCGCATCGTCGGGGGTCACCAGCGAGTCAAGGCGGCGGAGGCCGAGGGGATCGACGAGTTGCCGGTCGTCCAGGTGGACCTCGACGAGCCCACCGAGAAGCAGCTCAACCTCGCCCTAAACCGCATTTCGGGCGACTGGGATGAGACCGCCCTAGCCCAGCTCCTCTCGGATCTCCAGGCCACAGGAGCCGATCTGGAACTGACGGGGTTCAAAGCCAGCGAGGTCGAGAAGTACATGGCCTCGCTTCGCGGCCCCTTCGCTGAGGGGGACGACGAGGCCCCGGAGCTACCCAAGAAGGCGACCACGAAACCGGGGGATGTCTGGGAGCTGGGAGATCACCGGGTTCTCTGCGGGGACGCCACCGACCCGGACTCGGTGCAACAGATCCTCGAGGACCGCATGGCTGCCCTACTCATCACCGACCCTCCCTACGGCGTGGACTACGTCGGGAAGACGGCGAAGGCCCTTAAGATGAAGAACGATTCCCTCACCCGGGAGCAGACGGAGCAGCTCGCCACACGGGCGCTCACGAACGCCTTCCTCCGGATGGCGGCAGGAGCCGCCGCCTACATGTCATGCCCGCACGGACCCCTGCACGCCAGCTTCCAGCGGGCCTTCGAACACGCCGGCTTCGAGTGGCACCAGACACTGATCTGGAGGAAGGACCAATTCGTCCTCGGTCGTTCCGACTACCACCCGCAGCACGAGCCCATCCTCTACGGTTGGAAACCAGGCGGGAAGCACTTCTTCACAGCCGACCGGACCCGGAGCACGATCCTGGACGTTCCCCGGCCGAAGGCCAGCCCGGACCACCCAACGATGAAACCGATCGCCCTTTGGACCGAGCTGATCGGGAACTCGACAACGCCCGGGCAGGCGGTGGTCGACTGCTTCCTGGGTTCGGGGACGACGGTGGTGGCATGCGAGCGACTGGGCCGGCAGGCCTTCGGGATCGAACTCGACCCCCGATACGTGGACGTCGTGGTGGAGCGCTGGCAACAGGTGACGGGCCGAAAGGCCCGCAGGAATAAGTAGGAGATGATCGCGCACCCGGCGTGGTTCCGTCGGCTGGTGTCATCCGATGGCTAGGCGGGGCCCGCCTCCTCAGCCGAGGACCCTTCGGCTCTTGCGCGGCAATCCGGGGAAGCGGTCTCTCAACTCCGGCGAGCCTCGGCCTCCCTCAGCGACACCCTCCTGCCCCCGCTGGCTCAGCCCCGAGGCGAAGCGCGCCTGGCGCGGTCTGATCCCGCTGCTCAGGGCGATGCGGATCCTGACCCGGGTAGACCGCGATGCGTTGGTCGCTTACTGCCAGACCTACGCGCGATGGAAGGCCGCGGAGGAGTTCCTCGTGAAGCACGGGGAGGTGTACCCGCTCCGGGACGAGCACGGGAACGTCCGGTACATGCAGGCGTTCCCACAGGTGTCCATCGCCCGTGATTTGCTTTACTCACTTCGGTCCTACCAGCAGGAATTCGGGATGACGCCGAGCGCCAGGACCCGAGTCCACGAGATCCCGGGTTTCGTGCGGGACGCCGATGACGAGCGATTTTTCGGGCCACACTGAGATGACGCTGCCGGCGATCCAGACGGAGGTCGGTGGCGGCAAAGGACCAGCAGTTGCCGGCGGTGGCAACGAAAGAGAAGAAGCGGGAGAACCGCGAGTTCCTGGCTATGTCTCAAAGGAACTTATCGAGATCGCTGATCGACAGCCTCAGGGCCTGGTCGGCAGCCGGGTCTCCGGTTTCGAACTCGGTACGCACTCTCCTGGCGCCCCGGGAGCGAGCCTTCATACCCTCGCGGATGAGTCCCTCGATGAGGGCGGTTCGGGCGGCCTCCATGACTGTGCCTTCGGGTACAGGTCTGACATGGAATCGGAGGTGGGCCGTAACGAGCCAGTCGCCTTGGTCGGTGAAAGCGCCGTCGAATGACAGCATGAATGGTTTGGACGGCCGATGGACCGACACGTGCTCGCTCGCTTGAACGATCAGTAGTTCTGTTGGGGGTCAGTACTGCGGAATTCTACATCCACGGCTCCCGTGCGCCTAGGGCCGGGCGTGATCCCACTCGAGGGCCTGATGACCTATCTTCTCTATACCAACGCGATGCAGGAGAGTCAGCAGGCCAAGCAGAAGGGGTGCATCAGGCGGAGTAGAGGGGCCAAAAGGACGACCGCCCCGGCGATTGTTGACCGGAGCGGTCGGTGGGGCTGGGCTATTTCTCAGTGCGGTCTTGATTAGCTGCGGCGAGGGCGGCGCTCAGCACGAACTGCGTTGCCTTGCCCGGCCCCGCGGCCTTGTGGATGAGATCGCGGTCCGCGGCGGATAGCCGGAACGCGAACACGACCAGCGCGGGCTTCGGAACTTTATCCTTCTTCGGCTCTTTCGCCGCCTTCCCTGCGGGCTTTTCACTCCTTTGCTTGCTCATCGGTGATCCTCCAGCGCCGGGCACCATGCCCGAACCAACGCCATGAACGCTTGGCATCCCGAGACAAGTCAAGTCGATTCGTCGAACAGGATGTTCGGCGATCCTGTTACAGGAGCAGACTTGCTGGCGGAAGCCACTGGGATCTCAACTCGCCGGCGGATCGCACCCGATACGGGAGGACTAAAATGGGCCAAGTGCGATTTCTGCGGAAGCTCTGGCGGAGACTAGTATTCCTATTATTCGGGAGTGCTTCAATGAGCCGCGGTGAGCTTACACGCCAACAACTAGAGAGCATCTCGCGCCTAATACCCGACCTCACGTGTGTCTCCGGCCTCATCACGCCGCTCTCGCCTGATTTCATCGCAGGACAGTTTCCGCACGAGAGTAAGGTGCCAATCGCAGCGGTTTGCCTGGATGATGCGCGGCAGCGAATGAGCGAAATCAATCTCGCCCTCCACGAATTTCACGCCCACAGAATCTGGTATCGCTCAAAGAAGAAGCCGCCGGACCTCATTACTGCGACCTGGCTGGAGCGATTTTTCCTGGATGATGCGGCGCTTCGAATTTACGCCGCCTGGCAGCATCTGATCCTAGCGCTCCGTCGAATGGAGGGAATCTCCAAGCAGGATCTCAAGCGTTACAGGCCAACTCGGGGTGTTCCTCGTTCGTCGGTGAGCCTCTACCTTGAGCATGAAAGACCACAGCTCGGCGTTTCAACCCGGGTCTCCATCTTCGAGTGCTCACCCTCGTGGTCCTTCGTAGTGAACTATCGGAACACCTGGGTACACGAACAGCCGCCAACGATCGAGGGACTTGGCATGGTTTTCCATCGCGAGCGGAGGTGGAAACCCCTGCCCGATGGTTCAGGCATGCGTCTGGCAATCGGTGGTGGGGATAAGCCCAAACACACAATCGACGACCTTCATAAAAACTTCGATCAGGCCGCTCGCGGATTCATCGACGCGCTCCGCGCTGCGGCTGAGAGATATCATGAGATCCTATCCAGGGTGGGGATCACCATTGATGTGGCGAACTGTTCAATGAAGGTGCAACCGTTCTCGTAGGGGCGTCTCTGGCGCTTTCGTGCTTCCAGCTGAGGCAAGATGTGAACGTCTGCACGGATTGAATGACGCCGGGCATGCGCATTACAATCCGCCCGGACCACGCGTATCGCTTGAGCTCACGCGGAGAAAGAGTGGCCGATCCCGTCCCGCTCGACCTACGAAGTATTGTAGAGAGGTCACTTCCCCCAGGTGTACGTGTCGACCGGGCAGGAAAGTCTTCGGAGCAGCCGGCGTGGTGGTTCATCCTAAAGTGGCGCGGGCAAGACTTCGAGTTGTGGGTCCGTGACTTCTGGCTACACGACAAGAGCAGCGATCTCATTGCCTCCCACGCTTGGATTGCCGTCCCGGCGCCTGAAGCCACGCTATTGGGGCAGAGATTCTGGCTCCGCCTGTCCTCGGCCGATGAAGTAGACGATGGCGTCCGGTATCGCTTTGTCGTGCGAATGAGCCTTGACCACGAGGAGATTCCAGCAGTTGTCGAAATCACGCGGACAGCCCGGTCGGCGCAACGCCTTCGAGTATGAGCTGTCGGCTGCGATCGTTGTGCTGAAGGACCACTTCAAAGAATTAGTCTCTGGAGAAAGCGTCAGAATCGGCAGCGACGCGATCGACACCATCAAGCAACGCGCGAGATCCAGTGACTCTGCAGTTCGCCGGTACGTCGGTGCGAAACTATACCAAGCCTACTTGGGTCATACCAGCGATCTCACGCTCACCTTCACGACCCGCGATCTGGACTACCTCGGAATCTCTGTGGAAGATTTTCAGCGAGCCGTATCTCTCGCCGACAAGCAGGACTGGGATGTCCGGGCGCTGAGCATTCAGCCGCGGAAGTCGTTCCTGCAGCACATGGATTCTGAAGCAGGTGAAACTGAGGCCGGCGGGATCGAGTCGGCCGGGGTGACTGCGGGCACGGGCGACCGTCGCACCGTGTTCATTTGCCATGCGGAGGCAGACAAAATCATTGCGACCGCCTTCAAGAACTACTTCGAGAAGGCTGACCTGCCCATGGAGGTATTCGCAGCTTCTCACCCAGCAAGCCTTCCGGGCGGGCATGAATGGTGGCAGGAAATCCGCGATGCACTCCTGCGGGCGCCGGTGGTCCTGACACTCGTCAGTCCACGGTCGAAAGATCGCCCGTGGCTCCACTTCGAGAGCGGGGGTGCCTATTTCAAGGGGAAACTGGTGATTCCGCTAGCCGTGCCCCCGGAGCGGAAGTCCCTGCCACCGCCGCTCGGGGTACTGCAGGCGCGCGACCTGGCAATCAAGGAGGATGTCGCTGCGGTCGTGAAGGAGGTCGGGCAGGCGCTCAAGGTTACCTTCGTAGGATCGTCGGATGAGTTGTGGGCAGTGCTACGAGATGCCTCGGCGCGGTTAAACGAGTCGAGCACGGGTCCGCTTGAGGGCACACGCGAAAGTGCCCCGCCGTGGGAGAGACAACTTCGCTCACTGGCTGAACGGGGGACGACGGTCCAAGTTCATCCAATCGTCCCGCCTGCGTTCGATAGCGATGTGTTCGAGATCGGTCCCATCGATGACATGACGATCGGGTTGATCAAGCAGGACTCCCGACACCGAATAGACATTCCACCGAATCGGGTGATTGGCATCAGGAAGGCAGGAGATGCGTACGTACTCGATATTCGTGGGCGGGTTCAGTGGACCGACGCGAAAGACGTCTGGCTGTATATGCCCGAGGACACCGATGCCAAGGATCCTAATGGACTAGCGCGGGAGATTCACCTCCAGGCGGAGGAAGCGCAACATCTCGACAAGAGGCTGAAAGATGCTGGATGGACTACAGGGTTCGCAACCGAACTGAAGGCACGCGGCCAGCTTTCGAAATCATACCAGCTCGTCTACGGTGCAGATGGACGATACCTACGCGTATCTGATCGTGTTGCCCCGCTCGTCATGATAAAGCGGCGAGGCGGGGCATAGAGAGATGGCGGGGGCTTGTTGACTGTCACGGGGGGAAAAATCGATGGCACAGAACAGGAGCGAACCTCTGGTGGCAGCGGTTGACCCTGTACGACATTCAATCCCTCCCCTCAGTCGTTCCCGCCGCCGCGTCCCGCTGTTAGGAGCCGTCCGGAGGGATAGTCGCGAGTCAAGGAGCCCGGGTCGCCATGGTCCCGCCCCGACCGAGGCTTGCGGCCAATCAAGGGCTCTTGACACTCCCCATCGGTTCGATGTAGATAGCTCCGTCTCCTAGCGAGAGGTACTTGCGGCCTCTCTGGTGGCCGGTGCAGAGCCGGCCCTTTAACCTTGCGCGGTAATAGCCGCGCGACCCGTACGTCGCCGGGCAAAGGACGCCCGGTTCCGCCCGGGTCGCGCGGCGCTAACTCCTGGGTAGGAGACTAAAGCCCTTGCCTTGGCTAAACCACCCGTCCTATGTGCCGGTCAGAGACGATCTGCTCGACCGATTAAGAAGTTCAACTCACATCTTCAAGCACCTACCATACGTAATCCTTCTCTGTGGCGCGCGGTTGAGTCGCAGGAGAGACGATATAGCGCGCTATCTCACACGCTTTCCCCAGAGTCTCGTTTTCTACGCAGAGGACGTGTGGTCGGAGATTGCTAAACGAGGAGAACAAAATGCGTTGGCCCTCGAGGGCTATCTCGCAGGGCTGTCTGACATAGTCGTAATCATTGTTGAGAGCGCCGGCACCTTCACTGAGTTGGGGGCGTTTGCTCTTCACGATGCGCTGCGGCCAAAGCTCCTGCCAATCTTAGATCGGAATTACAGTTCAGCTGATTCATTTATCAACACTGGTCCAATTCGATGGGTAGACGCCGACTCTCAATTCAAACCTTCGATAAATGCAGACTTCCGGACCATTTTAACGTCTGGCGATGAACTGATGGATCGGCTCGGACGTCTCTCCCCGCCCTCAGCATCGGTGATTCGAAGCATCGAAATCGGACGCTCACCCAAACATCTCCTCTTTTTTGTCGCATGGCTAGTGCATATCATAGGGCCCGCTCGCCGCGAGCACATCCACTATTTTGCGAAAGAACTCTTCCCGGATCAGTCCGAAACCGGCATTGATAGTCTCCTGAGTCTTGCTGTCTTGTTCAGGCTCATTACTCTAACGGTGGTCCCTGATTTGGGAGCGCTCTACTCTCCATCAGACGACGCACCAACTGCATCACTGCCAACGCCAACCGGATCGTTCTCATTCGCGGTACATCGAGCACGCGTGATGAGCGTATTATTGCGGCTCGATTCCGCGAAGCTAGCCCTTGCCAAATGCCGGGGGAGCAAGTAGATGGCGGATCTCGCCAGCCGCATATCCGCAGACTTGAACGTAAGCGAGGCGTATGTCCGCACCCTCGGTAAGATGGCCTCTCATCTCTACAAGGAGTACACAATACCGAAGCGCGCGGGGGGGGTGCGGAAAATTGAGCATCCAGCACGAGAACTCAAGGCGGTGCAAAGGTGGCTTCTGCTTAATGTGGTGGAGTCTCTGCCGATTCACGAAGCGGCACAGGCCTACAAGAAAGGCTCTAATATTCTGTTACACGCGACACTGCACCAGCGATCAGACTACTTGCTTCGTCTGGATTTCAGAGACTTCTTTCACTCGATCACTGCTGCCGATTTATCGCTGCGACTGAAGGCTTCTGCACAACGACTTCCAGCGTGGTGGTCTGCTGATGACAGTGGTCTCTTTTGCCAGATTGTATGCAGATACCAAAGGCTGACCATCGGCGCCGTCACTTCTCCATCAGTGTCGAACGCGGTTTGCTTTGAATTGGACAAGCTCCTCCGTGAGCGGTGCGACGCGGAGCAAATCACCTACTCAAGATACGCAGACGACATGTTTTTTTCGAGCCAAAAATCTCGATCGCTAGCGCATTTGCCCTTGGTCGTAAAGAGTACTATCCGTTCGCTTGGTTGCCCATCTGGGCTGGTGCTCAACGAGAGCAAGACGCTGTTCTCATCGCGACGGCAGCGCAGGGTGGTGACCGGAGTTGTCTTGACCTCACAGGGTGGAGTGTCGCTTGGGAGGAGATTGAAGCGATACCTGCGGTCCCTGGTGCATCAGTACGACACCTTGACCCCAAAGAAGAGGGAGTGGTTAACTGGATTTCTGGCTCATGCTCGAAGCGTGGAACCAGAGTTCATAAACAGAATGATACTCAAGTATGGGGCGGAGCTCGTAAACCGTGCACTTCAGCCTGGCACCAAGAGAAAAGCCCGAGTGCCTGAAAGTCGGTAAAAGTCTTAAGGCGTTTCTCGGATGAATCGTTGAAGTTCGATCGTTGACCGCTGCTCGGTCGGGTGACGTCGACATGGTCGTGTGGGCGTTAGGTCGAGACGTCACCTTTCTTGCTGGGTTGTTCTCGCCACTGCCTTTCGGTGTACCAGATCCTCGCGATCGGCTTAGCCTTGGAGGTGTCTGGATTGACGGTGTATACCTTCGCTATGAACGGCTCGTCGTGCTTCTTGATCAACCGCTTGATCTGGGGAAGAGCTCGCAGGAAGGAATCCGCTAACTTCGGGTGCGGGTGTTTCCCGATCAGCACCAAGGTCTTGGTGCCAGCCTCCATGAGGGCATCGACCGCTTCCGGCGTGTATCGAATGGTTCTATCGTGTGTGATGGCGATCCACCCCTGCTTCCCAACGAACTCAATCCAAGTCGGGTCCGGGGTCTCGGGTGAGGAGAAGTGCTCATGATACGCGCGAACCGACAATCCCCCGGAGCGGAGTAAAGTCGGGATTAGTTTCCCGAGGTCGCGATCTGTGAAGAAAATCGGTTCTTCAGGCGGCGCGGGCGTAGCGGATCGCTTCTTCGACATCTGAGACCTCAATGTCGTAGTCCGTCGCGATGTCAGAGACCGACTCTCCGGCGTTGAATCGGTCGGCCACGACAGAGGTCTGAATCGCCTTGGTGGCGATGACTGGCTTCCCAAATGAGATGCGAGGGTCGATCACGATAACCTTCGGGCTGCCTGCGAAATCTGACCGTGTGATTGGATAGAGCTTCTCTGGGAGACCGTGAATGTCTCTGCCCAGGCGTTCGAGGTAAGCAGCTAGGACCTCCCGCAGTGCCTGCTGGCCGTCATTGCTAATCTCTATCAGGCTACCGAGCCGGTCGAGAAAGACTCCGCCGGCTGTGGCGCGAAGCTCGTCGCTGAGGAGGAGGCGGTCAATCTGGAGCTTCCTCTCCGAGTACTCAAGGGCAGCTCTGACCGCTCGC
>WNFM01176176.1_pt2 | contig 13982 bp, 10 predicted proteins | sample 5400271 | NCBI WGS metagenome assembly WNFM01 (sample SAMN13153352, study PRJNA577476) | soil metagenome | isolation source: 60 cm saprolite on Douglas fir-dominated hillslope | place: USA:California | collected 2013-09-17 | reverse complement strand
CTCAGCAACCTCCTCTAAAGTAGCCCGAAAGGCAGCTACCAGCGTTGTCGGAAGGTGTTGAACAAATCCCACTGTGTCGGTCAACCACATCTCCTGGCCTCCCGTGAGACGTACCCGTCGTGTCATGGGATCGAGCGTAGCGAAGAACTTATCTTCAGCAAAACTATTTGCATCGGCAAGCTTATTCAGCAAAGTCGACTTACCTGCGTTCGTATAGCCAACCAGGGCTACTACAGGCGCACCCGCATTTTTACGTCGTTCACGGTGAAGTTGGCGCTGGGTGCGCACATGCTCCAACTCTTCCGCAAGCTGATCTTTCTGTCGGCGCAGCAAACGCCGGTCTACTTCAATCTGCTTTTCACCTTCACCCCGCTGCCGCACGCTCCCTTTCTGGCTCGACAGGTGCGACCACTGGCGTGCGAGACGTGGTAGGTCATACGCTATTTGCGCCAGTTCGACCTGTAAACGTCCTTCTCGCGTGTGTACACGCTGGCCAAAGATGATCAGCATGATCTTCCCTGCGGTACGTACAGCTGTGCCTTCTGACAAAGGTTGTCACTTCGTTATGAAGACAGGTCTTCACGAGGTTTTGCCTCTAGCAAGAGTATATACCTCTCCTCAAAAAAGGCAAGGCACAGAAGGAAAAGAAAATATCATACTGGAGAGGGTTCAAGTCCCCCCTTCGGCATTACTCGTCTTTAGCCGTCCACCGATGTCTTCCATCCGCTCCACAAGCCAATCGCATGTCCACTGCCATCCACGGAAATCCACTGTTGTCCACTGGTTTTGCTGTCAGTTTTGAAACGTCATGCGCCGCAGGCGCACCACTCCATGTTGCCTCACCGGCTAGAGCTACACAGGAGAGCACGGGAGTGTATTGGGTGCAGGTGTATCGACGTCTGGAAGGCTTCTTTGAAGTGGTGGTAGCCAACGCCCAACATATCAAAGCCGTGCCGGGGCGAAAAACGGATGTGCAAGAACGAACTCGGCTCGTCAATCGGGTCCGACATCCGTGCTCGCAGAGGCCGGACTCAAATTGTCCAGCGTGCGAAGCTCTGTGATGGGCTTGTCAGGACGTGCCATCCTGCACGCGCTGTGTGCCGGAGAAAGCGACCCGCAGCGCCTGGCGGAGTTGATGCATCCAAGCGTGCATGCAACCCAGGAGCAAGTGGTAGCCGCTCTGACCGCAGAGGTACGAGAGCACCACCGCTTTCTCTTGCGAGAACTGCTCATGCTCATTGATGCGCAAGATCGTTCCATCCAGCATCTGGAGTTGGAAATTGAGCGGCATCTGCACCCTTTTGAGGAGCAGGTGAACCGCTGCGAAAAGATCAATGGAGTCAGCCGACACGTCTTGCACGTGTTGATGGCGGAGGGAGGAACCGATCTGCACCGCTTTCCCGATGCTGAGCATCTTAGCTCATAGGCTGGTGTCTGCCCGGGACAGAAGGAAAGTGCAGGCAAGCGACGAGAGCCGGGCGGTGTAAGAAAGGAAATCGCTATGTGCGGGAGGTGTTGGTGCAAGCCGCTCATGAGGTGCGTCGCTCGCACACGTATCTCGGAGAACGCTATTGTCGGCTGAAAAAACGGCGAGGCAGTAAACGAGCAGCGCTCGCTGGCAGTGGGCCATGATATGCTCGTGATCTAGTATCACATGGTGAAAACAGGGCAGGAATAGCGAGAAAAGGGAGAGGAGTTCTTCCATCAGAGGGACCGCGGCAAGGTGGAGCGCCAACTGGTCCAGCGTCTGGAGCGCATGGCGTATCAGGTAACGCGGCAACCGCCGCCAGCAGCCTGAGGAGAGGAGACTGGTCAAGACCAGTGTGAGTAAAAAACACAACCAAATGGTGGTTGCGCAGGAGGATTTTTCTTGCTTTTTTGCAGGTATTTTCAGAATACAGCGCTGGCGAATTCCCGCAATGGAAGAGTTAGACAGGGAGAGCCAGGATTTGCTACTCTTGGGGTATGAGCAAGAAACAAGAGTGAGAAGGAGACTGGCGATGTCTACGAAGATCCGATGTTTGTGGCCCTTTTTCCGCGGCGGGGACAACCGGCAGAAGCGCCCTGGCGCCTGGCGCTGGTGACTGTGATACAATATATGGAGGGATTGTCAGATCGACAGACTGCTGAGGCTGTACGAGAACGCATCGATTGGAAATATGCCCTGAGCCTGGAACTCAGCGATCCGGGCTTTGATTTTTCGTTGCTCTCCGAGTTTCGCACACGCCTGCTGGCGGGGGAAGCAGAAAGGCAACTGCTGCAAGCCCTGCTGGATCTGTGCAAGAGCCGTGGCTGGCTCAAAGCACGAGGACGGCAGCGCACGGACTCGACCCATGTACTGGCGACCATCCGTGAGCTGAATCGACTTGAATGCGCAGGAGAAACCCTTCGACATACCCTCAATGTCCTGGCAGAAGTGGCTCCCGACTGGCTGCTGACTCAGATCCCACCAGAGTGGTTTGAGCGCTACAGCCGTCGTTTCGATGAGTATCGCTTCCCCAAGGCCCAGACTCAACGCCTCGAACTAGCGGAGACGATTGGAGCTGATGGTCATCAGCTGCTGGCTGCGGTGTACGAGTCGACCGCCCCTGCCTGGTTGGCAGAGCTGCCAGCGGTGGAAACCTTACGGCGGGTGTGGGTGCAGCAGTTTTTCGTGGAAGAGGGACGTTGCCGCTGGCGCAGCAATGAGCATATTCCTCCCCCTGCCTTAATCATTGCTTCCCCCTATGATCTGGATGCCCGCTTAGGGGTCAAGCGCAACCACGGCTGGATTGGTGACATCCGTGCATCTGACGGAGACCTGTGATGACGACAAGCCGCACCTTATTGTGCATAGCGAAACGACCGCAGCGACCACGCCGGACTGGGGCATAGCCGAACCGATTCACTGCGCCTTAGAACAAGAAGGCTGCCTTCCCAGCAGGCATGTGGTGGATGGGGGCTGTGTAGATGCTGATGCCATCGTGACGAGCCGCAGCAAGTACGACGTGGAGTTATTTGGTCCCGTGCCTCTGGAGAACAGTTGGCAAGCGAAAGCTGCTCAGGGCTTTGATCTCTCGCATTTCGAGATCGATTGGCAGAGTTAAACGGTCAGATGCCCGACCGGACAACGGGTCATCTACGTCAAGTTTGCGCCTGCTGATTGTCTGCTGTGCCCGAGTCGTCAGCAGTGTACCCAGGCACGATCCTGCTCCTTGACGTTTCGTCCCCAGGCGCTCTCTCTGGCGCTGCAGTCTGCACGAGAGCGGCAGAGCACCTCGGCCTTCAAAGAAGCGTACGCTATTCGTGCAGGCATCGAAAGTACCATCTCGCAAGCCGTGCGCGTCAGTGATTTGCGGCAGGCACGCTATTTTGGTTTGCCGAAAACAAGTCTCCAGCATGTGATCACGGCTACGGCGATCAATGTGAGACGCATCGTTTCCTGGCTCATCGAGCCCTCACTGCGTCCAACGCAAGTCTCTCGTTTTGCTGCACTCGCTTTGAAGCGAAGCAAGCCAGCGGCGTAAAACGGCCAGATGAATTCGCCAACGCTGTCACTTTTGCTGTCAGGATGTTGTCAGTGAGGCATGTGGCGTGCTATCCTGACTACGTCGAGTTGGCGGGGACACTGCCGGGGCGCGTGGTGTTGGGGCCGACCGCACCGTTGACATGGGACACATGAGCCCGCTTTGCTGTTTGGTCGCCCGCCGGATCCTCAACTGAGATGACGCAGAAGCGTCAAGCTCGCATCGGTGTCTGAGCACCGTGCTGCCCAAAGAACGTGCCACACTGCTTATTCATTCATTCTGCTCACAGGAGGACTGACCTGTCAACCGCACACGCTTCGACGCAGGTCAGCCGGTATGTGGCCCTGGATGTCCATCGCAGTTATCTGGGAGTAGGAGCGGTGGATAGCCAGCAACACATCGTGCTCTCCCCACGTCGCTTTGGCTTCGCAAGTTTTGCCGCCTGGGCTTGCACCCAGTTGAGTGAGGCAGACGCCGTGGTCCTGGAAGCCAGCGCCAATGCCTGGGTGCTCTACGATCAACTGGAGCCGCTCGTGGGCCAGGTCACCGTGGCTCATCCCCTGGCCGTGAAGCTGATCAGCGCGGCACGGGTCAAAACCGACGCGCGGGATACCATCAAGCTCGCCCGTCTGCTGGCTGCCAACCTCATCCCAGCAGTGTGGGTTGCGCCTCTGCCTGTTCGTGAATGACGAGCCCTGGTCACCCACCGCAAACGACTGGTGCAGCAACGCATTCAGGCGCGCAATCGCCTGCAGGGCGTGCTGCAACGGCATAACCTGGATGCTCCAGAGGCAAAGGCATTCGCACGGGGAGCCCGTGACTGGTGGTGCTCGTTACCTCTTTCCCCGGCCGAGCAGCTGCGCGTTCGGCAAGATCTGGTCGTGCTGGAAGCGCTCGATCCCTTGATCGCTGAAGTCGAGACGCACGTGGGAGAGCTGAGCACCACTCACCCCTGGAGCCAGCAGATACCGTTTCTGCTGCACCTGCCTGGCCTGGGTATGGTCGGTGCAATGACCATTTTAGCCGCTGTGGCCGTCGCACACCATCCCTAGTGGAAAGGGGTCTTTGAGCGACTGGGTGGGCGCATCGGCAAACACAAGGCGATTGTTGCCATCGCCCGCAAGCTGTTGGTGGCCGTCCGGCAGTGGTCGAGTCTCTCGCCTCTCAGGCACGCACCAGGAAGGAGAAACGACCTAAGCGCTTTTCTGCTGCCCTTTTCATCAGGCTTGCGTAAGTCTACCACGCCGCTTCTCCCTGTCAAGACCAGGGCCCTACGGGCTGCTCCGCTGCGCTGCGCAGGTCTTGACACGGCTCAGCGTGCGCGGTTTGGGCTTCTTACGCCTGATTCAAAGGCAAAAAAATGGGCTGTTTTTTTGTCTTCTTGACTTGCTGTACACATCGGTGTCAACAGAAAACAGAGAATGGTAGTATGTAAGCACCTTTCCGAGGTATTTACATGAGTGAAAAGAGCAAGCCGAGGTTTTGCTAACCGAAGCCGCCTTGCATAGTCTTGCCGAGCTGTTCGAAGCAGCCCCTGATCCGCGCAGGGCACATGGCTTACGTTATGATCTGCCTTTCTTATTGGCCTGTTTAGTTGCCGCGCTGTTGTGCAACTGCGATGGGACGGAGGCCGTGGCCCAGTGGTGCCACGATCATCGCCCTGTGCTGCGTCGCGTGTTTGGTCCGCGACTCTTTCTGACCGGAAGTCGGCTCGCTGTATCGCTGGCTGTTGCCGCAACTCGATGCCTGCGCCCTTGAGCGCGTGTTGGGAAGCTGGGTACAAGCCACCACGGCAACCCCGGTCGACGAGCCGCTCGCACTGGATGGCAAGACCGTGCGGGGAGCCCGATCTGGCGAGCAGACCGCTCCCCATCTGCTGGCCTTCGTGACCCATCGCAGCCAGGAAACGTGTCTTCCAAGTGCGCGTGGACGAAAAAACCAACGAGATCCCTGTGGCGCAAGCCGTGTTGCCCACCTTGCCGATCAAGCATCGAGTCTGTACTGCCGATGCCTTGCACACGCAGACCGACTTCATGCGCGTCATCCATGCGCAGCAGGCCGAGACCGTCTTGACGGTCAAAGGCAATCAGCCCACCCTCTCCGCCGACCTGGCGACCTATTTTGCCGATCCGCAAGCACACTATGTGGGAGCGCAGACGGTTGACCGTCGACGCGGACGCCTCGAAGTGTGCACGATCAAGGTCAGTACCGAGATGACTGCCTATCTCGCCCCCTGCTGGCCGTATGTCGCCCAAGTGGCCCAACTCACCCGCAGCGTCACGAAAGCCAGCAAGACCACCACTGAGGTCGTCTATCTCATCACCACCCTCTCTCCCACCAAGGCTAGTCCTCAGCGCCTGCTCGCCCTGAACCGCGGGCATTGGAGTATTGAAAAACGTTCGCACTATGTGCGCGATGTCAGCTTTGGCGAAGACCGTTCCCGCTTGCGCACCGGTCATGCCCCCCAGATTATGGCCGCCTTGCGTAATCTGGTCATCACCTTGATCCATCGCTCCGGCTCCTCTCGGATCACCGCTACCAGACGCCATTTCGCCTCCTCTCCTCACGAAGCTCTTGCCCTCCTGGTTTCTCAGAAAGGGGGGCAGCAATAATTCACTGTACGGCAGTGAATTCGTAATGACTCCTATAACTGTTTTGCCTGAAATGACGTAATTGTTTCGCTAGTCCCACCCTGTTGATATGTCCTTATGCCACATTGACCTGAAGAGAATGTACTATCTGTAGCGGTTACCATCCAATTTGCAGGTTCTATTGTGCCTGTTTGCCATGCTTTTACTGATAGGGTCGTGCCGTTTGCATTAAAACGAATGGTGTAGGACGTATTGGGAGATGCACGAAAGAATGTGCCCTTTAGTTTGGTCATTGATCCGTTCACAACTCTTTGAATGACCAGATACCTTCCGTTAATAACAGCACGATAATAGTTAGACTTGTTGCTCCATCGCAGGACTACTCCTAAGCTATTAGCACCTCCTCCTATAGCTGTCATGGATCCGCTCATGAGCACCTCAGCATTAGCAACAGATGATCCTAACACTGCATGTAAATCTGCGGCAGAAGAGGGTTTTATCAAACCAGCGTTATTGTTGATTGAAAAACTGCTTGAACTATTTGCATCACCTCCCCAGGTCATTCCATTTGATGCAGTCCCCCAGTAGGTCTGGTTTGGTCTTTGGAAGGTATCCTGCGCCAGAAAAGCAGGTGGAGGCGTATTCGTCGGTGTCGGATTTGGTGAAAGAGTGGGAGTTGGTGTTAAACCACCAGATGTAACAAAGAGATTAGAAAGATCAGTGGCAGAAGAGGTATGCGCAAGAAGAGGTGAAAGACCAAAGATGGTTTCCGCTGTTTTGACAAAGGAGGAGTGAGAATAGAGGGTGGTGTTGGTGTACCCGTTCCCTTTGGCCAGAGGAGACAGAACAATCATGCCAATCGGGTGGTTGGTGGTTGAGCCTGAGTCTTCATCCCAGGTAAGAAATACCGCGCCACCATTTTTGTAGGCAGCAGAATTCAGGAGGGTTGGCAGATTGATAGAAAGCCACCTATCTCCTTGGTGAATTGGATCATTTGACCCGCTACAGGAATTGCTGTGCATATCATCACAGAGATTTGGCGTGATAAAGGAGTAAGAAGGAACAGTGTTGTTTTGCAAATCAGTTGCAAGCTGGGTAAACGGAACGACATGCGAAGAACAGTTGGTATTTGTTGCTGAAGGAGGATTGCCAGACACATCAGTAAAGAAAACTGAGGGATTATGTTTAGCTGCGTAGTTACCTGACGAGGTAATGGGACAGCCAGAGGGCATGCTCTCTTCGTATGCTTTCCAGGATAACCCTTTGTTCTGCAGCAGCGTTGTGAGATGATTCGTGGAGGTTGTATAATTCCCACTTGTTGCATCGTTATCGTTCGTAAAGGTATGATCGGTAAAACTATTTGTTCCTCCTTCAAGCCAAATATAATTGGGTTCTGATGGATGGAGGTACCCATTTGCTACTTCAGATGGGGTAACGTTATGATAGTTTGATGCGTATGATGTATCGGACCGACTAAGAAGTCCATTAATGTATGGAGCAGAGTTGGTATTTCCCTTAATCTGACTCCAATCCGTATTCTCCATGACAACCACAAACACATTTTTAATACCTGATGGATAGGTGGAGGCTGTTTGCTGTTGAGGCGTAGGTGTTGGAGTCGATGGTGAAAAACAAGCATCCCCTGTTCCTGTTGGGGTGCAGGATTGTGAAAAGACCAGCTCATCGACTTTCACTCCTGCCTGGTTGCCAACCATGGTAATCGTGTGTGATCCGGTAGCCAACGCAAGCGTGATTGGCGCACTGGTAACCCAATCCCAGGAATTTGTCCCTGTGGTATCTGAAACAAGATACGGACACCCGCTATCAACCTGTAAATAGTAAGAATTAGCGGCAGAAGATGGCACCATCATACGAGTCCACAACGCATAGCTCACTGTTGATGGAATCGTGATACTTGTTGTTGCCACGCCGGTACCTGAAGGAAGTGTATGGGCACAGGCACCAGTTGGAGAAGGGGTAGCCGTTACTCCTCCTGCTGGTGACGTCGGAGTTGGTGTCACTCCTGCGGTAGGTGTTGGACCACCTGCAGGAGCAGCAACAATAGAGATCGCATTTGAGCCAGTATCAGGGATCCATACTTGTGACCCAACTTGGGCAACCCCATGGATATCGCTAAAGGCACTATCTGTGACCAGACTTCCGGTGGCCACTGACCCGTCTGGATTAAAGGTAGAGACTGAACCGCCGGCATCTGGTGCCCAAATTTGTGATCCGACCAGTCCCAGAGACTCGACATTAGCAAGAGAATTACCGGTAATGGTTGCTGCGACCTGATTCCCATTGGTATCAAGGCGGTAGATGCTGCCTGCGTGGCTTGGGATCCACACTTGCTGGGTGCCATTGACACTCACCACCACCCCGCCTCTGGGGTTTGCAATGCCTGTGAGGGCTGTTCCTGCAGAGGTACCGTTGACGTTGAAGCGGGAGATGGTGCTGTTGCCGTCATTTTCCACCCAGACTTGCGTGCCGACTACCATCATCCCCTTTGGCGTTGACAGACTATTGCCGGAATACGGACCGACACCGGCAGCTGTCCCATCAGGGTTAAATAAGGAAATCGTGCTGTTGCCTGAGTTAGGTACCCACACCTGGTTGCCGACCGCTGTGGGCTCATAGGGCGCTGAGAGGCCGTTGCCGGAGAGGGTCTTCAGAAGTGTCCCATTGTAGTCAAAGACGGAAATCGTGCTGTTGCCACGGTTTGCCACCCAGACTTGCGACTGGGAGCTCACAACGCCAATGCCAGCAGGAGAGGACAAAGAGGTGCTGGTAATGGGGTTGGTTGCTGCAAGGACTGCCTGGATGCCTTCTACCATGGCAGTGGTTTTTCGCGTACCATCTGTTCCGAGGAGGGTGGATGCCCCTGCGGTGCCAGGTGTATACGCATCATGTCTGATGACATTATCATGGTAGACGACATTAGTCCCTTTCCAGTAATTTCCTCGATACAGCTGTGCCTCTTGGTACACGCCTCCACTGGTATCGAGTGTTCTCATATACTGCTTTGTTATCAGCTGTTTCCCGTTCTTCCACAACTCTACATACCCAACCGTAGGATCTGTTGACCACTTTATGTGCACAGTAAAGTCAACCCACTGGTCATACACGACATCTCCTAAATAAAACTGGTGCTTGGGACCGAGTGCGGCACACCCATTCTGATTATCCATTGGCTGGTCTACGAAAGTAAAGAAGGGATTGGCGCTAGGTGGATTATTCCTGTACCCAGGCATAATCAATACCACGGCCGGAGGTGAACACTGGTGGTACAAGTCCATCCACTGCATTAAATTCGTCCAATCTGCCCATCCCGTCGTAAGATTAGGATTTGATGGCAGGTAGGTAGACCAGGAATAGTACCAGTCCTGCCCTGGATATCCACCAGTATTTGCTTGAGTTGAGCTCAGTTCAGCCCTATCAAATGAATTGCCGTAGGGATTGGTATTGACGGTAAATTGCGCTGCATACTTGCCTTGACGGACAGGAGAGGTAACATCAGCAATTGAACTATCACTTTGCCATGCACTTCCTGTATGCACGCCTGCCCACTGGCTTAAATCTCCTGTTTCAAAATCTCCCCTCCATAAAATATTGCCGTAGTTTGCTGTGGTTGAAGTGGGGGTGGGGGTAGGAGATGAGGTTGCCCCACTCCCAAACTGGATGTAGTTGGCAGTGGTGCTGGTGCCTGAAGCATTGGCATCATAGCCCGTTGTCACTGATCCTGAGAGATTTGCGCTTTCTGCCTCCACCCGTCCTGAATCATATCCTGCTGCATCTAGCCTGTGTTCTGGTCCTTGCCTAAATAGAAAAGTCGCAACAGGAAGGGAAAGGAAGATAAGAAGTAAGGAGAGGAAAAAAACCATCGTTCTCGATTGGAAAAAAGAAGAAAGACCATACGTTTTTTCTTTCCTCGTTTGCTTTCTTAGGTGTTGCATATCTAAGTGTATCCTCCTTATAGATTCTAGAAGTGGTAGGCTCTGCCATCTATTCAAGAAAATTCTGAGCGGGGAAAAGTATGCTTTCCCGAGAAGCCGCCGTGAATTCCTCTGAAAATTCGTGGTACATCATTGATTGCAATGACACTGCTTTCTTAAGTTAGCATAGTCGCTCTCGGTGTTTCACGGGCATGCACAGTTTTCTAGCACGAAGGTACTAGGCTGGGGTAAAGGTTTTTCACGTTTGGCCACGGTCTTTTTGTGCATGCCCAGCCTGCGGGCAATGGAGGCAAAACTCCATCCTTGCCTGTAGCGCTCACGAACTTCCTGAGACGGTTCCCCACGACGCTCGTCGGACAACGCGGCTGGGAGCAATGCTGCTTCTTTTTGCAGTAGCCCTGAGTGGACAAGCAGGCAGGTCTTGATTTCGAGAGGCTAGCTCAAGTGAGCTTCTCACCAAACGAACAGGCAGTACTGCGCTCTTTGCCCCATGATGTAAAGCGGGAGGCCTTTTATAACTATTGGGCCCATAAGGAGGCGTATTTCAAGGCGAAAGGCCTGGGTATGTCCGTTCCTCTCTATCAATGCGAAGTTTCTTTTCTACCGGGAGAACCAGTTGCGCTCATCCAGAACCGAGGAGAACCTCAGGCCTCCCGTCTCACCCAGGCCTCCTCCGGCATCAGCGCCTTGTGACCAGCAGGTTGAATCTTGCGATAGATCAGCGCGGGAGGGTGAGAGGAGCCATCTACCGTGAGCAAGCGGACTAAAGAGATGCCAAAGATGGACTCGTTCTGCTCGAGATATGGCCGGATAAGCGTCCAGTCATCGACGGTGAGCGGGGCAAACTGGCCGCCGTTAAGCTGGTCATCGGTCACCCTGTGGTGTGGATCGCGAATGTAGATGGCCCCGCCTGAGGCGAGCGAGAAGAGATTACCGCCGGGATAGGGAGTATCCATATCGCGCAGTGTGCCATCTTCGTCGAAAGAGACGCCGTTCACGATGACGAAGCCCCCACCATGTAGCGGGTCGCCGGCCATAAACGACTCGGCCAGGTAGTCCAGGCAGGTTCCGTTGATGACGACGCGCGGTTTCCCCACCGCGTTGATTAATGGCCGCCCAGCAGCATTGCCCTGAATGAACACGTCGCCCCCTTTCGCGCCATACATGAAGGTTTGCCCAACGTCACCATTGACGACCAGTTTGCCTCCCTTCATGATCTGGGCAATCTGATCCTGCGCGCTGCCGTGAACGATCACTTCGGCGCCATCGATGCCTGAGGCCAGGTAGTCTCCGGGGGAACCGTATACATCGATGCGCACGTTATCCGACAGCACTCCCATGCCACAACCAATGAAGCGGTGGCCGCGTGTGTTGGCGACGATGAACCGGCGAAAGCCGCGCTGGTAGAGTGTTACTATAGCGCGCGCCAGCGAGTCATTCCCCTCGATTGGATAGGCGCGGGCGTCAATTAGCAGTGCGGCATCCATGCCCTGGTATTCTGGAAGCTGGTCGCCGTAACCGATACAGGCGAATACCGGTGAGCGATCGTCACGGATACATTCCACTAGCCGGGCAAAGCTGCCGTCAAACATGGCAAGCAGGCAACTTCTCTTCATTGTTCCAATAGAATACCGGCGGTCCATCAACAGTGTCAGGGTCTCGATGGCGCGCTCTCGCTCGTCATCGCTCCTGGCCGTTTGTTCCAGCACATCCAGGAAAGCCTGCACGCCGTCGTAGTCCCACGCTGGCATACGCTGGCATATTTGCTCGAACAATTCCTTAGCCGTCAGTTCTTGCTGGAGGAGAGACTGCAAGGGCGCTTTATGTCGAACAAGTGAGTGACCATCGGTGGAATGAGTATTCAACGGGTGGCGAGTCGGATCAGGCTCAATGACTCGCCCGAATTTGTCCACGCACTGTAAGACAGTATTGCCGGTTTCGTCGCCCTGCACGGTAAAGATGAAAGCGCCGCCATCGGTATGGCTGCCTCCGCGCGCGTTCCAGTAGAGGTCGGCGCACGACCAGAAGCGCGTATCTTCCCGTGACAGGCTTTCCAGGACTGCGTCTATAGCCTGTTTTTCGGAGGCCGCGAAGCCAATGGTGGCTACGCCGCGCTGCAAGGCGAAGACCTGGGGGCGCAGCATGGAGGTATCGGTGATGCCAACCAGGCGGTGGGCGCGCTTATGGACATCCGACTGGGCGATGAGGAAGAACCAGGGGCCATCGGGTGAACTACTCAGGTGGACGGCCTGGAGCATGGAATACAGGCGCTGCTTTGCCGGTGCTAGCAGCGTAAAATCGCGCTCAGTGGTTGGTGCTATCGCCTCGATGACATATTCAAGCGGGTAGCCATAGACGCGATGCAGCAGGTCGAACATCAGGACGGCCACCTCGGTATCCGTCAGGAACAGTGGTTTGATGTTGCGCTGGGCAAGGTAGGAGCAGATGGAGGCATAATTGGCGAAGTCGCCGTTATGCACCAGGGCCTCGTGCATGCCGATGAACGGGTGAGCGCCACCGGGATGCCACACCTTTCCTCTCGTCGGATAGCGATGGTGCCCGATCCAGACATGGGCACGCAGGTTTTCCAGCCCGTAATAGCGCACGACATCATCGCCATAGCCAACCATCTTGAGGACGAGCACGTTTTTCCCGTGTGACAGCACAAACGCGCGCTTCTCACCGGTCGCTGCATAAAATGCGCTATTCAGGCTGTAGGTATTTTGATAGACGATCTCGTCTTCAATGGCCGTATCATCGCTGTTGGCGATGTCGTACTGCTGCCGGAACTGCGCCAGCGTATCTGGGCGTACATGCACGAAATAGCACCACACATCCGGTGGCTGCACCTCCAGGCCGGGAATCGAGCGAAAGTCTGGCAGGGTGGGTACCTGGAATGTCGCATCGACGATGAAGGTCGGCTCGATACAGGTTGCTTCTACTTGCGGGCGCACCGAGCTATCCAGGTAGGCGACAGCCAGCAGGTAATCGTTGGCAAGCGTGGCGCGCTGGCATCCAAAGAACTCAGGATCCAGGCCAACGGCGGCGATGCCACCTCCCTTGCCATTCCCTCGATTGCGCATCTGTTGCAGCGCCTGTAGCAGGTGGCTGCCACGAACAGGTGTGCTTGCAGCCATGCCGATGACTCCACAGCCGCCCTCCGCTTCGTTATCGTAGCGGGGAAGCGGGCTTTTGTGAAGAGAGCGCCGGGAAGTAATCAAGGCTTCAATGAGTTGCTCGCGATCCATGTTGACCATCTCTTCTTGAATAACTCAGCACATCCATGCGGCCCCGAAGCTCAAGCACGCTGCGCAGCCCTAAGTGCCGCAGAATGGTACGTAACTGCCGCTGCAAAGAGGTATAGAAGCGGCACAGCCGCTCGGCTCCCCAATCGGAATCGACCAGTTGCGAGAGTTGGGGATCGGTCGTGGTCAAGCCAAACGGGCAGCCCCGACCTCGCTCGCAGTTGCTGCAGCGCGTGCAGCCCAGAGCGACCAGTTCAGCTGTACCGAGAATACAGCCATCCGCGCCCAGGGCAATCGCTTTGGCGATGTCGTCAGCCGTGCGGATACCGCCGCCCGCTATCAGGACAACTTCGTCGCGGACGCCCTCCGAAAGCAGAAAACGATGCACCTTTGGAATGGCCAGCTCGATAGGCATGGCGATGTTCTTCTTGGCAATTTCGGGCGCGGCTCCTGTGCCGCCGTAACCACCGTCGATCTGGATAATATGCGCCCCGGCGAAGTAGCTGCCCATCGCCACCATGTCGACATCCACCGGCGTCGAAACTTTGACCGCCAAGAGCGCGTCGGGATGGATGGTTTTCATCCAGTCGATGTGCTTCTTGTGATCCTCGACCGAATAGACGCTGTGGAACGGAAACGGTGAGAACAAACTGACCCAGGGCACACTCTCGCGCATTTTGGCGACAG